>TARA_R110002051_G_scaffold175795_2_pt1 | contig 17958 bp, 22 predicted proteins | sample TARA_R110002051 | Tara Oceans TARA_R110002051 (sample SAMEA4397023) | marine metagenome | biome: Polar Biome; feature: [MES] marine water layer (ENVO:01000295) within the mesopelagic zone...; material: water (ENVO:00002006), including particulate matter (ENVO:01000060) such...
CGATCCGTCCAGTCTTCATAGTGTCGATCCGCTCAATATCAGCCTGCAATCGCCGCGCAAAGGGACCAGACGACGCGGGAGGGTCAATCATAACTTGTCCCGTCCGCCCAAATCACGTTAGCTCAGGCTGACCGGGGAATGTTCCATGGATTTCAGAAACGAACCGCTCGGGCTGGTTGCCCGCATACTGGCGCTGCTCAGCCTGTTCATCGGGCTCGGCGACGCGGCGCGTCTGCTCGGTCTGGGGAGCGGATCGGCAAGTCCCGTCGTCCTCATGGGAACCATGGGCTTCGTGCTGCTCTCGGCGCTGACGCTGATGCGCCTGTTCGCCTCAGTCGGCTTGTGGATACAATCGTCATGGGGCGCCATCGTGCTCGCCGCCTCGCTGGTCATCGAGATCGGCTTTTATCTGGCGGGCAGCAATTGGGTTAGTTTGGGTTTGTGGAGTTTTATCTTCAAACTTGGGGTCATGCTGGCAACTTTTGCCCTTTTGGCGCTCGCCCAGCTTTGGGTGCAAAGACAGCTGGCCGATTAGGAACGGGCGTTGCCCGTCGGGCGATGGACAGCCGTCCGGGTGTCCGGTGGGCGTCACGCCATCCGGGGCTTTGCCTTCGTAACGAGCCGTAAAGGTTACAGTTTTCGATACGGGTGTAAGGAACTGAAAACCAAAAAAACTCAAGTTTCCCCGTAAGATAACATTAAGGCTGTCTCTTAAACCGATCTTATCGGCAGCCCGCTAGATTGCCCTCACAGACGCGAAAAATCGCGCTAAAAAATTACAGTGAGGCAGAACCAATGGCTAACAATCTTTCCGCTGCAAAGGCCGATGAACCCAGGAGCCTGAAACCGCTCTATCTCGAGGCCGTATCCCGCGTCGAACGCCTGCACCGCCGGCTCCTCGACCTGGTCAAGGACGAGTTCGACCGCATGGGATGGGACGACATCAACCCGGTCCAGGCTCTCTTGATGTTCAACATCGGCGACAGCGAATTGACAGCCGGCGAACTTCGCACCCGGGGCTATTATCTGGGCTCGAATGTCTCGTACAACCTCAAGAAACTGGTCGATACCGGCTATATCTTCCAGGAACGCTCCAAGACCGACCGCCGCTCGGTGCGCATCCGCCTCACGCCCAAGGGGGAAGAGGTCGCCGAGGTGATCGACGAACTCTACGACCGCCACCTCAACTCGATCGAAAAGGTCGGTGGACTGGGCGAATCGGACTTTTCCGGGCTCAACACCGCCCTCTCGCGCCTCGAGCGTTTCTGGGTCGATCAGATCCTCTACAAGCTCTAGACATCCTTTATTGTGGCTTTGCCGCCACACTGACATGGCAAACGCCGGCTCCAGGGCCGGCGTTTCTCATTTGCGCCGCAAACTCTTTCTAGCTGGCGGTTGTCGATATATGACGCTTTCCGGATTTTCCGTTGGACAGCTTAGCCAGCTGCAAGGTGGTCAAAGTCCGGTGAGCGGCGTTGTGGTCTTGCGCGCCATCGGGCAAAAGGACCGCTCGGCTTCCCGGCTCTCTCGATAGGTGAACTTACGCGATGCGCGACTTAAAAGGAAAACTCAATCGGCGTTCGGTCGTGACGGGTCTGTCCGCCCTTGCGGCGACGGCGGCTTTTCCGATGCCCGCTCTGTCTCAATCGCTCTTCGGCGGCGGCCGCAAGGTGGTGACGCAGGAACAGCTGGAGCTCAATTCCAGCACGGCCATGAACGCCATTGGCGGAACCGATCCGATCATTTCGGTCGATACCGAATACAATCTGCAGCGTGTTGCCGAGTATTACGAGCGCCTCAACGCCATCGGCGGCTGGCCCGACATGCCTGAATCGATTTTCCGGCTCGGTCTGGGATCGGATCGCGCTCCGGTGCGCGATCTACGGACCTATCTGGCACACACCGGCGACCTGCCGCGCGACACGCCTTTGTCGGACGAGTTCGACGCCCAACTGGACGGCGCGGTTCGCGGCTTTCAGGCACGGCACGGCCTGCAGATCAACGGCATGGTCGACGAATACACCTATTGGGCCATGAAGGTTCCGGCCTCGACCCGCCTCAACCAGATCAAGCTCAACATCGAGCGCGTGCGCGGCCTGGAAGGCAAGCTCGAGGACCGTTACGTCAACGTCAACATTCCCGCTGCCGCCATCGAGGCCACCGAGGGCGGGCAGGTGGCGCGCCGGCATACGGCCGTGGTCGGCAAGATCGACCGCCAGACCCCGATCCTGCGCAGCCGCATCCACCAGATCAATTTCAATCCTTTCTGGACGGTGCCGGTCTCGATCATTCGCCGCGACATCATCGGGCTGGTCAACGACAACCCCAATTACCTCGACGAGTACTCGATCCGCATCCTCGATGGCAGCGGCAACGAGGTGCCCCAGAGCGCGATCGACTGGTCGACCGAAGAGGCCACGAACTATACGTTCCGGCAGGATCCGGGGGCCCAGAACTCGATGGGCCACGTCAAGATCAACTTCCACAACCCGCACGCCGTCTATCTTCACGATACGCCCCAGCAGGGCTTGTTCGCGGAAAATGCACGGTTCCATTCCTCGGGCTGCGTTCGCGTCGCCAACGTCGCCGAGTTCGTTGCCTGGATCCTGCGCGATTCCGGGTACGACATCATTGATGTGAACGCCAACTTCGCCTCCGGTGAGCGGATCGATGCCGCCGTGTCCAATCCCGTGCCGATCTTCATGACCTATTTTACCGCTTGGGCGAACCGGAACGGCGTCGTAAGCTTCCGCGACGACGTTTACGAGTACGACGCTCAGGGCAAGGTCGATTTCCCCGAAATCAGTGCCTGACCGGGCAACAGCGGGGATTTTTGATATGGGGGCAGGCCGCGAGGTGCTTTTCGAGTTCCGTCAGGCCGGTCCCCAGATCCGCGTCGCCGCCATCGATGTCGAGACCGGCATCGAGGTCGTGGCCATAGCGCCAACCACGGCCACCGAAGCTCAGATGAAGAACCTCGCGCTCGCCAAGCTGCGCCGCCGGATCGAACGAGAGGACCCGCAGGCGCGTTAGGCCCGATCTGTGCTTGGAATCGCAGGAGCCTCCGTGCTATGCGGATCGCGCTTGCTTGCCACCAGCATCTTTCCGCAACAGGTCGAGGGCCCGCCCATGAGCGCCACCGCAACAGCACCGCTTTTTCCCGATTTCTTCACGCGCACCATTGCCGATCACGATCCGGTGGTTGCCAAGGCGATTGCCGACGAACTCGGCCGCCAGCAGCACGAGATCGAGTTGATCGCGTCGGAAAACATCGTGTCCAGGGCCGTGCTCGAGGCGCAGGGCTCGGTGATGACCAACAAATATGCAGAAGGCTATCCGGGGCGGCGCTATTATGGCGGCTGCCAGTTTGTCGATGTGGTCGAGCAACTCGCCATCGACCGCGCCAAGGAACTGTTCGGCTGCGAATTCGCAAACGTTCAGCCCAATTCAGGCTCGCAGGCCAATCAGGGTGTCTATCAGGCATTGCTCCAGCCCGGCGATACCATTTTGGGCATGAGCCTCGACGCTGGCGGGCACCTGACCCACGGCGCCAAGCCCAACCAGTCGGGAAAATGGTTCAACGCCATCCAGTACGGCGTGCGCCAGCAGGACGGGCGCGTGGACATGGACCAGGTGCGCCAGCTGGCCCATGAACATCAGCCCAAGATGATCGTGGCGGGCTTTTCGGCCTATTCGCGCATTCTCGACTGGGCGGCATTCCGCGCGATTGCCGATGAGGTGGGCGCATATCTGTTCGTCGATATGGCGCATGTGGCAGGCCTTGTCGCGGCCGGCGTCTATCCCAACCCGTTCCCGCACGCCCATGTGGCGACGACAACGACCCACAAGACGCTGCGCGGGCCGCGCGGCGGGCTGATCCTCACCAATGACGAAGCCATTGCCAAGAAGGTCAATTCGGCCATCTTCCCCGGTATCCAGGGCGGGCCGCTGATGCATGTCATCGCCGGCAAGGCCGTGGCCTTTGGCGAAGCGCTGACACCGGAATTTGCGGCCTACGCCCGCCAGGTCGTGGACAATGCGCAGGTGCTGGCCGAAACGCTGGTCAAGGGCGGTCTGGAAATCGCCACGGGCGGCACCGACAACCATCTGATGCTGGTCGATCTGCGGCCCAAATCGGTGACCGGCAAGGCGACGGAAGCGGCTCTCGAGCGCGCCAACATCACCTGCAACAAGAATGCCGTGCCCTTCGACCCTGAAAAACCCGCGATCACCTCGGGCGTCCGCGTCGGCACCCCGGCGGCGACCTCGCGCGGCTTTGGCGTCGAGGAATTCCGGCTGGTCGGCGCGTTCATGGTCGAAGTGGTTGATGGCCTTGCCGCCAACGGCGAGGAAAACAACGGGGCCGTCGAAGCCCAGGTCAAGGAAAAGGTCCTTGAGCTGACCGCCAGATTCCCCATTTACGGATAAGCCCATGCGCTGCCCCTATTGCGGGAACGATGACACGCAGGTCAAGGATTCCCGGCCGACCGAGGACTCCAACGCCATCCGCCGCCGCCGCGTCTGCAACGGCTGCGGCGGCCGGTTCACCACATTCGAGCGCGTGCAGTTGCGCGATCTGATCGTGGTCAAGAAATCGGGCCGCAAGGTTCCTTTCGACCGCGAAAAGCTGGCGCGTTCGGTCAACACCGCTTTACGCAAACGTCAGGTCGACCCGGAGACCGCCGAGCGGATGATTTCGGGCATCGTGCGCCAGCTCGAAAGCGTGGGCGACGTCGAAGTGACCTCCGATCAGATTGGCGAATACGTCATGGAAGGGCTCAAGGGCCTGGACGACGTTGCCTTTGTGCGCTTCGCCTCGGTCTACAAGAATTTCTCCAGCGCCGACGATTTCCAGTCTTTTCTGACCGAAATGGGCGGTGACGATCCCGAGGATCGGGGGTGAGTGACCAGGAGCGCTTTGGGCAAAAGGGGACACCACTTTTGCGGTTCGAAAGCGCGACCAGACCAAAATTGAGATCATTGTCGTGGACGTGACTCGTCGCAATGAGATCATGCCGGCCGATCTGCGCTGGCTCGAAGCCGCCGCCCGCATCGCGATGCCGTATCGCGGAACCACGGCGGAAAATCCCACAGTCGGGGCCATCGTGGTTTCTCCTGACGGCAGGGTGCTGGGGCGCGGTGTGACCGCCACCGGCGGCAGACCGCACGCCGAACCCCCCGCGCTTGCCATGGCCGGGCAGGGGGCAAGGGGCGCGACGCTCTACGTCACACTCGAACCCTGCAATCACTGGGGCAAGACCCCGCCCTGCGTCGATGCCGTGCTCGAATCCGGCGTCGTCCGGGTTGTATGCGGCGCATCCGACCCCGATCCCCGCACCGGGGGCCAGAGTATCGCCAAAATGCGCGGCGCCGGGATCGAGGTCGTTTTCGGGGACAATTTGCGATCCATCGAAAGGCTGCACGAGGGCTTTTTCTCGCGTGTCCGGCGTGGGCGGCCATTCGTTGCCGCCAAGCTGGCCGTGTCGCGCGACGGCATGATCGGGCGCACCGAACGCGGCAATGTGGCGATAACCGGCGAGGACGCACGGCGCTGGACCCATATGCAAAGGGCGGTGTCCGACGCGATAATGGTCGGCGCGGCAACGGCGCGGCTGGACGATCCAAGGCTCAATGTCCGGCTGGCCGGGTTGGAGGGCAGGGCGCCGCTGCGGGTCTTGGTCGCGGGGCGATCCCAATTGCCCCAAAGCCTGAATCAGTTTGCCGTCTCTACGGCCCAACAAACTGTAATCATTGCAGAAAAGACGCGCCTTGAATCATTTTCTCAACATGCGGAAATGCTTGGCGTTGCCGGCAAGGCGGGCAGGCCGGACCTTGATGAAGGCTTGCAGGCACTGGCCAGAAGAGGCATCGGCAGCGTGCTTGTCGAAGGCGGGGCCGGGCTCAACGATGCTCTGCTCGATGCCGGGCTGATCGACCGGTTTCATTTGCTCCAAAGCGATGTGGAGATCGGTGCGAACGGTGTCGGGGCCACTGTTCACTCATCTCTGCCGGAGCGTTTGGCCGAACTGGGCTTTAGCGTGGTTGAAAGCCGGCCGCTGGGGTGCGATATGCTCACCACATTCGAGAAAGTCTGGTCCCATGTTTACCGGCATTATCACCGACATCGGCACGCTTTTGGCGGTCGAAGACCGCAATGACGGGCGCAAGCTGCGTATCGGCACGCGCTATGACCCCCAGACCATAGATCTGGGGGCCTCGATCATGTGCGAAGGCATCTGCCTGACCGTGACCGACAAAGGGAGCGAAGCCGGCCAGAACTGGTTTGACGTGTTCGCGGCCCGTGAGACGCTCGATGTGACGCGTTTGGGCGGCTGGGCCGAGGGACGGCGCATCAACCTCGAACGGTCGCTCAAGGTCGGGGACGAGCTTGGCGGACATATCGTTTCCGGTCATGTGGACGGGCTGGCGACGATCGTGGAGCGTAGGGATACCGGCGACCAGATCACCTTTACCTTGCAGGCGCCGGACGATCTGTCCCATTTCATCGCCAAAAAGGGCGGTGTGGCGCTCAACGGCACCTCGCTGACCGTCAATTGGGTGGACGGCAACCGTTTTTCGGTCCATCTGATCCCGCACACCCTTTCCGCGACAAACTGGCCCGACTATGGCGAGGGCGACGCGGTAAATCTTGAAGTTGACCTGATGGCGCGCTATGCCGCGCGCCTCATGGAGAAATCCCAATAAAATTGGCGTAGCGCCGGACGACCGATGGCGCAGCGCATTTTTGAACCCGACAGGATTAGATGATGGCCAGTTCTGGCGACATTTTCGCGATTGCGCCCGGCTCGGCCGAAGGCCAGCATTACCTCATCATTGAGGCCCGCTTTTATACCGAACTCGCCGACGCACTGCTTGAAGGCGCGACGACGGCCTTTGAGAAGGCCGGCGCGACCTACGAGGTGCTGACCGTTCCCGGCGCGCTGGAAATCCCCGCTGCGATTGCCATGGCGTCTGAACTCAAGGGCGACGAATATGATGGCTATGTGGCGCTCGGCTGCGTCATCCGGGGCGAGACAACCCATTACGAGATCGTCTCGGGAGAAAGCGCGCGGGCGCTGATGGATCTCTCGGTCGCCGACGGGATCGCGCTGGGCAATGGCATTCTGACCGTAGAAAATGAAGCGCAGGCCTGGGCACGCGCCAGGGTCTCCGATCAGAACAAGGGCGGCGGCGCGGCTGTTGCCGCCATGACCATGGCGGCGCTGCGTGCGCTGCTGATGGAGGATTGATCGATGGCCGACCAGAACGAGCCTAGGCCTGCAAATCAGCGCGGATCGGCCCGCCTCGCCGCCGTTCAGGCCCTCTATCAGATGGATGTGGGCGAACAGACGCTGGAAGAGACGCTCAGTCAGTTCGAAAGCTTCCGGCTGGGGCGCGAACTGGAGGGCGAGCAGTATCTGCCCGCCGATGCCGATTATTTCCGCCACATCGTGCGCGGGGTCGTCGCCAATCAGGTCAAACTCGATCCGGTCATCAACACGGCCCTGCAGAGGGGCTGGCCCATGACCCGCATCGACGCGACGCTTCGGGCGCTTCTGCGCGCCGGGGTGTTCGAACTCACCATGCGCAAGGACATCCCCTTCAAGGTGGTGATCCGCGAATATGTGGACGTCGCCAACGCCTTTTACGAGGACGAAGTGCCCGGCATGGTCAATGGCGTGCTCGACGCCGTGGCGCGAAAATATTCCGAGGGCTATGGTGGCGGCGAAAACCCCAACGCCTGAGTCCTGAAAGCATCGCCATGGCCAGTATGCGCAACATCTTCCTTCTTTCCGGTGCGCAGGCCATCGCGGGGTCTTCACAGGGCATGGTAATGGCGGTCGGTGCTCTGGCCGGCGCCTATCTCGCCTTCGATCCCGCCTTTGCAACACTGCCGACCACGGCGATGATTCTCGGCGTTGCACTGATGGCCGGGCCGGCGGCCCTCGCACTGCATCGGCTGGGCCGCACGCGCGGCTTCCTGCTCGGGGCCGCAATTGCCGGGTGTGGTGGCCTTTTGGCCGCCCTTGGCATCTATCTCGACAGCTTCCCGATCTTTTCGGCCTCGATGCTGCTGATTGGCGCTGCGGGAGCCTTCGGCCAGCAATATCGCTTCGCGGCCGCCGACAGCGTTCCTGAAAGCGCCAAGGCGCGTGCCGTGTCCTGGGTGCTCTTCGGCGGGGTGCTGGCGGGTTTCCTCGGCCCACGGCTGGCTTCAATAACCTCCGAAGCCATACCTGACGCCCTTTATGCCGGCTCGTTCATTGCGCTGGCGGGCCTGTCGCTCGTATCCATGCTGCTTCTCAGCTTTACGCGCTTGCCGAAAGGCGAGGCCAAACGGCCCGTATCCGAGCAGGGGCGCCCGCTCAAAGCCATGATCCGGACCCCGGCGGTGTTCGTGCCGGTGCTGACGGGCATGGCGAGTTTTTCGCTCATGACCTTTGTCATGGTCGCCGCGCCGCTCGCCATGGTGCATCTGTGCGGGCACGCGCCCGCCGATGCGGCCAACGCCATTCAGTGGCATATCGTGGCCATGTTTGCGCCCAGCTTTGTCACCGGCGAAATCATCAAGCGCATCGGGACCCACCTGACAGTAGCAATCGGCATGCTGCTGATTATTTTCAGCGTGGGCACCGCGCTCATGGGCACCACCACGTTCCATTTCGATCTCGGACTGGTGTTGCTCGGGATGGGCTGGAATTTCGGTTTTATAGGCTCGACGGTGCTGCTGACCAAAAGCTACCGGCCTGAAGAGGGGGCCAAGGTTCAGGCGCTCAACGAACAACTGGTGTTCGGCTCGAACGCCATAGGCTCGATCGGCGCCGGGCTGGCGCTGAACTTTTTCGGCTGGGAAGCGGTCAACCTGATAGCGCTGCCGATCGCGGTTTCGGCCATTCTGCTTTTGGGCTGGGACGATCTGCGCACCCGCCGCATCGGCCGGCAGGCGCTGGCCTCAGATTGAGGCCAGCAGCGATTCCACGAAGTTGCGGTCTTCGCCGAACGATCCGGTGCGGCGCTGCTCGATGGCAAAGGCCCGACCGTCCTCAAGCGAATAGAGCGCGCGGTCGGTAACCCGCCCGTCGGCACCGAAATAGACGGCCAGCACCGTGCGCTCCTGAATGCTGGTCAGGCCGAACGCCGTCTGGGTGACTTTCGTCTCGACGTAATACCAGGCCGTTTCGCCACCAAAGGTGCTGGTCGTCTGTGGCGATCCGAGAACGATGCGGACGAAGTCCTGGCTCGAGCCCGGTCGGACCTGGGTGATGGCATCGTCGGGCAGCACATAGCCCTGGGTACGTTGGGAAACCAATCCGGTTCCCGAACAGGCCGACAGGGTCAGGCCAAGGGCAATTGCCGCGGCAATAGGGGACAGGCGGACAAGGGCGGGACGCAGGGTCATGAATTGACTTTCCTCAGCTCTCTCGACTATAGCCTCGCGACAAAGCGCCAGGGATTTTGGTGTTGTTTAGCCGTCCGGGCACGACTCTGGCAAGCCGCCAATCGAATTGAGCATGCGACCGGCCAGCTTTTCTCGTTGTGAGACCCCAAGAAATGATCCTGTCCTTATTTCGCAAGCCCAAGCTCTCCGAGCCCGTCTATGCCGTCTATAATGCCATTGTGGCGCAATCCCGGCGCGAGATTTTCTATGCACAATGGGGCGTGGCCGACACGCTGACCGGCCGGTTCGACATGATCAGCCTGCACGCGGCCCTCGTTTTCCGGCGTTTGCGCTCGAGCGAACGGCAAAGCAGGGATTTTTCCCAGAACGTGTTCGACTGCTTTTTCCATGACATGGATCGTTCGCTGCGTGAAATGGGGGTGGGCGATCTTTCCGTCGGCAAGCGGATCGAAAAGATGGGGAGCCTGTTTTACGGCATGCTGTCCAATCTCTCCTCGATTCTGGATTCGGGGGATCGGGCGCGGCTCATCGATTTTGTGTCCCGGAATTTTCACGACGGTGCAACCCATCCGCAGACCGAGCGGTTTGCCGATTATATTCTGGAGTGCGACCAGACGCTCAAATCCCAACCTGTCGGGCAGATCATGGCCGGCAGCGTGACGTTCGGAGACCCCAAATGAGCCAACGCCCCGATGAATTCGATCTCGACGCCAAGGTCAGGATCGACAAGATCCCGGCAGCCGGCCGGATCGTTTCCATCCAGACCGATGCCGAACAGCGGGCGGTGCTGGCCGACCGACTCAAGGTGAGCGAGGTCACGGCATTTTCCGCCGAGGTCACAGCGACCCGGTTTCGCGGCGGCATCCAGGCCAAGGGCCATGTCGATGGCACCGTGGTCCAGCCTTGCGTGGTGAGCGGCGATCCGGTTACCCAACAGATCAGCGAGCCGATCGATCGGGTTTTTCTGCCCGGTCACGATGAGGCGAGCGAAGCGACCGCCGGTGCCGAAATCTTCGTCAATCTCGAGGACGACGATCTCCCCGATTATTTCGAGGGCGATGAAATCGATCTGGCCGATCTGGTTCTTGAAGTCTTCGCGCTCGCTATCGATCTTTACCCGCGCAAGCCCGGCGCCGAACTGACCGACGATCTGACGGGCGACGATCCGGCCGAACTCTCTCCGTTTGCCGCGCTCAAGGCGCTCAAGAAGGATTGACGGGCTTGCATGGCGGGCTCCAATGACTATGGTGAGCGCCGATTTTCGGGAACGTTTCAAGGCAGGCAATGACTGAAACCATAACGATCTCCGTCGACGCAATGGGCGGGGACAACGCGCCGCGTGCTCCGCTGCATGGCGCCAAATTGCTGCTTCGCGAACATCCCGATGCACGGTTTATTTTTCACGGGCGCGAGGAGGTTCTGACCCCTCTGCTCGAAGAATTTTCAGAACTCAAAGCCGTCTCGCAGATCCGGCACAGCGAAAACGTCATCACCATGGATGACAAGCCCAGCCAGGCGCTGCGCAAGGGCAGGGGCACCTCCTCGATGTGGGCGACCATCCAGTCGGTCAAGGACGGAGAGGCCGACGTGGCGATCTCGGGCGGCAATACCGGCGCGCTGATGGCCATGGCGACCTTCTGTCTGCGCACCATGGAAGGCATTTCCCGCCCGGCGATTTCGGCGATCTGGCCGACACTTCGCTCCGACATCGTCGTGCTCGACGTGGGCGCGACCATCGGGGCCGACGCCCAGCAACTGGTCGATTTCTCGATCCTGGGCTCGGCGCTGGCCCGCGCCCTGTTCGATATCGAAAGCCCCACCATCGGGCTTCTGAACGTCGGCGTCGAGGAGGCCAAGGGCAATGAATGGGTCAAGGATGCCGGCAAGATCCTTGCCGAGACCTCGGGTGCAGGATTTACCTACAAGGGGTTCGTCGAGGGCGACGATCTGGGCAAGGGCACCGTCGATGTGGTGGTCACCGAAGGGTTCACCGGCAATATCGCGCTCAAGACGGCCGAAGGCACCGCCCGGCAGGTCGGCACCTATCTGCGCAACGCCATGACCTCTTCGCTGATGAGCAAGATCGGCGCCGTCTTCGCGCGCGGCGCGCTCAATGCCATTCGCTCAAAGATGGACCCGCGCACCGTAAACGGGGGGGTTTTTCTCGGCCTCAATGGTGTCGTTATCAAGAGCCATGGTGGAACTGACGAGATCGGCTACAAAAGCGCACTCAGCGTCGCCTATGAAATGGCCCGCAACGATCTCCTCGCAAAGATCGGGGAAGGCATGAAACGCTTCCCTGCGCTGGCCCTGCCGGCAGAACCGTCCAATCTGGAGGCACCTTCCGCGTGACCAAAATCCAATCTGTTGTGCGTGGCGTTGGTGGCTATCTGCCGCAACGCGTTATGTCCAATGACGACCTGGCCAAAATCGTCGATACCTCGGACGAGTGGATCGTGCAGCGCACTGGCATCCGGCAGCGCCACATCGCCGCGGAAGGCGAATACACCTCCGATCTTGCCCTGGTTGCCGCGCAGCGTGCGCTCGAAAATGCCGGGATGGACGCCAGCGAGATCGATCTGATCGTCGTGGGCACAACGACCCCCGATCGCACCTTTCCGGCGACGGCGGCCATTCTGCAGCAAAAACTCGGCATTACCAAAGGCTCGGCCTTCGACGTGCAAGCCGTGTGCTCGGGCTTCGTGTTCGGCGTGGCGACGGCCGACAGTTATCTCAAGACAGGCATGGCCAAGCGGGCGCTGGTGATCGGCGCCGAAACCGCCTCGCGCATCCTCGACTGGAACGACCGAACCACCTGCGTGCTGTTCGGCGACGGGGCCGGGGCCATAATTCTCGAAGCGCAGGAGGCGGCCGATGACGCCCCGGAAAACGGCATCCTGGCCTCGAGCCTGCGCACCGATGGCAGTCACTGGGACAAGCTTTATGTCGATGGCGGTGTTTCGACCACCCAGTCGATCGGGCATCTGCGCATGGAGGGCCGCGAAGTGTTCAAGCACGCCGTGGGCATGATTTCCGACGTTATAGAAGAGGTTCTGGCCAAGACCGGCAAGACGACCGAAGATCTCGACTGGTTTGTTCCCCATCAGGCCAACAAGCGCATTATCGATGGCGCGGGCCGCAAGCTCGGCATTCCCGAAGCCAAGACCATCGTGACCGTGGACAAGCACGCCAACACCTCGGCTGCCTCCGTGCCACTGGCTCTGTGGGTGGCCAGCGAGGACGGACGAATCAAGAAAGGCGATCTGGTGATGATCGAAGCGATGGGCGGCGGGTTCACCTGGGGCGCCGCGCTCATTGTGTGGTAGGCGTTGACCCCGATCCAATTTGGGCGTTAAGTGGTTGAAATCTTGGGGGCTGTTGCGGGTCTCAATGAGATTGAGGGGAACACCATGTCGGGAAAAACAGTGACTCGCGCCGATCTGGCCGAGTCAGTCTATCAGTCCGTCGGCTTGTCGCGCACCGAATCGGCGGAACTTGTAGAGCGCGTCCTTCAGATCGTCAGCGACGCTCTGGCGTCGGGCGATAATGTGAAATTGTCGTCCTTTGGATCGTTTCAGGTCCGCTCGAAAAACGAGCGAATTGGCCGGAATCCCAAGACTGGCGAGGAGGTTCCGATCCTGCCCCGGCAGGTTCTTGTGTTCAAACCATCCAATGTCTTGAAATCCAAGATCAACAAATCTATGGTTCGATCTGGAAAATAACAACTTTTACCGGGGCACTTGCGTTGGACAAATCGCCAGACGCCTTCCGGACGATATCCGAAGCGGCAGACGAACTCGACCTACCTCAGCATGTGCTGCGTTTCTGGGAAACGCGGTTCACGCAGATCAAGCCACTCAAGCGTGGCGGTGGGCGGCGCTATTATCGCCCTGATGACGTTCAGCTGCTCAAGGGTATCCGCCACCTTCTCTATGACCAGGGTTTCACGATAAAGGGCGTCCAGCGCATCCTCAAGGAGCAGGGCGCCAGACATGTCGTGGCCATCGGCGAGACAGGGTCCATCCGTCCCATCGCACCCCAGCCTCATGTGGAACCGGCCGAAGCCGCCGACGCCGTCGAGTTCGTGGAAATCGAGGCCGGCCATACCCTGGCGGCACCGGTCGACAACGGAGAACAGCGAGGCCCCCAGGCGACAGGGTTATCCGACACGCAGCGCGAAGCCCTTGCCTCGGCGCTTGAATCTCTTGAGCAATGCCGCGTTCTGCTCGACAAGGCGCGCACTTAACGTTCCGAAAAATCAAAACCTGATTATAGCGATCAACTATGTTGACGCGGGTCGGCATGCTGGCTAATAACCTGATGTTTGCAGTCAGCATTGGCTGCACAACCGACCCTTAGCCAACGATTGGACTGTGATCGTGCATTCTTCAAACCATTTCCGGACCGCCACCGCGGCCCTTGCCCTTGCGGCTTCGCTCGCCCTCACCGCTGGAGCGTCCGCACAGGAAATCACGGCGCAACACGCCCAGGGCGAAACGGTCCTGCCGGGCATTCCCGAAAAAATCTTTGCCTATGACCTTGGGACCATCGACACACTTGCCGCCATCGGCGTTGAAGTCGACGGCGTACCCGATGCCAGCTTTCCCGACCATCTGAGCCAGTATCGCGACGCGCTCAAGATCGGCTCGCTGTTCGAGCCTGATTACGAACTCGTCAATGCCGAACAGCCCGACGCGATCTTTGTCGCCGGCCGCTCCTCGGCGGTCTATCCCCAGCTTTCCGAAATCGCGCCCACCCTGGACCTGTCGGTCGACTGGACCGATTTCCCGGCCACAATCAAGCAGCGCTCCGAAACGCTCGGGGAAATCTTTGGCAAACAGGCCGAAGTGGCCGAACTGATCGCCCAGGTCGATGCCAATATGGCAGCCGTGCAGGAAACCGCGCCCACCGTCGGCAACGCGCTGTTCATCAGCGTCAGCGGCGGCCGCATTTCCGCGTTCGGACCGGGATCGCGCTTTGGCTGGATCCATGACGATCTTGGCGTCGTGCCGGTCATCGAGGACGTCGAAGAAGCCACCCATGGTGAGGCTGTCTCCTTCGAATTCCTGCTCGAAACCGATCCCGACTGGCTGTTCGTGCTCGACCGTGACGCCGCTGTCGGTGCCGCCGATGGGGGCCAGCCGGCCCAGCAGGTGCTCGACAACGATCTGGTCCATCAGATGAAGGCCTGGCAGAACGACCGGGTGGTCTATGTCAATCCGGTGAACTTCTACATCGTCAATGGCGGTCTCTATACGCTCAATCAGATGGTCGTCGAAGTCGGCGAAGCCATCGGCGCTGACGTCCAATAACAGCAAAAACCCGCTGAACTGATCGGCGCACACCCCTTCGCCTGGGGTGTGCGCCGCACGATATCGGAGACCACACCGCCGGTGACACGCCTATTCCTCGCTGCAGCCTTCGTTCTGGCCCTCGCCGTCGTCAGCCTGTTCATCGGTGTCTCGAACGTCTCGCTCGCCACCCTGATGTCGGGAAGCGAGGATGGCCGGGCGCTGATGATCCTTCTCGTCAGCCGCATTCCGCGCACGCTGGCCCTCATCCTTTCGGGAATGGGGCTGGCCATTGCCGGCATGATCATGCAGATGCTGGCGCGAAACCGGTTTGTCGAGCCCTCGACCGCCGGCACCACAGAGTCGGCCGGATTGGGCATGCTGGTCGTCCTGCTGTTTTTTCCCAACATTCCTTTGATCGGCAAGATGCTCATCGCCTCGGTGTTCGCGCTGGCCGGGACGGCGCTGTTCCTGCGTATCCTGCGCGAAATTCCGCTGCGCTCGGTGCTGCTGGTTCCGCTTGTCGGCATCATGCTCGGCGGCATCATCTCCTCGATCACCACCTTTTTCGCCTATCGCTTCGAGCTGCTGCAATCGCTCGGCAACTGGCAGTCGGGAGATTTCTCGACTGTTCTGAGCGGACGCTATGAGCTGCTGTGGATTGCCGCCGCCCTGACGCTCATCGCCTGGCTCGCGGCAGACCGGTTTACGGTGGCAGGGATGGGGGAGGACTTTACGACCAATCTCGGCCTCAACCATCGCAACGTCATGACCCTGGGGCTCGTGATCATTTCGCTCATCAGTGCAACGGTGGTGGTGACGGTCGGGGCCATCCCCTTTTTGGGGCTGATCGTGCCCAATCTGGTCTCGATGATGATGGGTGACAATCTGCGACGCTCGGTTCCATGGATTGCGCTGTTCGGCGCGGGTTTCGTTCTGGCCTGCGACATCGTGGGGCGTCTCGTGCGCTACCCCTATGAGATACCGGTCGGTGTCGTCGTCGGCATCGTCGGGGCCGTGCTGTTCCTGTATCTTCTGTTGCGCCGGGAGGCCCGCCTTGGCTGATGTCATCATGATGGCGCGCCGCCGCATAGCGCCCGAATACATTCTCGCCGGTCTCGCAGTCCTGACGGTGATCACCATCGTGTTGTTCATGACCGTCGGGGCGCGTGGAAGCTGGGGATTCGTTCTCAGTTTCAGGGGCACCAAGGTACTCACAATGGTGCTGGTCGCCTACGCGATCGGGCTTTCCACGGTCATGTTCCAGACCGTGATGCAGAACCGCATCCTCACCCCATCGATCATGGGATTCGATTCCCTTTACGTGCTCATCCAGACCGGAACGGTCTTTCTGTTCGGCGGGCTCGCCGCGGCGACGGTTCACCCCTACATCAAGTTCTCCGTCGAACTGGGCGCCATGCTCGTGTTCTCGGGGCTGCTGTGTCTGTGGATGTTTTCCGGTCGCCACCGCAGCCTGCATCTGATGGTGCTGGTGGGGATTGTCATCGGCACGCTGTTTCGCTCCATGTCCAATTTCATGGTGCGGATCATCGACCCCAATGAATTCGCCCGCATCCAGGACAGCCTGTTTGCCAGTTTCAATTCGCTCAACACCGATCTGCTTACGGTTTCCATGGTGATAATCGGGTTGGCGACCGTGGTCGCCTGGCGGATAGGGCATACATTCGACGTCCTCTCGCTCGGCAGGGAAACGGCGATAAATCTGGGCGTCCCCTACAAGCGGACGGTCCTGATCATTCTTCTGCTGGTGACGCTGCTTGTTTCGGTGTCCACGGCGCTGGTTGGGCCCGTGACGTTCTTCGGGCTGCTGGTGGCCAATCTCGGTTACCTGATGATAGGAACCTCCAAGCATCGCTACGTGCTGCCGGCGACCATCATGCTCGGCGTCATCTGTTTGCTGGGCGGGCAGTTGATTCTCGAGCGTGTCTTCAATTTCACCACCGCAATATCGGTGATCATCGAATTTGCCGGCGGCCTCGTCTTCATCATTCTCATTCTACGGGGAGCGGCGCGATGATCATCACGTCCGGCATCAAGAAATATTACGGCGAAACCGCCGTGGTCGACGACGTGTCGATCGAACTGCCCTCCCGTGGCATCACCTCGATCATCGGGCCGAACGGCGCGGGCAAATCCACTATGCTTTCCATCATTTCACGCCTTCTGGGCATGGATGCGGGCTCGGTGACCGTCGATGGTCTCGATGTGTCCGATACGCCCAGCGACGTTCTGGCCCGGCGCATGTCGATCCTGCGCCAGGACAACCACATGACGGCACGCCTGACGGTGGCAGATCTGGTGGCCTTTGGCCGCTATCCCTATTCCAAGGGGCGGCTGACCATCGAGGACAAGGGCCACATCGACCAGTCCATCGCCTATCTCAATCTCGAGGATTTGCGGGACAGGTTTCTCGACGAGCTCTCGGGTGGGCAGCGCCAACGGGCCTTTGTCGCCATGGTGCTCTGTCAGGATACAGATTATGTCCTGCTCGACGAACCGCTCAACAATCTCGACATGAAGCACGCTATGGGCATGATGAAACTCATGCAGCGCGCCTGTCACGAGCTGGGCAAGACGGTCGTTCTGGTCCTGCACGACATCAACTTCGCGTCCTGGTATTCAGACTACATCATTGCCATGAAAAACGGCCGGGTGATCCGCCACGGCGGAAGGGACGACATCATCACCCCCGAGGCGCTCAAGGACATCTACGATATGGACATCAATGTCCACGAGATCGGCGGGCACCGGGTCTCGCTGTTCTACGATTGAGCCCTATCGGTCGATGGTACCGGTGGTGAGATAGCGCTCCGCCATCTCAGCGGTTCCCTTTGCGAAACTGGCGTGCAGGCTCTGGGCCAGCTCGGTTTCGGCGTGCGATCCTGTCCACGCCAGAAGCGCCATGCGGCGCAGCATGACCATGGCGTCCAGCATCACCTCATGCTCGGCCCCATAAGGGCGATATTGGCGGTAACCTTCGAGCCATGCGGCGCGCAGGGCAGGGACCGTGTCGCTGTCCTCGAAAAACGAGACCGCCGCCCCAAAGTCGTAGCCGAACCAGCAAAACCCGCAATCGTCGAAATCGATCAGTCGCGTGACGCCATCGGACACCAGCAGATTGGCCAACCGCATATCGGCGTGGATGAGCCCGAACCGGTCCCGTCCCATGCCGTAGTCGGCAAGCTGGGAGCGCAGATGGGCGTCGAGGCGATCCAGCGTCGCGCGCACGGTGCCGATAACCCCCGG
>TARA_R110002051_G_scaffold297041_1_pt1 | contig 17954 bp, 19 predicted proteins | sample TARA_R110002051 | Tara Oceans TARA_R110002051 (sample SAMEA4397023) | marine metagenome | biome: Polar Biome; feature: [MES] marine water layer (ENVO:01000295) within the mesopelagic zone...; material: water (ENVO:00002006), including particulate matter (ENVO:01000060) such...
GTAGGCCGCAAGGCAGGCCACATAGATGCGGGGGACATCTTCAGACGGGAGTGCGGTAGCTGTTCCAAGGGGCGCGGGGGTTGCGGTGTTGCAAGGCATGTCGGGTCTCCTTCTCTGCCGCGTCCTGCCCGCGACAGGCGGGGGTGGGCGGCGGTAAAGGCCGGCAGGCCGGGCGGACAAGCGGCACGCGCAAGGCGGGAAGGTAGGAGTCCTTCACACGCTCTTGGTCACACCCATCCCGTCGCCTTGCGCGGGCGGCGCGCCCGGCCAGACGTGCCGTCCGCCCGCACCCGACTGTTGGGAGAGCACAAGAACGAGGAGACTTGGTCGCTGCGGAATCTAGCGGCCTGTCGCCGAAAGTCGTGGCACGTTCGGACCAGGCAGATCGTCAGACGCTTCCGAGCAAACGCTCTGCACGGCGCTCGATCAGGGTTTGGGAGTTTTTCATTAAACCACGCTCTGGACGCTCAAGTCCAAACGAGGCGGCTGTTGCACGGGATTCTTCCAGGACGAGGTTGCAGAGTTCTTTGGTCCTCCGCCTGATGAAAGGCTCTGTCAGGCCCGTCTCTTCGGCGAATCTTTTCCAGTCACGCGAATGGATTTCTTCGAGCTTCGCGCGTCTTGCGATCTTCATGGCAAGGTTTGGACTGAGCTCCGGATAGGCCACGGTGGAGAGAAGGTCATATAGCGGTGCCAGCTCCGTCCGGCCATCATAGAGCAGGCTGTAGTTCTTTCCATGAGCGTCAGCGTTGCCGATGATAAGATTGTAGATTGCCGCATCGAAGAGTTTCAGGACTTCGATTGCCGGGCGCGTCGCAGCGCGGCGTAATAGCCCGAAGATATCCCGGAATACTGGTCCGCCTTCCGAGGCGTACTTGCGCGCTGAAATTATCCCAAGCGCCTGACAGAAGTCTTCCTGATGCAGACGTTTGACTTCACCATCCGGCATGGTCGTGCGGTCATAACGGGTCACCAATAGAAATATACGTCCCCCTGCCCGGCCGATTTCGACGGCGGCGACGTCGAGTCCGATACGTCGCGCCAGGCGCATGGCATATGCCTCGTTTTCCGTCGTGCCCTCAAATCGCATGATCGGCGGTTTGAGGATATGCGTGGTCGGTTGGCCCGGTGCCGGAAGGGCGATTCCTTCCGGGGTGACAACCACTGGAAGCTTGGCCTGGGCGCCAGCGAGCGATAGACGTAGGCCTTCCTCTCCGGCGAGCAGGGGCCGCTTCGGCAGCTCATCAATTTTCGCACGCAGCGCTTTGTCGGAGAGGAACTTCGGTTCAAAAGGCCCGTTCAGCGTGGGCGGGACTTTGCCTTCGGGCCAGAGCGACAGGGCGCCGGCAATCTCGCCGCCGAGACGTTCAAGCAGGCGGAACTCATTGTTCTTCGAGACGCCGAGGGCTGCAGCGATATTTTCGCGTTGGCTCTCTTCCGGAAGGATCCCTTCAAAGAAAGGCAGGCATTCCCTTCGAGAGAATGCTTCTTCCCGGAGAGGCAGCGATTGCGAGATGGCACGTGCGCCGTCATCAGCGAGCCAGCTTGCCGCATAGGTGAAACCGAGGTCTCCGTGGATGTCCATGGTAAGCCGTCCCACCGGCTTTGTATCCCACCATACGGTAAGCGCGCGCGTGGTCATTGCCCATCCTCCGGTGTGGTAATGGACAAGGCGCAACCAAGAGCAGCCAGAACATCGAGCGTCTTGCCGAGGTGGGCGGTTTCCTTTCCGCGTTCAAGCTCAACAAGGAATCTGAGTCCGACACCTGAAGCTGCTGCAAGCTCAGGTTGCCGCAAGCCCTGGGCCTTGCGTGTTTCCCGAATGATTTTGCCGATGTCTTCTGGTGTCATGTGCTTACCTTCCCGAACGGGAAATATGCCATTCCAGTCTTACAAAATCAACAAAAATATCCCGAACGGTAAATTTTCAGAGGTGCAAACCGAAAATCACATAAAACTTTCCCGATCGGTAAATCTTCTGGCTCACCCTCTCCAGAATTGCGCAAAATACCCCGTTCGGGAAATTCAGTTTGAAAACACCTCGATTCACCTACCTGAAGTGAGCAATTGCGCGTGAATTCAAACCACTCAAACGACCAAGTTTGGGAAAAAGCGCACCCTAGGCCGCTGTCTGGTAAGGTCCATGCTGCCCGCCCAGCAGCTCCACCATGTATCCCCCATCCCGAAGCCCCTTCGCCTTCGTCACAAGGTATTTCAACCCATCCTTCATTGCGCCGCGATCATCGGCCCAATCAGCCTCGACGACTTCCCGGCCGTACAGCACCACCGCAGTCTCCCGCCGGCTCATACCGAGCTCTTGACAATCGAGCGCGATCAGGCCGTCCCGGAGGATCTGGGTCCGCTTTGTCCAGAGCGGTGTGTCCTGCGCAAAATCGTCCCCGTAGATATCAAACGCATCCCGCTGGGCTTTCAGCTTCCGCTCATAGGCTTCCATGTCGGAGATCGTGAGTTTCAGCCGGACCTGTTCCATACCGAGAAGGGAAAGGCCCGTGCAGCGTACCTGAACGACACAGCCATTTCCCCTCAGGAGCAGGAATTCCCGCCCATGCCGGTCCGTCAGATGGGTGATCCCGCAATACGGGACCGTCCTGTCCCAGATGCTGCAACTCTCCCCCTCCCCCCGCGGTTCGCAGTAGACTTCGAACTGGTCCGGGTGAGCGGCCCGGCTCCAGAAGACATCCGCTTCCAGACCGGTCTGCTCGGGGTTGGGCATGACCAGAAGGCCCCAGCGCTGCGCCAATGTCTGCGACACACGGGGCCGCAACAGCCGGATGGGTGCGCAGGGTGCCATCCGCTCTGAAACATCTTCCGGTTCGCAACACGCGGAATCAAACCGGAAGACCGGATTACGCCGGAGATACTCCCAGGCCCAACGGTCGGCTGACAAACGCCAGAGATAGTCATAGCGCTTCAGCACGCCATCGGACTTCAAAGGATAGGCCTTCATGTGCGCCTCCATACCCGACAGCGCTCATGCAATCCTAGTGCCAATTTCTACCTTTAGTTTATTTTTAATCCTACCAAAACCACCTGCGACGCGTAATCATCATGCGCATACGCCAGTACTCGCTTTACTCCGGCAAGCTTTCCGATAAATTCCGATAGGTAGAAGACTTTGCCCCGAACAATTGAAGCCCTTGCCTCACGCTCTCAACGATCTTCCGCCACAAAAGCAAGCCGAGCTCGTGCGCATCCGCGAGATCGTCCAGGAGGAGCTGCAAGCAAAGATCACTTCCTGCCGGAAAGCACGCACCAAGCGATTCCGTATCCTTGAACTCATTCACTACACCCCGCCCTGCCAGTCACGACCGAACCCTCAAGGCAAAGCGGACGCCCTCCTCCTTATCATTGTCAGTCACCGCGCTCTCGCCGACATGAGCGCCTTTTGGGAAGAGGTTGAGGATCGGCTCTGTCAGGATCAGGCTATTCGACAAAATGTGCTCTGCTTCGCGCACACGCGACTTGAGGTGATCCAGCAATTGGATCGACCTATGTCATTGTTCGCGACAATCATCGAAGATGGGAGCCGCGTTCGCGGAACTGCGAGGGAAATAAACCTCCCATCGACGTTTCCATCAACAAATCCGGAGAGAACTTCAAACTTCAACACGGCGGTTGATGAAATGAGTCGGCACTATGCCAAATGGACTAAACTGGCCCGACTATACCTAAGCGCAGGTCCCGAAAGTTCGGCGGTCGATGATCCAGTCGCCAGAAACTTCACTACCTTCCAACTTCATCAAGCTGCAGAGAGCGCTTACCGTATGGTCCTCCATGCCGTCGCCGGGTACACTCCTACAACGCATCATCTCCGCCGCATGCGACACCTCGCGAAAGCTATCGACATCCGCCTTGAAGAAGCGTGGCACCCGCAAGGAAGTGACGACCAGCGCTATTTCGACCTCCTGTGCCGCGCCTATATCGAGGCGCGCTATTCCCTCACCTACCGGACATCTGAAGTCGCCCTTCGCTGGCAAGCCGATCGGGTTGCCAAGCTCATCGAGATTGCGGATGCTCTATGTCTCGAACGGCTAAGCACATTAGGCACCAATGACCCGGTGCCAGAGATTTGCCAGCCCCCGCAAACTCTGGTCTGAAAACGCAAGACCAACAGAAGGCACGGCCACTCGTGAAGGACACGCTCGATTACCTGAACCTCCAGAAACAGAGGGAGGTCGCCTATATCCGCAAGGTGATCCTTGATGAGCTGTCTGCACGCCTTCGTGCCTCCAAGTCGAAGCGCACCTCGAACTACCGGGTTCTGAAGCTGGTCCTCTATGGCAGCTTTGCCCGCGGAACGTGGTTCGACGACCGCAATTCAGGCCGGGCCTCCGACTATGACTTCCTCGTCATCGTCTCCCACAAGGCCCTTACAGACATGTCCAGTTTCTGGGCCGGCGTTGAAGACCGTATCTATCGCGATCCCAAAATCCAGAAAGACGTCTCGCTGATCGTTCACACGATCCGCGAAGTGAATGCCGCCCTCAAGGAGGGACAATACTTCTTCACAGAGATCATCAATCAAGGCGTACTTCTGTACGATTACGACCATAATCCGAAGTCCAGTTATCCCAAGTCCAATGTCGCGAAGCCGACACAGCCAAATCCTCAGCGTGCCTACGAAATGGCGAGCGGCTACGCGCATAGCTGGCAACGATCAGCAACGTTGTTTCTCAAGGTTGGAAGTCAACATACCGAAAGTAACGATTCCGACGAGCATAATTTCGCCGCCTTCCAACTCCACCAGGCAGCAGAAGCAATCTACCGAATGGTCCTCCTGACAGTCACCCTGTACGCCCCCGCCACCCATCACCTTGGCAAGCTGCGCCAGCGCTGCGAAGCCATCGACCCGCGCCTCGCCGAAGCCTGGGCACCTGAACGCAAGCCATACAAGCGTTATTTCGAGCTCCTGCGCCGTGCCTATGTCGAGGCACGGTATTCCCCGGCCTATGAGACAACACCGGAAATCCTGAAATGGCAGGCCGACCGGATCACCAAATTGCTACATCTCGCCGAACATGCCTGCCAGGAACGCCTTGGAAAATTGGAAATCGATGCAAAGCAATTCGGCAAAAGCAAAGGCAGGAATAAGTGAAGGGCGAGGCAGCGCGGTTAATCAGCTGAGCTCGCGTGGTGAGATACACCCGAACTCGCCTCAACCTTATCCGCCTTCAAGCTCGTTAGCTGTGCGCCCGCACCCTTGTGCCAAGTCAGAAAAATATCCCACACATCATCCCGCACGATCTGCCGCGCTTCTTCGCGGGTCAATTTGTGTACGTTCAAAAATTGCTCGTATTCTGTCAGGCTATGCCGGATGTGTGTGTTTACGCCTATCGAAACGGCTGTGACGATTCGGGTTTTCCGGGTCCAGTCACGCTGTGCGACCCATTCCTCTACAACTTTCAGGTGCTCCTGCGGACCGAACGGAAAATGCCTGGCGAGTGTCTCGGCAATATGAATACGATCAAATTTTTTCGTCTTACTGGCTGACACGCCTGCTTCTCCCCCCACTGCACGGACCCGGGAGATTGAAAGCGCTCCACACAGGAAATCAATACTAAATCGGAACAAAATGCGCAGTAGGACAAGGATCTGTGTGAAGGACCGTCTCCCCAACCGGTCGAGCCCCCTTCCCAATCCATCTATCCTGAGTTACGCCCCGAACCGGGTGGGCCGGCGCAGCGATAAGGCCCCTGGACCAAAACCTGCGCCCCGTTGCTCATGCTTCGCGGTTTTCCGACGGCCCACCTATTTTCCCTCAATGGTTGCCAAGAGAATCGCGTTCCCATAAGGTTTTTTCCAGCGTCTTCTCATGAAGGGGCTCGGGGCGTCGGAAACCCCGGCAGAGCATGACCCAGTGATACGCGCTGCCAGCGCACACGCCTTCCGTGCACCTGCCGGACTGCTACGATTTCCTCATGCCTTTTCCTGAAGGGCGCGCAGGGCGTCGGAAACCCTGTTGGAGCATGAGCATCGATCCCGCACAGCTTCGTGCGGGCTGCAGCCCTGTGCCTCCGTCTTTCCGGCTCGCCGAATCAGAAAAGAGGACACAAGATGAATTCCGCAGACCCGCACGCAAACACCGCATCGGCACTCCTTCAACGTGGAGAGTTTCCAGGCTGCGTCCCGACTACGCAATCTCCCCAACGTCCTCAGACGACCAATGCTTCTTCGTCCCCCTCCCAGCTCGTCGGTGCGGCTGCGCTCAGCAAGCTCTTCCGTGAGCAATACCGCCCGCTCCTCCGCTTCTGCCGCACCCGTATCCCAAACCTGCCCGAGGCTGAAGACATCGTGCAGGACGCCTTCCTGTCCGTCGGGCGGGCTTATCCGGACAAGACCGAATACGACCTGAAGCGCCTCCTGTTCACAGCGGTCCGCAATTTCTCGGCCAGCTACCTGAAATCCGGGCGCCATCGCGCGTCCCTGAAATCAAGCGACATCATGGACAATACCCAATTGTTTGCCTGCCCGCGGACGCCGACGCCGGAACACCGGCTTGAGGCCCGCCAGCAGCTGGATGCGGCAGAACAGGCGATCGCAAATCTACCCGAACGGTCTCGCACCGTGCTCCAACTCCATCGCTATGAAAAGCTGACCTACCACCAAATTGCCGATCAACTCTCTGTCTCTGAAACTACGGTCAAAACCGATCTCGCGAGTGCGATCGCTCAGATCACCACGCATCTCGACCGGGTGAGCCGGGCACGGATGGGGCGACAACCCGGGAATCGTCATACTTAGCCCCAGGGGATGGTATCCCCGGTCAATGCATTCGTTCGTAGTGGTGCCGCCTCTTACGAGGCATTTGTTCTTCTATCTCTGGCCACAATACAGGATTTTATCGAATTCAGTAAAATTGATCGCTCAAGCCTCCCCCAAACCCAAATTTTACCTTTTTCGGTAAAAACTCTTGCCAAAGGCCCCAAACGATCCAATATTTACCGTATTCGATAAAAGGACCATCGCTGTGACCCAAGAGCAGGAACAGGCTCAACTCGCCCAGGCCGGCGCCCGTATTCGCAAGCTGCGGGAAACGCGCGGCTTGAACCTGCATGAACTGGCCCGGCTGTGCGGTATCAGTGCCCCTGCCCTTTCACTGATCGAAACCGGCAAACGGGACCTGCGCGTGACCAGCCTCTACCGGATCGCTGCTGCCCTGCGCATCAATCCCGGCAGCCTGCTCGACACTCCGGAAGAGACGCCGCCTGCAGGAGAAAATAGCGAGCGCGGCGGCTATGATCTCGGAGACTATACGTGACCAACTCCGTTCCGGTCTGGTTCGACGCCCTGCACATCGGCGACATTACCGTCGGCGATGACGGCGCGCTCGGCTTTGCTTACACCAAGAACTGGCTCGACACTCGGGGGGCCTTCCCGCTTTCGCTGACCCTTCCCCTGAGCGACACGGTCTTTCCGTCCGAAACGATCTCGCCCTGGCTCGCCAATCTCCTTCCTGAAGAAGAACAGCTGACGATCCTGACCCGCACCTTGGGACTCGACCGCGCAGACACGCTGGCCATTCTCGGTGAGATCGGCGGGGATACGGCGGGCGCGCTTTCGTTCAGCGTCCCGTCCGAACGGGCGGCGTGGACCTATACGCCGCTCACGGAGTTCTACAAGATCAAGGATCCCGAAGCGGCCCTAGAACGCCATTTCGAGGACCTTGGGGAACGCCCGTTCCTGGCCGGCGAAGAGGGTGTCCGCCTATCACTGGCCGGCGGCCAGAAGAAATCGGCCCTTGCTGTTCTCGATCGTACCGGCGCCCCCGTTCTCAGGCTCCCGGCGGAAGGCGACGTGCTGGCGATCCCGCGCAATGGCGCGCCCTCAACCATCATCCTGAAACCGGACAATCCAGTCCTGCCCGGAATTGCGGAAAACGAGACTTATTGCCTGACCCTTGCCGGGGCGATCGGGATCACCGTAGCTGAAGCGACCGTCCTGCCCGCCGGAACTCGCAAGGCGATCTGTGTTCTTCGTTATGACCGGCGGACGAACCGGCGCGGCGCGCTGCAGCGCGTTCACCAGGAAGACTTCGCGCAGGCGAATGGTGTGCCGCCCGGGCGGAAATACGAGCGCGGCACGCTTCCCGGCCCGGATATCGAAACCCTGCTCAGGACCGGGCGGAACCTTCCGCCTGCAGATGCACTAGCCCTGCTCGACCAGTTCATCTTCAACATTCTCGTCGCCAACACCGACGCCCACGCAAAGAACTATTCCCTGTTGCTACCGATCGGGTCAGAGCCACGCCTCGCCCCTCTTTATGATGTTTCGACCGTCCTGCCCTGGCCCCGGGTCGTGCAATATTTCGCGCAGAACATTGCAGGAAAAAAGCGCAAGCCTGGTGATGTTGCTGCACGCCACTGGGACGCCATTTCCGAGGCCGTCGGTTACCGCCCGGCCGATGTCCGCAAACGTGTCCAGGAGCTGGTGGATGCAATGGTCGCCCGCCGCGTCGCCGTGACAAATGCCGTCGCTGCCCAACCGGGCTGCACCACGGGATATGTCGAACAGGCGGCCAGCCTCATTGAGGCGAATGCCTTGAGGGTCGCTGGCCGTCTTCGGCAGGCAGCATAGGGTCTGACTGTGTCACGCTTTCCGTACCGGGCGTGCATGACCCGCAAGTTCGATGCCTGGTTCCATGACTGGCCGGGAACCTGATTTGCAATATCCGCCCCGGAATTGCCCGGAATTGCCCGCATTGGCCCGGGTTCCAACTCCCTGAACGTGCCGCTTCCTGAGACACTCCTCCCTGACCAGACAGGAAGGCGTGAAGCAGATGGCACGGGCGGGACAGGTAAAGGAAACAGACAGCCGCCGCAGCGCCATGTTGCGAACGGCTTTCTGTCCGGTCGTTCGAGAGGCCCTCGAACAGGATGACTCGATCGAGATCATGGCCAATCCCGATGGCTCTGTCTGGATCGAGCGTTTCGGGACCGGCCTTGTCCTTTCCGAACACAGGCTCGGGCCCAGCGACCGCGAACGCGTCATCCGACTGGTCGCCTCCGGGGCGGGAGAAACCGTCAGCCACACCTCCCCCATCGTCTCTGCCGAACTTCCCGGCAGCGGCGAGCGGTTTGAAGGTCTTCTCCCGCCCGTATCGACAGCTCCGTGCTTTTCGATCCGCAAACCGGCACGCATGGTTTCCAGCCTCGACACTTATGTCGGACGCGACGCGCTTTCCCCTTCTCTCGCGCTCGCGCTGCGCGCCGCTATCGAAGCGCGCCAAAATATCGTGATCGCCGGCGGAACGTCTTCCGGCAAGACCACGTTCGCCAATGCGCTTCTGGCGGAACCGTCGCTGGCAGGCGACCGGATTGTGATCCTGGAGGATACACGCGAACTCGACTGTAGCGCGCCCAACAGCGTTCGGCTGCGAACGCATGAGGGCATAGTCAGCCTGCAGCGCCTCGTCCGGTCGACCCTTCGCCTGCGGCCCGACCGGATCATCGTCGGCGAAGTGCGAGGGCCTGAGGCGCTCGACCTTCTCAAGGCCTGGAACACCGGACATCCGGGCGGGATCACGACACTCCATGCAAATTCAGCCCAAGGCGCGCTCCGCCGTCTCGAACAGCTGACACTCGAAGCGATCCGCCAGGTCCCGTTCGACCTCATTGTCGATGCCGTGAACATCGTCGTGTTCATGAACCGGAAGGACGGTGTCCGCCGCATCGAGGACGCCATCCGTATCACGGGCTTCGATGGCGGGGGCTACGTCACAGAGCCGCTCGTCCCCTGCTCCCTTTCCCTCGTCAGCCAAGGAGATCCAGCATGACGCTCTACAAGCAGGTTCAGGTGATGAACCGGACCGTTCAGGCAGCCACTTGCCTTGCCCTTGCCACCCTGCTCGCCACGCCCGCTCACGCAGCCGGTACCGGCATGCCCTGGGAAGGCCCGCTTGACCAGATCCTCCAATCGATCGAGGGCCCGGTCGCCCGGATCGTTGCCGTCATCATCATCACTTTGACGGGCCTCACCCTTGCCTTCGGCGAAACGTCCGGCGGGTTCCGCAAGCTGATCCAGATCGTGTTCGGGCTCTCGATCGCCTTCGCTGCGACGAGTTTCTTCCTGACTTTCTTCTCGTTCGGCGGCGGCGCGCTGATCTGATGGCGGAGGGTTATGAAATCCCCCTGCACCGCTCGCTCGCCGAGCCGATCCTGATGGCAGGCGCGCCGCGCTCGGCCGCCATCGCCATCGGGACGCTGGCAGCAGCCCTCGCCCTCGGGCTCCAGCTCTGGATCCCCGGGCTTGTCTTCTGGGCGGCTGCACATTCGGCAGCCGTGTTCATGGCGAAGAGCGATCCCGATTTCATGGCCGTCGCCAGTCGCTCCACACGCCATAGGGAACATCTGCAATGCTGAACCTCAAAGAGTATTCTGAAACCCCGCATCTGCTGGCCGACTACCTCCCCTGGGCCTGTCTTGTGGCGCCGGGCATCGTCCTCAACAAGGATGGCAGCTTCCAGACCAGCTTTCGCTATCGCGGCCCGGACCTTGAAAGCTCGACCGAAGAAGAACTCGTCTCGGTCATGGCGCGGGTCAACAATGTGCTACGCCGGTTTGGGTCTGGCTGGGCCTTGTTCTTCGAAGCTCAGCGAGACGAAGTCCATGACTATCCGGAGTGCACCTTTCCGGACGCCGCCTCCTGGCTCGTCGATCAGGAACGAGCCCTGCAGGCCGAAGAGACCGGTGCCCGCTATGAAAGCCGCTATTACCTGACGCTGCTCTGGCTGCCTCCGGCGGACACGACTGGCCGTGCTGAAAAAGTCTTCATCGAACGCGCCGAGACCGAAAACGCTGCCACCTGGCGCGAGCGGCTGGACCGCTTCCAGATCCAGGCTGCGCGGGTCTTCGACCTGCTCGCAACGTGCCTTGCCGAAATCCATCACCTCAGCGACGATGAAACCCTCACCTATCTCCACTCAACCATCTCGACCAAACAACACCCCGTCGTAACGCCGGACCTCCCGGTCTTCCTCGATGCCGTCCTTGCCGACGAGCCCTTCGCCGGCGGCCTCGAACCCATGATCGGTGATGCGTATCTCCGGACCCTGACGATCCTGGGCTTCCCGGCCTCGACCCTGCCCGGCATTCTCGACGAGCTGAACCGGCAGGGATTCTCGTATCGCTGGTGCACACGCTTCATCGCCATGGACAAGGCCGAAGCCGAGAAGGTTCTCGGCAAGAAGCGCCGGCACTGGTTCGCCAAGCGCAAATCCATCGGGGCCGTCCTGCGCGAGACCATGTTCAACGAACAGGCTGCGCTCCTGGATACGGATGCCGACAACAAGGCAAGTGATGCCGATGCGGCATTGCAGGAACTCGGCGCCGACCTCGTCTCCTATGGCTATGCCACGACAACGATCACCGTCTGCGATCCCGACCGCCGCCTCGTCGAGGAACACCTCCGGATTGCCGAGCGCATCATCAATGGCCGCGGGTTCACAGCGATCCGGGAGACGCTCAATGCCGTCGAGGCCTGGCTCGGCTCCCTGCCCGGTCACGCCTATGCCAATGTCCGCCAACCCGTCCTGCATACGCTGAACCTTGCCCATATGGTCCCGTTGTCAGCGGTCTGGGCTGGCGAAGCGGAGAACCGCCACCTGCAGGGACCCGCGCTCATCCAGGCGCAAACCGGTGGCACCACACCGTTCCGGCTGGGTCTCCATGTCGGCGATGTTGGACACACGCTGGTGGTCGGTCCGACCGGCGTGGGCAAATCGGTCCTTCTGTCCCTCATCGCCCTGCAATGGAAGCGCTATGCGGATGCGCAGGTTTTCATCTTCGACAAGGGCCGCTCTGCTCGCGCCGCAACGCTCGCGATGGGCGGCGCGCATATCGACCTTGGCGGATCGGAAGCTCCGAGCCTCCAGCCGTTGAAAACCATCAACACGGACATCGGCGCAAGCTTCGCCGCCGACTGGCTGGCCGGACTCTGCAGCCATGAAGGCGTTGCCATGACACCGGATCTCAAGGCTCGCCTATGGGACGGGATTCAGGCACTCGCATCCGCGCCGGAAGCCGAACGCACCCTGACCGGGCTCTGCCTGATGCTGCAGGACGAGACGCTCAAATCCGCCCTCCATCCCTTCACCCTGGAAGGCCCGCACGGCCGCCTGCTCGATGGTGATCATGAGACGCTGACCCTCGCGGACACTGTGTGCTTCGAAATGGAAGAGTTGATGCATTCAAAGAGCGCCGCTCTTCCGGTGCTCACATATCTCTTCCACCGGCTTGAAACACGGTTCGATGGACGGTCGACCCTCCTCATTCTCGATGAAGCCTGGCTCTTCCTCGACGATCCGGTTTTCGCGGCGCGTATTCGCGAATGGCTGAAGACACTCAGAAAGAAGAATGTCAGCGTCATCTTCGCCACACAATCGCTGGCCGACATTGCGAACAGTTCCATTGCGCCAGCCCTGATCGATTCGTGTCCGACACGGATCTTCCTGCCGAATGACCGCGCGCAGGAGCCACAATCGAAAGAGACTTACCAGCGCTTCGGACTCAACGCCCGGCAGATCGAACTGATTGCCCAAGCGACACCGAAGCGCGACTACTACTACCAGTCACCCCTTGGCTGCCGCGTATTCGAACTGGGCCTCGGTCCGATCGCCCTCGCCTTCTGTGGCGCCTCCGGCCCGGTCGAACAGGAACGGATCAACCGGACAATCGCCGAAGCAGAACCAGAAGACTTCGCCGAAACCTTCCTGCACGCCAAGGGTCTCGCCTGGGCCGCCGACCTGCTCGGCCGCTGGCCGGGTCATACGCCGGACAGAGACCCTTCATTTCCGCCCAATGACCTGCTCGCCGCCGAATAGGAACCGCCTGATGAAACGCGCCCTCTCCGGCCTCGCCGGTCTTCTCATCCCCCTCGCGGCCGTGCCACTGACCGTCTTCGTCGCCCAGCCGGCCAGCGCCCAGCTCACGGTCTACGACCCGGCAAACCATGTGCAGAACGTGCTGCAAGCGGTCCGCGCGCTCCAGCAAATCGACCAGCAGATCGAACAACTCACCCATGAGATCGAGATGCTGGAGAACATGTCCCGCAACCTCGAAACCCTGCCGGTCAATGTCGCCGAAGCGATCATTCTCGACCGCATTCACCGGATCGAGGAACTCATGCGCAAGGCCGAAGGCATCGGCTATGGTGTCGATGAGGTCGCGCGCGAATACGAGGCCGTCTATCCCGAAACCTATGGGGAAAAGCCACCCCGACAGGAAATCCTGGTCGAAGACGCCCGCGCCCGTTGGCGCCAGTCACGGACTGCTTATCGCGACACGCTGACGACGGTCGCCGCCGCCCTCGAAGACAACCAGACAGACGCGACTGCAATTGCGGGCCTGATCGAGCAGAGCCAGGGCGCAGCGGGTAATCTCCAGGTCCTGCAGGCTGGCAACCAGATCGAGGCCATGCAGACCCAGCAGCTCATCCAGATGGAGAGCATGATGGCGTCATACTACCGCGCCGAAGCGCTCGAACGCGCCCGGGAACTCGCCGAGGCTGAACGCGGGCGCGCCCGGACGAAAGCCTTTCTCGGAAACTGAGCCGCCCCATGGACGTGATCGACACATTCCTTGCGACCTTTATTCGCTATATCGACAGCGGGTTCGGCCTGCTGGCAGGTGATGTCGCCTATTTGTCGACGACGCTCATTGCCATCGACATCACGCTGGCCGGCCTCTTCTGGGCGCTCGGTCAGAATACGGACGTAATCTCCAGTCTCCTGAAGAAGGTCCTCTATGTCGGCTTCTTTGCCTTCATCATCGGCAATTTCGCGCTGCTCGCCGATATCGTCTTTGCGAGCTTTGCAGATATCGGCCTGACAGCCAGCGGCTCCGGCATGACGGCTGAAGACCTCTTGCGGCCTGGCTTCATTGCTGGCGTCGGGTTCGAGGCTGCCAAACCCCTGCTCGAAGAGATCGGCGACATGGTCGGCCCGGTCGCCTTCTTCCATAACTTCGTCATGATCGGCGTCATGGCCATCGCCTGGGCGGTGATCATGATCGCCTTCTTCGTCCTGGCCGTGCAGCTCTTCATCACGATCCTGGAGTTCAAGCTGACCACGCTTGCCGGCTTTGTGCTCGTGCCCTTCGCGCTCTGGAACAAGACAAGCTTCCTCGCGGAACGCGTGCTCGGCAATGTCATCACGTCCGGCGTCAAGCTGATGGTTCTCGCTGTGATCATCGGCATCGGCTCGACGCTGTTCGGCTCCATAACCGACGCGTTCCGGACCGGCGACGATATCTCGCTCTCGCAGGTCATGGGCACCGTACTCGCTGCCCTTGTTTTCTTTTGGATGGGCATCTTCGGCCCCGGCATTGCGGGCGGGCTCATCACCGGCGCCCCGCAGCTCGGCGCCGGGTCTGCCGCAGGCGCCGCCATGGGCGTCGCGGCAGGAACCTATGCGGCTGGCATGGGAGCCCGCGCAGCCGCCGGCGGCGTCTCGACGGCCGTCAAGGCCGGCGCATCCATGGCGGGCGCCGCGCGAACGTCTTACACGATGGGTGCAGTCGCGTCAGGCGTCGGCGGACCCGCCGGTGTGGCCGCCGGACTTGCCGGTATCGCGCGCGCCGGCGGTGATGCCATCCGCCGGACAGCTGCCCGGCCCGCCAATGCATTCCGGGATGCCTACCGGCGCGGCAGTGAGAGTGCCTGGCGCACCACCGGCGGTACCACGACCGGCAGCAGCCAATCCCCCGATACTTCCGCCTCGCAGAGCCCCGGCTGGGCCCGGCGAATGGAACGCGGCCAGCGCATGAGCCATGCCGGCCAGGTTGCCGTGCATTCGCTGCGCGATGGCGACCGGGGAACCGGCGGCGCCGCTCCCAATTTTCACGATAAGGACGAGTAGACAATGGCCTTCAAGCGATCAGCAGCACACTATGGAACGAGCCCCTTCCCGGAGACGCCTTACCAGAAGGCGGGACAGGTCTGGGACGAGCGGATCGGGTCAGCCCGGGTCCAGGCGAAGAACTGGCGGCTGATGGCACTCGGCTGCCTGGCCTTGAGCTTCGCAACGTCCGGCGCGCTTGTCTGGCGGAGCCTGCAGTCGAGCGTCACGCCCTATATTGTCGAAGTTGATGAGACAGGCGCTGCCCGCGCGGTCGCCCCGGCGACGGAGCGCTACACGCCGACAGATGCACAGATCGCGCACCATCTTGCAAACTTCATCTCTCATGTGCGCGGGCTCAGCGTGGACCCGGTGGTCGTGCGCGAGAACTGGCTCTCGGCCTATGACTTCGTCACCGCGGCAGCAGCAACCACACTCAATGAATATGCAAAGACGAATGACCCATTTGCCGATATCGGCCGCAAGTCCCGCACGGTCGATGTCGTCAGCGTGGTGCGTGTCTCGGAGGACAGTTTCCAGGCCCGATGGATCGAGAAGACCTACGAAAACGGCGCGCTTGTGAAAGCCGAGCGCTATACCGGCCTCTTCTCCCTCATCACCCAGCCCCCGAAAGATGCCGCGACGCTCCGCGCCAATCCCCTCGGTTTGTATGTCCACAGCCTCAATTGGGGTCAGGACCTTGTCACAGGAAACACCCAATGATCCGCAATCTGCTCGCAAGTTCCGCGCTTGCTCTCATCGCCGCCTGCGCGACAACACCGGCAGACCTTGAACCTTTGGACCCTGAGGCGTTTCAGGCTGCTTCCCCTGTCGAGGAAGTCACTGATCACCCGGTCCGCATTGTGGAGACCGCGGTCCCCCTGCCCTTGCCCGGCCAGATGAAGGCCGTCGCATCGGCAACAGCGGAACCGGACGTCTCCCCGGAAAAGACCATCAAGGAAGGCCGCGAACACGCCCTGATCGAGCCCTCGGTCGATGGCTATGTGAATGCGATCCAGGTCTATCCCTATACGGAAGGCGCGCTCTACCGGCTCTATGCGAGCCCCGGCCAGGTTAGCGATATTGGCTTGCAGCCCGGCGAGACACTTGTCTCGGTCTCGGCGGGTGACACAGTCCGCTGGGTCGTCGGCGACACCATGTCCGGATCAGGAACAAATGCCCGCGCCCATGTTCTGGTCAAGCCGATCAGCGCCGGCATCCGCACCAATCTGATGATCGCCACCGACCGACGGACCTATCATCTCGAACTCGAAAGCACCGACGGCAGCTATATGGCGGCCCTTTCCTGGCGCTACCCGGCCGATGAGCTCGCCGGCCTCACGGCACGCAATGCGCAGGCCATCGCACGGGAGAGCGGGTCCATCGAACAGGGCCTGATGCTGGAGGGGCTCAATTTCGATTACCGCCTCTCCGGAGACACGCCGGACTGGAAGCCTGTCCGGGTGTTCGATGACGGAAGGCAGGTCTTCATCCAGATGCCAGCCTCCATCGCCACCACCGATATGCCGCCGCTGTTCGTGCTCGGTGAGACAGGCAATGCCGAACTCGTAAACTACCGCGTTCGCGGCAACTACTATGTCGTCGATCGCCTGTTCCGGGCCGCCGAACTCCGCCTCGGCCAGAAAGACCAGACTGTGGTTCGGATTTCCCGGGTGGAGCGCCGGACGGGCCTTGCCGCCCTCTTCGGGGGCTAATCCATGTCCGAACCTATCCCCTTCAATGAGCATGCCGAGCGGCTGAAGATCCGCTCCAGGCCCCGGCCGGTCACACGCATCAATCGCAAGGTCCTGATTGCTGGCGCGGGCGTCGGTGCGCTCGGCCTGTTCGCCGCCGCGAGCATTGCGCTCGCCCCACCGAAGGCCATCAAACCAGGGGAGCAGCGAGAGCTCTACAACACCGCGAACACAAGGAAGCCCGAAGGCTTCTCCGCCCTGCCGGCCAGCTATGACGCCGTACCGAGACTCGGTCCGCCGCTTTCGGGCGATCTTGGCGCCACCATCCTGTCGGCCGAACGCGATCTTGGCATCGAGCCGGAATATGCTGATCGGTTCGAGGACGACTTCCGGCCAAACGCGGCAGATGAAGCGGCACGGGCGAGGCGCATGCGCGAAGCAGCGCTCGCCGAAGACGCTGCCCGCGCCCCTGTCTTCTTCAAGCTTCAGTCCGAATCCGCCGCCCTGCCCACAGAAAAGCCCTCTTCCCGCGATCTCGCGGGCAATCTTCGGTCCGAACGCCTTGCCCTTGCCGCGCCGCCGGCAGCGACACCATCCAGCTTTGCTCAACCAGCCGATACAAACCTGCAGGACCGTAAGCTGGCCTTTGCAGGTGATAGCGGCGCATCCGATATCTATAATCCCCACCGGGTCGAGGATCCGCTCTCCCCCTACCAGGTCATGGCGGGCACGCTGATCCCGGCCTCGCTTGTAACAGGCATCAACAGCGACCTGCCCGGTACCATCGTCGCGCAGGTTACCCAGCCCGTCTATGACACTGTCACCGGACAATACCTGCTGATCCCGCAGGGTGCCCGCCTGATCGGGCGCTACCAGTCGGAAGTCTCGTTCGGACAGGACCGGGCACTTGTTGTCTGGGACCGGATCATCTTCCCCGACGGTTCCTCGATACAAATCTCGGAGCCCGGGGCGGATGGCGAGGGCTATGCAGGCCTTTCCGACCGGACAGATCATCACTGGGACCGCGTATTTGCCGCCGCAGGGCTCGCGACCATCCTCGGGGTCGGCGCCGAACTCGGGCCTTCGAACGAGAATGACGACATCGTCCGGGCGATCCGCCGCGGGACGACCGACACGGTGAACCAGGCTGGCCAGCGCGTTGTCGATCGCAGTCTCGGCATCCAGCCGACCATTCGCATCCGGCCCGGCTGGCCCGTGCGGGTGGTGGTCACGCGCGACCTGATCCTGAGGCCTCAATGACCATGACGATGACGACAATGTCCCTCAAACTTGAACGACTTCCCGACCGCACGCCCGTTCGCATGACCGTAGCGCTCGATCCGGATCTCGCCGCAGCCCTCACTGACTATGCCGATTATCAGGACATGAGACATGTCTCATGGGGCGAT
>TARA_R110002051_G_scaffold84103_7_pt1 | contig 17950 bp, 19 predicted proteins | sample TARA_R110002051 | Tara Oceans TARA_R110002051 (sample SAMEA4397023) | marine metagenome | biome: Polar Biome; feature: [MES] marine water layer (ENVO:01000295) within the mesopelagic zone...; material: water (ENVO:00002006), including particulate matter (ENVO:01000060) such as......
AACGCTCGTAAACCATTGATTTAATTGCTGAAAAAAGGCTCTTAAACAAGAGTAAACAAGACTAACCAAGATTAACCAGGATTAACCAGGATCAAACAAAACCCTTTTTAACGCCATTGATTGATTTTTTGTATTTTTTCACATGATTTTATAAGTAAAACTGATAATTTACCGTTTTTGATGCTTTATTTACCGTTTTTGATGCTTTATTTGCTTAACTTGGCTTCATTTACTGTTTTTTCGGCTTCATTTCCTGTTTTTAACGCTCGTAAACCATTGATATTATATAATTTCTATTCAAATAGAGACGCTAAAACACTACATATAACAATCAAATTAATTTTATCTTTTCAGAAGCGCCAGCTGGCGCTTCTTTTCTTTTGTATTTTTATTTTATTTAAAGACGATCACCTAATTCTAAATGCTCACAGATACGGCACTATTTAGCCTTAAAACTATTTTTGGCTATCAATATAACTTTGATAGATAAACAGCCCTTACAGCTCATTTACGGCTTACTTAGCTATCTAATAATTAATACCCTTTAAGCTTAAAATCTTACAGCAATACATCAGGTCAATTAAAAACTAATGTTTACTTTTATTTATTGGATAAAAACATAAATAATAACGACTTTTTATACTGTAAAAAATACTCATTACTGTATAGTAACCAGTTATTTATTATAAGATTAGGATTTATTAAGTAGTTAAACTTAATAAATAAGCACTACTTTTAAGATAGCTTATTTTTAATATTCAATATACTTAAAATATATAAGTATATGATATATATAATAAATTTGTTTTATTTTCCTTAAAGATAGTCCAGCTTTAGAAGATGAATAATATTCATATTAAGGTGAATGCAACTCACTTTTATAGATAAAGATCTACCAAACTCTATGCGACACTTCATGTCGCATAGTTCGTTTTCAAAGTTCTATTTTCTACTCAGGATGGGATAATAGGAGCTGCCATTTACTGTAATATCGAACAGTTATCTAATAAATATATTCGTATAACTATTTGTCATAGGTAAGGAGCAACATTTTAGAGATAAAATCGCTTTTCGACTGTACAATGAAAACGCATTCTTGTATAATAAAAACTAATTCTTATTTCACAATACTTGATTACTGTGAAAAATAATAGGTCGCGGTAGTTCTGTATGAATGAAAACAAGGTAAAGTTGCATCATCAAAAACAAGAGGTTAAAGGTGACGATGCAATGATTAACACTAATGATTTAAAGGTGCTCAATACAAATCTTGATAAACAGTTTGATGTTGTTATTTATGAAAAAACTGAGTTGGATGGAAAATCTTCATGGTTTATTCAATTACAGCTTCATCATAAAGAGGATCATCAAGAGTTACACACTTTTGCTGGGCATCTACGTTATTTTAAAAACTTAGATTTTTGCTTGAAGTTTGTACAAGAGAATTGTGATAACGCTAAGCATGTTTACATTGTTTGTAATGATGAAAACAACAGAAAAATAGAGGTTTTTTCTAGTGAAGATGAATTTAATAGGAATAAATAGTGAGGGAATATGCAAGTATCTAATTTAATTAAATCAGCGGCTCTTGGCGGTGTATTTATATTACCAATGACAGTCGCGCAAGCTGCTGACGGGTGTAAATTTCTATTGTGCATGGGTGCAGTAAATCCTATGGGCGTGGCTGAATGCGCTTCGACTGTTAAAGAAGTTATGCGCGACTTAGCTAAAGGCAAAAGCTTACCAACTTGTAATTTGGTTAGTGGTGCTGACTCTAAATCAACTGGTAACTACGTTACTCATAATCGAGCTAGTTATATACCGCCATGCCCTGACGGTACTCATTACGGCTCAAAAAGCACCTACTACCATAAAGGCACTCGTACTAATACTTTTGCTGGTGGTTATAAATCTAGCTTTACCCAGGATGATAGACGTACTAAATACAATAGTCGCGTATGTGTAGGTGGTCAAAAATACGCTGCTGCTAGTACAAAAAGAAGGGTAGACGGTAGCATTGTAAATGAGCGTCATGAGTGGTGGGAGAAGGTCGAAACTGTTAAACCTGACAACGCTAAGTATGAATTTTTTATGTTTGTGGATGGTCAACCATATTCAAACCATAGATTTTAAATGATTTAGTTAGGAGTTTAACGTGTTTGATTTTTTAGCTGTTGCCCAACAATGCGCTGTAGATGTAGAACCTGCTGTTATGAGCGCCATTGTACATACAGAAAGTAATTTTAATCCTTATGCTATTGGGGTGGTGGATGGCTCTATTAAGCAGCCTACTAACTATGTAGATGCGGTTAAAGCAGTAAGGCTGCTTAGATCGCAAGGTAAGAACTTTAGCGTAGGGCTAGCCCAAGTCAATAAGATAAACTTCAAAACTTACAACATGAATGAACGTAATATGTTTGATCCTTGCACGAATTTAAGAGCTGGATCAAGTATTTTTGCTAACTGCCTAAAACGTGCTGATAGCAAATATGGTAGTAAGCATTCTTATGACGGTAAAGTACGTTTAGCTATGAGCTGCTATTACAGCGGTAATTTTAAGACTGGTTTTAGGGCTGATTTTAAAGGACAACCTCCTTATGTCACTAAGGTTTTTTCAAAAGTTAACGGCTATCGCAACAATAAACAGCAAGTTTTACCACAGTCATTACCTCTAGCGTTGCCAACTAATAGCAAAGATTTAGCTGCTTATGCACAAAATGCTAATACTGTTCCTAACAATCAGGATATTCAAAAAGAGTTGCTAACAACTCGGCTCAATGCTGCAAAAGTTATCGGTGAAGTCAGTCAAGGCTTAATAGATGTGCAAGTAAAAAATAGTAAAGAGTCTGTTTTTACTGGGGATGTGTTCGCTGCCCCAAGTACCGATTTGTTTAGCGCACGAAATCAATCTTAATCAACTTAACCATGTTTCATTTAAAAGGAAAAAATATGCTTTATTCTCAAAACTCTCAGTATGGCACAACAAACTTAGCTGCCTTGCAAACTCGTAAATGGGCTTCTACTTGCTTAATGCTGATAGCGGTTACAGCTTTGTTTATGATGCCTGATATGGCTCATGCTGCTGGCTTATCTAAAGCAACAAGTGGTATGCAGAAATTCCTTGATGAAATTCAACCTATCGTTCGTATTGTTGCCATTATTTCAATTATTGGCGCTGGCGCTGGCTATATGGCGAACATGGTTGATAAGTCAATGTTTGTCAAAATCATTGCTGGCATCATTATCATTGCTTCAGCTACAGAGATTGTTAACTTCTTTTGGACATAATCTATGTTTGATTTGTATAAGGGCGCAACACGCCCAGCAACGATGTTTGGTGTACCTACGAATGCCCTTTTATGGGCGTTTATAGGGGTAGGTGTCTTGTCAATTGCTATCAGTATCTTTATGTGGGTTCTTTTGCCAGTGGTCATTTTTGTTATGAGAATGATTGCAAAAAAAGACGATAGGGCATTTAGGCAATGGGGGCTTTACATTGATACCAAACTACGTTGCTCTCGGGGTGTAAAGAAATTTTGGGGGGCGACTTCTTATACGCCCATCAAAAATAAAAAATGGCAAAATTGGTCTAAAAAAGATATTCAAAAATAAAGGTTTCTAATATGAATGAGCTTACAATCCCTGAAATCATGATTAAAGATAGAAGTTTAGCAGACATGATCCCGTATTCTCATCATGTTAGCGACCGTGTTATAGCTACAAAAAACGGTGATTATGTGACCACGATTAAAGTTGTAGGTCGTGCTCATATAGCTGCTGACGTTGAAGATATTATTAAGTGGGTTCGTGACCTTAATACCAATATGCGATCTATTCCAGCCCATGACGTTGAGCACGTTAGTTTGTATGTAAACACTGTTAGACGCTATGAAAAAGGTTACAAGGTTAAAGATTATAAAAACGGATTTTGCCAAGACGTTGCCAATAAATATAGTACGGTTTTTGATGGTTCGGGCTTAATGGTCAATGAGATTTATATCACTATTATCTTTCGCCCAGTGATTGAAAAAGTAAGTGGTTTTTTTGCAAGGTTTGAAAAATCTAATTTGGAAGAGCGTTTAGAGCAGCAAAGTGCCTATATCCAAAAACTAATTGATATTGCAGATTTAGTAAAAAGCGGCATTAGAAGTTATGAGCCTACTCATTTAACAACGTATGAGTATCAAGGTCGCATGTACTGTCAAATGCTAGAGCTATTTGCTTATTTGATTAATCATAAGCGTACCCGTGTGCCAGTAACTCGTGAACGCTATTACAATTACCTATCTACTAATCGTTTACTGTTTTCAAATCATGGTGAAATTGGTGAAATTAGATATATAGAAGAAGAGAAATACTTCGGGATGCTTGAAGTTAAAGAGTACGACAATTTTACAGTGCCAGGTCACTTTAATACATTACTTCAAGCAGATTGTGAGTTGGTCGTCACTCAATCATTTACTATTATCTCAAAAGTAGCTGCATTGGGTTATTTAAAACGCCATAAGAAATTTTTGATTGACTCAGAAGACGTTGCTGTAACACAAGTTCAGCAAATGGATGAAGCAATGGATCAGTTAATGTCGGGCGCTTTTATGATGGGTCAACATCACATGACAGTATGTGCTTATGGTGACAGTCCAAGTAAAGTAAAAGGTAGCTTGCAAAGTCTATCTACTGATTTAACTGAAGTGGGTATTATTCCGACTTTTTTAGATATTGCTTTAGAAGCTGGATTTTTTGCACAGCTGCCAGGTAACTATGATATGCGCCCACGCCCAGCGGTTGTGACTTCCGAAAATTTTTGGTCGTTTAATTCACTGCATAACTTTATGACGGGTAAAGCTGATAAGAACCCTTGGGGTGAAGCAGTCACTATGTTTCGTTCAATGTCGGGTACGCCATACTTTTTTAACTTTCATCGTAGCCCAAAAGACGAAAATTCCTTTGGTAAAAAATATGATGGTAATACTTTGATGTTCGGTAAAACGGGTGCTGGTAAAACAACACTTTGCGCCTTCTTATTTGCCCAGCTGTTGAGTGTACCTAATCTAAGATTGGTCGCGTTTGATAAAGATCGTGGTTTAGAGATATTTATACGCGCTGTAGGCGGTAAATACTTGCCTTTAGAGACTGGTAAGCCTACTGGGTTCAATCCTTTTCAACTGCCTGACAACAATGAAAATCGTAAATTTGTTAGACAGTGGCTTCATGACTTATTAAAAGGGGATGGTTATAGCATTACCTTCAATGATGAGCGTGAAATTGATAAAGCGATTGAGGTTTTATACAACCATGATCAGCAAGATAGACGGTTATCTATTTTTCAGCAAGGTTTGCCTAACCCTATTTCAGATGATAATGATCATCCGTCTGTGCGTCAACGCTTAGACAAATGGTGTGGTAATGCTCAATATGGCTGGGTGTTTGATAACGAAAAAGACACGCTAGACGTTAGCCAATATAGTGTTTATGGATTTGATGTTACTAATTTTCTTGATATTCCTGAATTGAGATCGGTCATTATCTTGTATCTCACATATAGAACACAGCAACTTATTGACGGTACGCCTTTTGTTTATTTCTTTGATGAGTTTTGGAAACTTGCTGAAGATGTACATTTTCAAGATCTGTTTAAAAATAAGCTTAAAACTATTCGTAAAGAAAACGGTATTTGCGTTTTTGCATCACAAGAGCCAAACGATGCCCTTAGTAGCCCTATCGCCAAAACTATCGTTTCTCAGTGTGTGACACAGATTTTGCTTGAAAACCCAAAAGCCGACTATGACGATTATGTTCACGGGCTAAAACTATCCGAAACAGAATATGACTTAGTTAAAGATATACCTGATAAGAGTTATCAATTTTTAGTCAAACAAGGTGGTTCTGATCTTGGTCAGTCTTCAATGCTGAAATTCCACCTACCTGATTTTGATAAAGAAATGTTGGTATTGTCGGGCACTCCTGATAATGCTGAACAAGTAAATGAAATCATTGATCGCATTGGTTCTGATAAGCCTGAAGACTGGCTACCAGTATTTTATGAAGAGCATGGATTTACATAAATTAAATAATCTAAGGAGATTTACAATGAAAAAGAAAATTATAGCAGCTGTATTATCGGTTTCAATGGTTGCTCCATTAGCCGTAGTACCTACCATTCAAGCAAATGCTGCTGGTGTTCCAGTATTTGATGCCAGTGGCTTTGTGCGCCAATTACAACAACTTCAGGAAGCTCAAAAACAGTTCCAACAAGCAAAATCACAGTTTGAGCAGTTCCGTGGCACTCGTGATATTGGGAAAATGTTTAATCAGTATGGTAAGTATCTGCCAGCGGATATGCAGTCTATGTATAAAGACTACCAAACAGGCAACTGGGAAGGCTTAGCTAAGAAAGTTGATAGCTTACAAAAAAACCAAAAGCTAACAGGTTCGCAAAAAGAGCAAGTTGCCAAACTACTTGAACAAGAAAAAATGGGCGCTTTACAGAATAAAGTAAAGCTTGACGATATGTACGTTAAGAGTCTTGAACGTTTTAATCAAATTCAGCGCATGGCTAACTCAGTAGATTTACAAAACGATCCTAAAGCTGCTGCCGATCTTTTAAACCGTATTCAAGTTGAAAATGCCATGTTGAGTTTACAAACTAATCAGCTTCAAATGACAAAAATGCTAAGAGAAGCTGAAATAGATTTACAGCGTAACCAACGCTTAGACCGCCAACGTGACTTTAATAAAAATGACGGCTCACGTAGAGGTTCAACTCGTGCTTTTAGCTAAATTTTAAAATGTGGGCAGTATAAATGCCCACAACATCAGGGGTTCTTTATGAAATCTGTAATTTTGTTTTTGGGAATGGGAATTGTTTTAGCTGGTTGTAATGAAACAAAAGAAGCTGAAAAAATCGAAACATATTCAGTGGAATTTCTCGTTAAACAAGAAAATAAAGATATTTTAAATAAGTTGATTGAAGGTTGTAAAGCAGAAGTTGCAACAGGTAAAAGCGTTAAAGAGGTAATGAGCAATCCTAACTGTAGTAATGCTGAAATTGCGACACAGCAAAGACAGGCTTCTTTTAATAGTTCAGGTGGAGAACGTAGAGCATCGACTAGAGCTTTTGGTGGTGCTGAAAATAGCGAAGATCCTAGCAGTGAAGATGTTGATAGTGAAGTTATAAATTAATCATTAAGGTAGATTGAAAATGGCTCAAGCACAAGGAACAGGCACGACTTTTCTTAGTGATGCGTTTGCTGACGTAAACTTTGCGTTAAGTTCGTTTACCAATACCTTTTCAGCTGGTATAGCAGGTGAGATTGCTCCTTTAGTAGCTGGGGCATTAACGCTTTCGTTTATCTTACTCGGTATTATGGCGGTTCGAGGGATGCTTGATCGCCCTTTTACTGAAGTCGCTGCGAAGATGTTAAAGGTATCTATAATTACTACTTTAGCCTTAACAACTGCGGTGTATCAAACTTATATTATTGATGTGTTCCTCACAATGCCTGACGATATTGTTACTGGGGTAGTGGCAAACTCGGTATCGGGGGCTAACTTAGAAACTGGTCAAGGTGCTGCTAAGGCTATTGAGACGTTATATGACTTGGGTTCATATAACGCTGGGCTGTACTTTGATGAGTTTAGTATTAGTATTATGCCAGGTTCAGATAGTAACTTGATGCCAGTCGTTTACGGATTAATGGTTTGGATCGGTACGCTACTGTGCTGCATCATGGGCGCATTATGGTTGTTCATTGCTAAGATCATACTAGCCGTCATGCTTGGTATCGGTCCATTGTTCATAGTTTGTTTAGCTTTCCAACCAACGCAACAATTTTTCTTTTCATGGGTAGGCGCTGTACTAAACACTGTAATTACAGCTGTTATCGTCATTGCAATCTTTGCGATTTTCTCTGCAATATTTCAAGTCCAGCTTGAAGCGTTAGTAGTTGATCCTGAAGCTAATAACTTTGCTGAAGCGGCAACCTATGCTTTTCTAGGTCTCGTATGTATGGGTGTATTAATTCAAGTACCTCAATATGTTGCACAGTTAACGGGTGCTGCTGGTGGTGCTGTTGGTACTGCCATGCTTAAAGTTGGTGGCGGTGGCGCTGCTGCTGCTGCTGCTGGCGGTATGGGTGCTGCTGGGGCTGCAAGGGGTGGTATGGCTGGTGGTGCTGCTGCTTCAAAGTATAAAGAAGCTAGAAAAGGTGGCGCTGGGGCTGTTGGGGCTGCAAGGGGCGCACGTCATGAGTTCAATAAATCAAAGCAAGAAATGAAACAAGGTTATCCTGACTATTATAGGAAGGGCACTAAGTAATAACCTGATCGTACTATCTTTCTAATTAAACTAATTAATAATTTTTCAAGGTTGATGTTATGAAATATCTGCTAATAGGGTCGCTTTGTCTCTCGTTTTTGAGTGGCTGCCAAACGTACCCAAAAAATGCTAGTCAAGTATCGGGATGGGGTGGGTTTGTTCCAGTTAATAAGTTCGTTCCATCAGAATTAAAGCCGTACAAGATACCTCCAAAAGTTGAGTATGTTGATACCAAAAGAGAAGTTCCTAAAAGCATTGTTGTTATCAAATAATTTGGAGTATTGAAAAATGTTAAAAGCAAAATTAAAAAAGAAGTCAGATAAGGTTGATAAAGAAGAGTGGCAACAATACCTGAATGAGACTAAAGGTTTAGAACGTGACTATATGGCTGAAATCGTCAAGTCTCGTAAAATATGGCAATACCTTGCATTGTTTAGTTTTGTTTTTGCGGTTGTTGCGGTTTTATATCATCAATTTAATCCTGTCACTGAAAAAGAGCCTTTCGTGTTACGTGTCGATAATGCGACTGGGGCTGTAGATGCGGTATCAACCGTTAAAGAAGCAGAAAAGACTTATGGTGAAGTGGTTGATGCCTATTTCATAGCTAGCTTCATTAAAAGTTATGAAAGTTATAACCATTATAGTATTCAGGACGATTACGATAAAACTATTCTAATGAGTGCAGATCCAGTAGCAAAACGTTATATGTCAATCTTTGATAGTACGGGCGGTAATATCGGTCGGGATGCTGAGTTAGGCACACAAGGCACACGGGAAGTTAAAATTATCTCTGTAGTTCCCAACACTGATAAAGGCGTAGCGACTGTTCGTTTTGAGACACAAACAACAAGCAGTCAAGGCGTTAAAAATGAAACTTGGGTAGCAACATTAACTTATGAGTATGTCGCTGCAAGCATAGACGCTGATATTCGTTTGCTTAATCCTCTTGGTTTTGTTGTGACTTCATACCGTGTTGATCAGGAGACACTCTAATGTTATCTAAACTAAATTACTCCTTATTTCTAGCAATAAGTTTAGGGTGTGTTTCAATCCCTGCGGTCGCTGCTGACATACCTATTTCAATTGGTAGTGATAAACGGGTAACTACCGTTGCCTATAAAGATGATGATGTGGTCGAGCTTGTCGTAAAACCTGGTATTGCTACTCATATTGTATTACAGGCTGGTGAAGAGTACGAAGCACACGCTTTTGGTGATAGTGAAGCATGGCATTTTAGCAGTTATAAAAATAATCTTTTTATAAAACCTGCACAGCCAATGGGCACAACTAACCTGAGCGTGATCACTAATAAACGCACTTACGTTTTTAAGGTTAACTTTATAAGCGAAGGATCAGATCTTACTGATATGTTCCAAGTGAAGTTTCTTTACCCTAATGAAATTAATAAAGCAGAAGTTGAAGCCAACAATAGAGCTGAAATTGAAGATCGCTTAGATGATGCAAAAACTCAAAAGGTCTTCAATCTCAATTACACCATGAAAGGCGGTCAAACAATCGCACCTATAAATGTTTGGGATGACGGCACTTTCACATATTTCAAATTTGCTGGCAATACTGATATGCCTGCTATTTACTCTGTTGCATTAGATGGTAGTTCAGCGGATGGTCAAGAGACGCTTGTAAATAAGACGATAGAGGGTTCAGGTAACGATATTGCTGTTATGCACAAAGTAAATCATCTATGGCGCTTACGCCTTGGTCGTGAGGTTTTAGATATTCGCAATGACAGTATGAATTGGTACGGTACTTTAAACAAAAGTGGCACTATTGCCAACGATGTAGAGCGTGTAGAGATAGGGGGTGGTGAATAATGGCTGATCCAAGAGAGCAAAATCGTATTGTACCGTTTGATGAAAACGATGAGGTTTATGATCCTGAGTATAGTGAACCTGAAGAGGTTGAAACACTCGATCAAGTAAGGGGTGAGTCAGAATTATCTAAACAAAAGAAATTTAAGAAAAAAGGGCAAAAAGCTTTAATATTTTTTCTCATTCTAAGTGCGGTCATGGTAGCTAGTGCTATGGCTTATCGTGCGGTTACTGCTGAAAATCGTATGAATGAAGGCGCTAAAGAGGTTGAGTCAAAATCTGATTTTATTAGACCTGACGATAGAAGTTTTGGTGATCAGTTTGTAGAAGATGAAATCCCTGATTATGATCCGTATGCTACTGAAACCGATCCCAATGCCTTAAATAATCCTGCACCTGGTAGCACTTCAGGTATATATGAAGATACATCAGGTCTAAGCGGTGCAACAAGCCCAGCGCCTAATTATGCACCTATTGAGCCGCCTAATTATGAGCCTATTCAGGCTCAACAATCACCTATGGGTTTTAGTGCTCCATCTGAACGTGATTATGAAGAGTCTGCACCAGTTGCTCAACCTGAGCCAGTTAAAACACCTGAAGAGCTTAGAAAAGCGCGACTATATCAAGCTGGCTTCAATCTACCAAAAAATGATAATGGCGGTAATGGCGGTAATAGTGGCAACGGTGGTAACAGTAATAATAACGGTTTTGCTGGTACTCCTGAAAGATCAGAAAATCAAGATCCATTAGTAAAATCATTATCACCAGCTTCTTTATCAGGTAGTTCAGCGGTACGGATGAAAAATAGAGACCTGATTATTACTAAAGGTAACGTTATCGACTGTGTGTTAGAAACTAAGTTGAATAGCACTGTAGTAGGCATGTTGTCTTGTACGGTTACAAGGAATATTTACGGTGCTTCGGGTCGAGTGGTGCTAATCGACCGTGGAAGTAAAGTTACTGGTGAATATAAAGGTGGTTTAGAGCAAGGTCAAAATAGACTATTCGTTTTATGGAATAGAATTGAGACACCAAAAGGCGTGATTATTGATATTAATAGTCCTGCTGCTGGTGCATTAGGTGAAGCTGGTGTTGCTGGTCGTGTTGATAGTAAATTTTGGAAACGCTTTGGTGGTGCTATGTTAGTTAGTCTAGTCAGTGATCTTGGTAAAGCTGCAAGCGAAAGAGCTACCCAAGAAGCAACTGGTGGCACTATTCGTTTAGAAAACACAACTGCTGGCGCACAAGATTTAGCGACTGCTGCATTAGAGAAATCAATCAACATTCCACCATCATTAGTAAAACATCAAGGCGACCGCTTATCAATATTCGTTGCTCGTGATATTTGGTTTGGCGATGTTTACGATTTAAAACCGAAAAAATAAGGGGTTTGTTATGCGTGATAAAAGTGAAGAGTTAGAAGCCAAAACAGTTAATTTAATGCTGCGCCCATTGCAGCATTTCTTAGACGATGATGCGATTACTGAAATGACGATCAATCAACCTAAAGAAGTTTGGGTAAAGGGCTTCGAGGGTTGGGAATGTCACCATTTAGAAGACTTGACTGAAAGCCATATCAACTCATTAATAACGGCTACTTACTCTTACAATAATTTGCGCGAACAAGCGATTGGATCTTTATTAATGCCTGATGGTAGTCGCTGCCAGGTATTAAGGTTTCCTGCAACTTTAGACGATCAGGTTTCGTTCACTATTCGTAAACACTCTACTGTATCGTTCACACTAGAACAGTTAGAAAAAAGCGGTGCGTTTGATGATTGGAAGGACGTTAGCTTCAACAAAACAGTTGAAGCTATTAATAAGCTCAAAGGGTTTGAGACGATCACTGATAAAGATAAAGAGCTTATTGAGCTAAAAGCGGATAGAAAAATTATTGAGTTTCTTCAAAAATGTGTGCTCAATCAGAAAAATGTTGTTATTGCTGGTAAAACTGGCTCGGGTAAAACCACGTTTGCTAAAGCTTTAATAACTGAAATTCCTAGTGATGAAAGGATTGTCACTATTGAAGATGTTCATGAATTGCACTTACCTAATCATCCTAACCATTTACATATGATGTTTGGGTCTGGTCAAGGACGTGTTACGGCTTTTGATGCGCTAATGTCCTGTATGCGTGTTAGTCCTGACCGTATTTTATTGGCTGAGCTGCGCGGTGGTGAGACTTGGGAATATCTTATGAGTCTTAACACTGGGCATCCAGGGGGCATAACCACTGTTCACTCTAATGGCGCTGTGCATACTTTTGACCGTATTGCTGGGCTAGTTAAGTCGTCAGACATAGGGCGCACTGTCGATATGGAAGCAATCAAAATGATTTTATATTCCACAGTTGACGTAGTTCTTTTTTTCGATAAGCGCAAATTAAAAGAAGTGTATTTTGATCCGATATTCGCAAAGCAAACTCTTAATAACTAATGGGCTAAGTTGATAATTTAGCCTAAGTAAATAAGGAAGTTAATAATGAGAAAATTAAAAGATAAATATAAAGTTGAGCATATTGAAGCTGGGCATACTCCTGACGGCTATAGCATTAATGAGCGCATTCAACTTGAAGAAAAAGACAGCCATAATCATGTAGAAATATATAAAGGTGGCGGTGCTGCTTCTTTTGTAATCGGCTTTGAAGATAATCAGGATAAAAAAGCCTATCAAGATATGGGTGTTGATACTGACTCAAAAGAGTTTAAAACCTTTGAAGCTGGGTTAAAAGACAACGAAAACTTTAATAGCAAGTATGTTAAAGATTTTTTGGAAAATGCTCCTGAGCTAACCGTAGAAAAAAGACAAGAGATTGATAAGCAGCGTGATATAGACCTTCAAAAAGAAAAGACTGCTGCTAATGAGTATAACGCTAAGGGTGGTTTTATTGCTGAAATGAGCGAAAAAAACAATAGCCCTGAAGCGTTGGCGGTTGCTGCTAAAGAGAAGGAGTATAGCGAAGACGGCAAAACTGAAGTAGCAAAACCTGGGCGCACATATACGGGAAAAGTTATAGAAGTTGGTGAAGATGTGACTATTCAAAAAACTAAAAGCGGTAAATTCGTTATCCACGAAACAGAAAATTTACCAGGCATCAAAGAGCAAGATAGCAATATTTCTGCCAAGATAATTTATGATGCTGGCGGTAAAGGTGATATTACTGCTAAAAGTAATGATCTAGCGATTGGTAAAGAAAAGGAAATTGAGCAAAAAAAGTCACATGAGAAGACTATGGAAAGATAGTTATTAGCTTCTTAAAAAATTAGGGTTGTGGTGGTGTGATAATTACCAAACATAAAGACATAAAAAGCCGTGGCAACACGGCTACAAAAAGTGGGGCTTATAATGAGATTGTTTATAGCTGAAAAACCTGAATTAGCTAAAGCGATTGTTGCTGGGCTTGGTGGTGATTTTAAAAGAAAAGACGGGTACTACATTAATGGCGATGATGTTGTTACTTGGTGCTATGGTCACATGCTCCAGTTGTGTGATCCTGAAGACTACGATGTTAAGTATCAAAAATGGAATTTAGACGATTTACCGTTTTGCTTTCTTCCTGCAAAACACAAGTCTAACCCTAAGACTGATAAGCAATTAAAAGTTATAAAAGGTTTGTTGGGGGAGTCTGACAGTGCTGTTAACGCTGGCGATCCTGACGATGAAGGGCAACTATTGGTAGATGAGATACTACGGTTTTATGATTATAAAAAGCCTGTTCATCGTGTTTTGATTAATGACAATAATACTAAAGTCGTGGCTAAAGCCATAGCAAGCATGGAAGATAACCAAAAGTTTGAGCATTTAGGTTATCGAGCATTAGCTAGAAGTATCGCTGATCAATATTTTGGTTATAACCTTAGTCGTCTTTATACGCTGTTGGCGCAAGCTTATGGCGGTCAAGATACCTTATCAGTAGGTAGGGTTCAAACACCAATTTTAGGGCTGGTAGTGAGACGTGATAAGCAAAATGCTGGTCACAAAGTCGATTATTTTTATAATGTGGTAGGTGACTTCAAATTTGATGATACGGTATTTGCTGCTAAGTATTTGATTGCTGATAATGATGCGGTTAATGATAGTGGTAAGTTAAACGATGCAGATTTAGTAAAAGAGATTGCTCAACGGGTAAATGGCAAGGCTGCTGAAATATTGAGTATAAAAACTTCTCCTAAAACTGAAAAAGCACCATTGCCGTTTAGTATTATTAAGCTTCAGCAAGCAGCGTCTAATAAGTGGGGTTATAAGCCTACTGAAGTAGATGCAATAACGCAAAATTTGCGTGAGAAACATCAGCTAATCACCTATAACCGATCTGATTGTCAGTATTTAAGTGAAGAGCAATTTGAGTCTGCTCCGCTGGTACTCGATGCAATCGCTGCGACTGCTGAAGGAATGCAAGCAGAAATCGCACAAACTGACTCAAAAATTAAAGGTCGTGTTTTTAACAGTAGTAAGGTATCAGCTCACCATGCCATTGTACCGACTGAGACAGTCGGTGATTTTAATGCGCTATCTGAGCAAGAGAAAAATATTTATTTGATGATAGCTCGTGCTTATATCGCTCAATTTTACCCTGATCGGGCTTATGATGAGACAAAAATCATAGTTGGTGTTGGTGCTGATAGATTTGGCTTAACAAGTAATATTGAGACAGCTGAAGGCTGGAAGGTTCTTTATCGCAATGAAAAAGACAGTGATAATGACGATGATGATAAAGATATTTCTAGTGAAGATTTTAGACAATTAACTGAAGCTATGAAAGGCGTTTGCTCTAAAGCTGAAGTGACCAAACACGAAACTAAACCGCCCAAACTCTATACTATGACTACCTTGCTTGGCGATCTCACTCGTGCATCAAAATACGTTAAAGATAAAAATTTAGCGGCAATTTTGAAAGAACGTGACAAAGATAAAGCGGGTGAAAGTGGTGGTATTGGTACACCAGCGACACGATCAAGTATTGTTGAAGGGCTGTTTGATCGGGGCTTTTTAGCTGAAAAAGGTAAAAGCATTGTTAGTACAGAACTGGGTAAAACATTTTATGATCAATTGCACGATATTATTGTTTATCCTGATATGACTGCAATTTGGCATGAGCAACAACAAGACATAGAAGATATAGAAGATGTTTATGATTTTGTACGTGGTGTAATGGAAGACGTGGTAAATCCTGAAGTCGCTCGTCTCAAAAAAGAGGTTTTTAAAATCCCTACTTATGACTGTGACGTTTGCGGTCGCAAGCTAAAAAGAACAAAGGGTAAAGATGATAAGTTTTTTTGGGGCTGTACTGGTTATCAAGATGAGAATGATCCATGTAAAAACACGTTAGAAGATGATAACGGTAAACCTGGCGCTAAATCAAAACCTAAACCCAAACGTAAAAAAGGCTTTGGCTTTAAATTATAGATAATACAAATAATCATTTTACAGTAGCCCCAGCTGGGGCTACTGTTTTTTTAATTTATTAGATTTTAGGTAAGAGATACTAGCTAAAAATATAGCTATGCTTTTTTTTCGTTTTTAGCCCATTTCTTGGCTTTGCTAATGGTTCTTGAACTACAGCCTAATAGATTGATTATTTCCTTATAAGTGTGACCGGCACACGATAATTTATTAATAGATTTATACAACTCAAAATCTGTTTTTCTACCTGTAAACTTACCTTCAACTTTGGCTTTAGCTATGCCTTGTGCTTGGCGCTCTCTGCGCTGATCATAGTCACGCCTAGCAATCGCTGCTAGCATTTCTATAAGCATTTCGTTTATAGCCCCCATCATCCTATTATCAAAATCATCAGCAGATGATTTTATAACTGCGTGTGTCGTTGGTACGTTGACCGCGACTATGCGAACGTCTTTAAGTTTGATAGCAGCCTTCAGCTTTTCCCAGTCTTTTGAGTTTAGTCGGCTTAGACGATCAATATCTTCAACTAAGAGTATATCGTTAGGCTTGCAATCGTTAAGCAGTCTAAATAGCTCTGGTCGATCTAACTTAGCTCCTGACTCATTTTCAATATAAAAAGAACAAATATCTAAGTGATTGGCTTTAGCAAAATCTTCAAGTGATTTTTTAGCTCTTTGAGCGTCTTGTTCCTTGGTCGATGCCCTTAAATAAGCTCTTACAAAATATGTCATAATCATTCACCATTATTTATAGTGTTCTTTACTATTGCTTTACTTAGGGTATAATAAGTAAAGCTCTTTACTTAGAGTGTATTTTACGCTTTAAAGTAAAGTAAATGTACTTATATTCTAACTGTACTTAGGGTACACCATAATAAAGTAAGGTTTTTCTATGAATACAGCACATATAATTATGCAGTCAAAGGGCGCTACTGGTAAGTCGCTAATTGCCGCTTTCTTGGCTGAGTATTTCCATGAAAAATATGGTGATCTAAATATAATTAGTACGGGATCACTTCACTATACTTTAGAGAAATATAAGGCGCTTAGTGTAACTAAGATACAGCATGACCAAAAAAATAATCAAATTAATCAAGCAAAATTCGATGACATATTCGATGGTATGTTCACTGATACGGTAAGTTCCGTTGATCGTAGATCAGTGATTTTAGACACCAGTAGTAATGACTTTATATCTTTCAATGACTATGCGATAGATAATAAGATTGAAGAATTATTTTCAGAATATAACAAACAACTGACAATTCACTGCCCCATCGTTTACGGACGAAGTGAAGATGAGACTATTGATTGTCTGCTTCAGATCCTTAAAGATTATCCAGCTACGCCAGTGGTAGTTTGGGAGAATGAATTTTTTGGCAAAAGTAAAAACAGTTTCATTCACAAGGATTTATTTAACAGTCCTAATAATATTATTGGTATGGTTAGAATTGGCGATATAACTAGCGACATAGAAAAACATGCTTTTTACAAAATGCTAGAAAATTATCTATTATTCAATGAGGTTGGTGAAGATCACCGCTTCACCGCTATAGAAAAAGATGCTTTGGATTTGATTAGAAATAAGATTTGGGGTCAGTTGGATTTTATAGTACAAGGATTAATGTAATGAGAAAATATCAAAATCTTATCAAAGATAATATAGATTTAATCAGCGAAGCAGAAGATAGTTTGCTATTTGACATTGATCATCACGACAACGAGGTAACTATCAGTGGCGGCTATCTACGAAGTATTTATATATCATCAGGTGCGCTACAAATAATTGATGAAAATTATGACTTTAGTAAAATACCAATGGGTGTAGCTGGAGAAATGGCAAATATGTTAATGGCATACGGTAGTTGTGCTTACGAAGGCAAGTTAAGCCATGAATTTATCATGCACTGTTTTGATCTATCAAAACAGATAAAAGACAATCTGCATTATCATAGAATGAGAAAGCCGATATTTAACGATTGATAAGATCAAATTAGACTACATGCTGTTACAATCGACCGGCACAAGTCAATTTAGAAGCTTGAAAAAAATAAAGCCAAGTAATTTATTACTTGGCTTTATTTTTCATAATTGAAATTTTACCTGTCCATACTATGATCACTCTTAATCTCTTTCTTACTGTCGTTCGATTTTCCTTCTTTACTTAGAAGAGATCCCTTTAGCTCTTGATCATAGCTTATCTTAATTGTCTTACCCATGTCTGCATCAGTTAAATTATTTAAACTGCTTTTTGGATGATGTCAATTTACCTAATAAATGTCCAAAAACTATGTAATAATGCGAGTTACAGCTAAGTATTACACCCAATAGATGTCCAAAAACTACCCAATAGATGTCAAGTTTTCATTTATTACACCCAATAGATGTCAACTTTTCATTTA
>TARA_R110002051_G_scaffold50280_5_pt1 | contig 17943 bp, 15 predicted proteins | sample TARA_R110002051 | Tara Oceans TARA_R110002051 (sample SAMEA4397023) | marine metagenome | biome: Polar Biome; feature: [MES] marine water layer (ENVO:01000295) within the mesopelagic zone...; material: water (ENVO:00002006), including particulate matter (ENVO:01000060) such as......
TGCCATGACAGCGGTCAGTGCCACACTGTTGGCGCAAGCGGGATTCACCGGTGCGCCTGCGATCACAGTCGAGCAAGCGCCCGTGTATTGGTCGGATTTGGGGGATCGGTGGTATAGCCTTGAGCAGTATTTCAAGCCATATCCTGTGTGCCGCTGGGCGCAGGCACCGATTGAAGGGGTTTTGGCGTTGCGGCGCGCTCACGGTTTGGCGTCGCAAGACGTCGCACAGATCCATGTGGCAAGCTTTCACGAAAGTGTCCGACTGGCGACCAGCCGCCCGCAAGCCACCGATGAGGCGCAATATTCGACCTCTTTTCCTTGCGCCGTAGCCATGGTGCGTGGCGATGTCGGCCCTAAAGATATTGACGACACGGCATTGGCGGATCCGGAAATCTTGCGTCTGTCGCAGAGCTTGACGATGACCGAGGATGCCCGCGCCAACGCGGCGTTTCCATTGACGCGGCTGGCGCAGGTCACGTTGACCCTGCACGACGGTCGCATCTTGACCAGCGGTTGGATGCAACCCCGTTGGGACCACACCGCCCCTGCCACAGCCGAAGAGATCACGGCGAAATACCTGCGTTACACGGCAGCCCCTTTGGGAGATTCTCGTGCGCAGGCGCTGCACGATGCGGTTATGGGGCTAGAGGGCACGTCAACCAAATTGCTTGTGGATTTGATTGCTCAACCAATTAAACGGCGCACTTCATCCAGCAATTGATCAAAATGCGAGATTAGCCCTTCGGGGGCAAGATCGCGCACGTCGTCGTCGCCCGGCCCGAACGTCACAAGGATCGAGGGCACGCCCGCATTTTTAGAGGTATCCCTGTCTGTCGCGGTGTCGCCGATCAGCACGCAGCGTGAGATATCGCCGCCTGCGCGGCGCACGGTCTCGAACAAATGTTCGGGATCGGGTTTGCGCACGGGCAACGTGTCGGCCCCTAAAACGGCTGCGAATTCGTGGTGGACGCCAAGACTTTGCAACAGGGCCTCGGCCAGACCCTCGGGTTTGTTGGTGCAAATCGCGACTTTATAACCCGCAGCCTTGAGGTCGGCCACGGCTTGCATCGCACCGTCATACAGAAAGGTATGGCTATCGATGTCTTGAGCATAGGCGGCAAGCAGTGGTTGGTATTGCGCGTCAACGTGGGTCTCGTCAAATCCCTGCGCGCGACTGAAACCCAAACGCAACATCGCCCGCCCGCCCTTGAGCGCCGTGCCTTTGTCGGCGGCGGTCAACAAATTCCCCAAGCCCAGGTCGCGAAAACACGCATTGGCCGCGGCCAGTAAATCGCCGCTGGTATCGGCAAGCGTTCCGTCAAGATCGAAAACCACTGTGGGCATGGGTTGTCCTTTAAAAGGCGGGCCTGTGTGCCGCGGGCTTGTGTTTATGTAACGATACGTAAACTGATGTGAACCCCCTGCCCTTGTGATAATGCGTTGATCAGGTAGAACACCGTCAAAACAGTAGGGCGCGAGCAGGATATGACAACAGCACTGATCATTTTAGGCGCAGGTATGGGCACGCGGATGAATTCCGAATTGCCCAAGGTTTTACACACGATTGGTGGCGCGCCGATGCTAGTGCACGCAATGCGCGCAGGCGCCGCCCTTGCACCCGAAAAAATCGTAATTGTGGCGGGGCATGGGGCCGAGGCGGTGCGCAAAGCCGCCCTAGCATATGATCCTGATGCGCAGACCGTGATGCAAAACGAGCAATTGGGCACGGCCCATGCGGTCGCCCAAGCGGGCCCTGCCTTAAACGGGTTTGATGGCGATGCACTGGTGCTTTACGGCGACACGCCATTTATTCGCGCTGACACACTCGAGGCGATGCGCCAAGCGCGCGCGACACATGACATTGTGGTACTGGGGTTCGATGCGGCGGATGCGGGTCGTTACGGACGGTTGATCACGGATGGCGACACCTTAGAGCGTATAGTAGAATTTAAAGACGCGTCGGATCAGGAACGTGCTGTAACATTATGTAATAGCGGCGTTATTATCGCAAACTCATCGGTCTTGTTTGACCTGATTTCAGCGGTCGGGAATGAGAATGCAGCGGGTGAATATTATCTGACAGACATCATTGGCATCGCGCGCGCACGCGGGCTATCTGCCACCGTAGTGCGCTGTGATGAAGCCGAAACACTGGGCGTGAACAGTCGCGTGGAACTGATCGCCGCAGAGGCGGGTTTTCAGGCCCGCGCACGCGCGTGTGCAATAGACGACGGGGTTACGTTGCTGGCCCCTGACACAGTATTTTTCGCCTATGATACCTACCTTGGGCGCGATGCAGTGATCGAGCAGAACGTGGTTTTTGGCCCCAATGTTACGGTTGAATCCGGTGCCACGATCCGCGCTTTTTCACATCTAGAGGGCTGCCATGTCTCGCAGGGCGCCACTGTTGGACCCTACGCGCGATTGCGCCCCGGTGCGGAATTGCAAGAAAACGTGCATGTCGGCAATTTTGTCGAGATCAAGAATGCCGTGCTGGCCGAGGGCGCAAAGGCCAACCACCTAACCTATATCGGGGACGCGGACATTGGTGCGCGCACGAACATCGGCGCAGGTACAATTACTTGCAATTACGACGGCGTATTCAAGCACCGTACCACCATCGGCGCGGACGTTTTTATCGGGTCAAATACGATGCTAGTTGCGCCCGTCACGGTGGGCGATCAGGCGATGACCGCGACAGGTACGGTGGTGACAAAAAACATCCCCCGCGGAGATTTGGCAGTTGGACGGGCGCGGCAAGTTAACAAAACCGGACTTGCGGTCAAAATGTTCGAAAAGTTAAACGATGCGAAGGCCAAACGGGTAAAGGATCAGTAAAATGTGCGGAATTGTTGGGGTTTTGGGCCACCATGAAGCGGCGCCAATCCTTGTAGAGGCGCTAAAACGGTTGGAATACCGCGGTTATGACAGCGCGGGCATTGCTACGATCAACGCGAAAAAGCTGGACCGTCGCCGTGCTATCGGCAAGTTGGTGAACCTGTCGGATTTATTGGTGCACGAGCCGCTTGCGGGCAAGGCGGGCATTGGGCACACGCGTTGGGCCACGCACGGTGCGCCGAATGTAAATAACGCGCATCCACACCGCGCTGGCGGCGTGGCAGTTGTGCACAACGGCATTATCGAAAACTTTCGCGAATTACGTGCATTTCTGGCGGCTAATGGCATCGCATACGAGACAGATACCGATACCGAAACTGTGGCTCTGTTGGCGCAGTATTATATCGACCAAGGGGCAACCCCTCGCGACGCGGCGACCCAGACAATCGCCCGTCTTGAAGGGGCGTATGCGTTGTGTTTCTTGTTTGACGGCGAGGATGATTTACTGATTGCGGCGCGCAAGGGCTCGCCTTTGGCGATAGGCCACGGAAACGGTGAAATGTTCGTAGGCTCCGATGCGATTGCATTGGCTCCGATGACCGATAAGGTCACCTATCTTGAAGAAGGCGATATGGCGGTGCTGACCCGCACCTCGCTGGAAATTCGCGATGCACAGGGTCAGCAGACCAATCGCGCGATGAAAGTGATCCAGATTGATGCCAGCTCTGCGGACAAAGGCGGATACAAGCATTTTATGGCCAAAGAAATTGCCGAGCAGCCGACTGTGTTGCAAGGTGCTTTGGCGCATTACATTAGCGGCGATGGCACTGATGTGACCCTGCCCGCCCCGTCGATTGATTTTGCGAAAGTCGAGCGATTGACGATGGTCGCATGTGGCACTGCGTTTTATGCCTGTCTGGTGGCGAAATACTGGTTCGAGCAGATCGCAGGCTTGCCAGTCGAGGTCGATGTGGCATCCGAATTCCGTTACCGTGAACCGCCGGTGACCAAGGGCACAGTCGCTGTGTTTGTCAGCCAATCAGGCGAGACAGCCGACACATTAGCCGCCCTGCGTTACATGCAGGGCAAGGCGGACATGATCCTGTCGGTTGTCAACGTGCCAGAGAGTTCCATTGCGCGTGAAAGCGACTTGCCATTGCCTATTTTGGCAGGCGTGGAAATTGGCGTGGCGTCCACCAAAGCATTCACATGCCAGTTGACGACCTTAGCGATTTTGGCGCTGAAAGCGGCAAAGGATCGTAGCATGATCGACGACACGGCGCTGGCGCAAAAGCTGACAAGTTTGCGCGCTTTGCCGGGTGTTTTGAACACGGCCTTGGCAATTGAAGATAAGACCAAGCAGGTTGCCGCCAAGCTGGCAGAGACCCGCGATATTTTGTTTTTGGGACGTGGCGCGATGTACCCCTTGGCATTAGAGGGTGCATTAAAGTTAAAAGAAATCAGCTATATACATGCCGAAGCTTATGCATCAGGTGAATTGAAACATGGTCCCATCGCACTTGTGGACCAACATGTGCCTGTTATCGTGATGGCCCCGCGTGACACGCTGTTTGAAAAAACGGTGTCGAACATGCAAGAGGTCATGGCGCGCGGCGGTCAGGTCTTGTTGATAACCGATCAAAAGGGGGCCAACGAGGCCGGCATTGGTGTCTGGGATACCATCATCATGCCAGAGATCGACGACTTCCTTGCACCGATCCTTTATGCGGTGCCAGCGCAACTATTGGCCTATCACACTGCCATTGCCAAAGGCACCGACGTGGACCAACCCCGCAATCTGGCCAAATCGGTGACTGTCGAATGAACGCTCAAGACGCCCTTGCACAGTTGGGTTCCGACCCCGAAAATCAGCCCCGCATGGCCTCCTATCACAAGGTTGATCGCCCCTATCTGGGCGTTCCCAACGCGGTAATTGACGCAGCCGTCAAAGACTGGCGCGCCTCACTTGATCTTGAGGCGCGACTGGCGCTGGCAAGCGCGCTGTGGGATAGCAATGTGCATGAAGGCCGGATCGCCGCCGCCAAGCTATTGACCCAAGCCCGCATACGTCCCGATGACACGGTCGCATGGGATTTGATCTGCACTTGGGTGCCCGATTTTGACTGCTGGACGATTGCCGATCAGGTCGCCGTTGCGGGCCAGAAACGGCTTGTGGCCGACCCTGCCCGCTTGGATATCCTTGAGGCGTGGACCACGTCAGAGCATAGGTGGACCCGCCGTGCCGCGTTTATGATGACGCTGCCATGGACCAAGCAAAACCATCCCAAGCCCGATGAGATTGCCGTGCGATTGCGGGTGCTGGATTGGGCCGCTCAGTTGATTGCCGACAAGGATTTCATGATCCAAAGCGCGATTGCGGGTTGGCTGCGTGATCTGTCAAAACATGACCCCGACCTTGTGGCGGCCTTTATCGACGCCCACGGCGAGGACATGAAGACATTTGCGCGCAAAGAGGCCTGCCGCCATCTGGGCTGATCAGTTTTGGTAGACGGTCAGGTCCAATAGGCCCGTCAGCGGCGCATCAAGCAGGCGCATCGCGGGTAAGCTAATCTGGCTGCCGGATCCTGCATCACCGCCCGAAGGACGTAACTCCAGGTTCACTGATTTTCCGTTGCTGCCATAGACCACGCGCCCTGCGACCAATGTGGAGACCAGTGGCGTTTTCAGCCATATCCCGGGGTCAGCGGGAGACCCCAAAGTGGCGATTGTGGTGCCGAGCTTGGTCTCGCTTGCTGGCGTGGGCTTGGCCGTCGCCTCGGCGCGGTCTTGGGCGGTGGTGGTGTCAAACTGGGCCACGGTGCGCGCGGCAGGCGGCGGCGATGGTGACGGTGTCGGGTCCAATGTCGCAATCACAGCTTCGGGTGAAGCGACTTGCGCGCCTGCGGACGAATCCGAGCCATTCGGTGAGGTTGAAAAACCTTGCAAAGTTGACTGAGAACAGCCTGCAAGAACGAGAACGGGGACCAAAACAACATATTTCATAAACGTAACCGTATTGTGCGCCAAGTTTAGGCGCAAGCCAGCGCGTTCACCTTGCGCTGTCTTTCGCGCGGCCCTAGGTTCGTATTATGATAGCCCCATTGATTGACCCTTTTGCCCGCACCATTGATTATCTCCGCGTTTCGGTGACGGATCGCTGTGATTTTCGCTGTGTGTATTGCATGTCCGAGAACATGACGTTCTTGCCCAAAAAAGAACTGCTGACGCTGGAGGAGCTGGATCGCATGTGTTCGGCCTTTGTGCGGTTAGGGGTTAAAAAGCTGCGCATTACCGGCGGCGAGCCATTGGTGCGCCGTGGGATCATGACGTTTTTCAAAACCATGAGCAGGCATTTGGACAGCGGCGCGTTACGTGAACTGACGCTGACGACAAACGGCAGCCAATTGGAAAAATACGCAGATGAACTGGTCGCTTGTGGTGTGAAGCGGATCAATGTGTCGCTTGATACATTGGACGAGGACAAATTTGCCCGCGTGACCCGCTGGGGCCGCTTGCCGCAGGTGTTGCGCGGCATCGAGGCCGCACAGGCGGCTGGGATGCGTGTCAAAATCAACGCAGTGGCGCTCAAGAATTTCAACGAGGACGAGCTGTTTACGTTGACCGATTGGGCGGCTGAAAAGCACGTGGATCTGACGTTCATCGAGGTCATGCCGATGGGTGATTTGGGTAATGAAGACCGGATCGGGCAATATTGGTCGCTTAAGGATCTGCGCGCGCAGCTTGCTTCCCGTAGCACATTGACCGATTTACCAGAAAACACTGGCGGGCCGGCACGGTATTTCCGCATTGACCAGACCGGCCAAAAGATTGGCCTGATCACACCGCTGTCGCATAATTTTTGCGAAAGCTGCAACCGTGTGCGCATCACATGCACCGGCGAGATTTACACGTGTTTAGGCCAAGAAGGCCATTCGGACCTGCGCGGCCCGCTGCGCGCCTCCGAGAATGACGCGGTGCTGGAAGATGCCATTCGTGCGGCGATCACGCGAAAGCCCAAAGGCCACGATTTCGACTATTCGCGCCAAAAGGTCGATGGGCAAGTCAGCCGCCATATGTCACACACTGGCGGCTAGTGAATTTTACGCAGGTCGCGTGACAATCAGGTCGATTAAAGCGGCGCGTCCAACATGGCCGGTACCGGCCTTTTGCTCGGCCTCGTAGCTGGCCAACCGCTCTATGTGCCAATCCCCGAATATATCAGCGAGCATTTCAGCGGTATACATATGCGCCGGGTCAGGTGGGCCGCCAGTGCCCAGCTTGACCTGCTCGGGTCGGTAGCCGTGCAAGACAAGCCTGCCGCCTGCACGGGTAGCGGACTTGAGATCGGCAAACTGCTGAACACGCTCTGCGGGGCTGGTGAATTGCACAAAAATGGCCACGGTCAGGTCGTAGGTTTGCGCCCAGTCCCAATTTTCCCACGTGCTGACCGATGTCGTCAGGTTGACGCCTGCCTCGGTGGCCAGACTGCGCGCTCTCTCGACGGCGGTCGGGGCCATGTCAAAGCTGGTCACGTCCAGCCCTTGGCGCGCCAGATGCACGCCATTGCGTCCTTCACCGTCCGAGACACACAGTGCATTTGATGCGCCCTTGGTGATCCACGGGTTTTCCACCAGAAAACGCGCAGGCGCGCGGCCAAACAAAAATCCGTCGGTCGCCTTAAATCTATCTTCCCACATTATACTGGCATCCTGTCTTCGACGATCCCTGCCCACCAACTGCAACCCGCGGGAATCGCCTCGTCGTTAAAGTTGTATTCAGGGTGGTGCACCGCGGCGCTGTCGCCATTGCCGACCAGAATATAGGCCCCGGGGCGTTCTTGCAGCATATAGGCAAAGTCTTCGCCGCCCATGATCAATGGTGCGTCATCACAAACGCCCGCAACTTTGGCCGCCACCGAGGCCGCAAATGTGGTCTGGTCATCGTGGTTCACCATGCAGGGATAGCCGTGGTAATACTTCACATCTGCCACTGCGCCCAAGGCCGCGCAGGCGCCTTTTGCAATCGCCGTCAGGCGCGCCTCCCCCAAGGTGCGCATGTCGTTGGACATGGTGCGAATGGTGCCTTTCAGATGGGTCTGCTGGGCGATGACGTTAAAGGCGTTTGACGAGCTTTCGATCGACGTGACCGAGACGACGATTTGATCCACGGGGTCCGCGTTGCGGCTGGCGATGGTTTGCAGCGCCGTGATCATATGGGCCGCGACCACGATGCTATCAACGGTTTCATGTGGCTTGGCCGCGTGGCCGCCTTTGCCCGTGACAGTGATTTCGAACTGGTCTGTCGCGGCAAAAAACGCGCCTGTGCGGATCGCAAAAGCCCCGACAGGCATTCCCGGCCAATTGTGCATTCCGTAAACTTCCTGAATGCCAAATCGGTCCATCATCCCGTCGGCACACATCTCGCGCCCGCCGCCGCCGCCTTCTTCTGCGGGTTGGAATATCACCACCACCGTGCCGTCGAAATTACGGGTCTCGGACAGGTATTTTGCCGCCCCCAAGAGCATCGCTGTATGCCCGTCATGCCCGCAAGCGTGCATCGCGCCCTCGGTTTTCGATGCGTAATCCAACCCTGTGGCCTCGTGAATTGGCAGCGCGTCCATATCGGCGCGCAGTCCAATGACTTTGCCGGATGTGTCGGATTTGCCTTTGATCACTCCCACAACACCGGTGCGCCCGATGCCGGTCACAACCTCGTCGCAGCCGATATCATTCAGCTTTTGCGCGACAATTGCCGCCGTTCGGTGCGTATCAAACAGTATTTCCGGGTGCGCGTGCAAGTCCTGTCGCCATGCTGTAATTTCGGGCAAAAGCTCTGCAAAACGGTTCTTTACGGGCATCTGAGGCTCCTTGCGGGACGGGGGTTAACAGCAGCGTGGCCCAGCACCGCGCCGTGTGCAAGCCCCCTGTCTACAGCTTTAGCCCCAGTGCAAGTTTGGACCCATCCGTGAACCGTGCGTAACGGAACCGGTGCATGTCATAGCCCGGCGCATCACCCCTGACGATCCGTGCTGTGATCCGTCCGAATGCTGGTCCGATTCCGAAGCCATGGCCGCACATGCCTGTGGCTACTGTCAGTCCGCCCAATGGCGCGCGGTCCACAATCGGGACCACGTCAGGCAGCGTATCGATCATGCCCGCCCAAGCGGTTTTGATCCGCACTTCGCCCAGTTGCGGAAAAGTTGCGGAGAAATCGCGTGCAAGTTTGGCGACTTTAGCTTTGTTGGCGCGTGGGTTCAAAATGCGCATCCGCTCGAACGGAGACTCCGCGTCCAGATCCCAGCGACGCGGCGTGCCCCATGCATCAGGGAAATCGCGTGGACCGGCGGGCAATAACCGCGTGCCTAGCGGGTCTTGCGACAGCGGTTTGCTATAGCTTGCCAGCGCGCGAAATGCATCGGGACCGATGTAAAGCTCGTGAAACCCTTCGGGGGCCAATGTGTAGCCACCATCGGCACGCCTGCGAAACGCCAACCGGTTGTCGGCGGCCCCGCCTTGGAACACATCGTTCAGTGGCATGGTTGCGGCAACGCTGGCGCGCACGGCCAGTTGTGGAATGGTCAACCCATGCCTACGCAGCAACAACTGCGACCACGCGCCGCCCGCCAGCACGGTTTGGCAACATGCGATGCGCCCCTGCTCTGTGATCACGCCCGCCACTTGCCCGGCCACGATATCAAGCCCACGCACGGCACAGCCTTCGATAATCTGCACGCCGGTCCGCACTGCCGCGCGCGCAATCGCGGGCAGTGTTACCCATGGTTCTGCTTTCATGTCTGAAGGCGTCCATAGCGCGCCGGCCCAGGCCACCGCCGCATTCGGGATCAATTCGGCGGTTTGTTTTGCCGTCAGCACCTGTGTATCAAGACCGTGTTCTTTTGCATGGGGCATCCATGCCTCAAAGCGCTCGATACCGCGCGGGTCATTGGCCAGATAGCAAACGCCGGTCCGGCGCAGTCCGATATCTTCGGGAATGTCATTGGCCATTTGTCGCCACATCGCGGCGGCCTCTTGCATGATTGCGATTTCGGCAGGGTCGCGCCCTTGATTACGGATCCAACCCCAGTTGCGCGACGACTGTTCACCGCCAATGCAGCCCTTTTCCAAAAGCACAACGCTGGTGCCCGCCTTGGCCAGTTCCCACGCGGTCATCACCCCGATTATACCGCCACCGATCACAACCACATCAACGCGGTCGGGCAGTTTACCGGCATGTTCTGGCGGTGTCTGTATCTGGAACGGGAACGTCATGCGGCGCATATCCTGTGAAAATGTGGCGATGCGAAAGCTTTGCTGGTTTCAGCCCGATGCGCAAACGGGAAATCGTTGGTTATTCTCGCGATGTCAGTGCATTTTGCGGTGGAGGCGCCGGATCATTAGCCACACACCGACCAGTACAATCGGGGTGATGCCTGCCGCAATATACACCTTGCCGATACCTGCGGTTTTCTCAAGCGGGCCAAGCAAATAAAGCGCCAAACCGACCGCATAATAACTGATCGCCACAACTGACAGCCCCTCGACGGTTTGCTGGAGCCGCAACTGCTGGTCGGCGCGTTGGTCCATGCTGGACAACAACTGCTGATTTTGGGCAGAGCGTTCCACATCGACTCTGGTGCGCAACAAATCACCGGCACGCAGGGAGCGGTCGGACAGGCCACGCAGGCGGGTTTGGGTCGATTCCACTGTGCGCATCGCTGGGTCAAACCGGCGCATCATAAATTCAGAAAACGTTTGGCGCCCTAAAAACCGCTCTTCACGCAAGATCATGATCCGCTGGTTCACAATCGTCTCATAGGCGCCCGTCGCCCCAAAACGGTAGGCGGTTTGGGCAACGACATTTTCCAGTTCTGCCGAGATCGTCAACAACTGTTTAAGTGTCTGATCTGGCTGCACATCTGAACTGTTCAAGTCGGCAATCAACGACGCGACCTGCCCATCAATCGTGGACATTACAGGCGATAGTTTACGCGCCGCCGCAAGTCCCAGCATCGCCATGGATTTATAGGTTTCAACTTCGCAAAGCCGTTGCACAACGCGGCCAATGCGACGTTCGCCAGCGTTTTTACGCGCGAAAACAGCAATGCGCATATGCCCTGACGTATCGATGCGGAAATCGCTGGCGATGATCAATTCATCGTCCAGAACACGGCTGATCGCGAGGCTTTCCGGCACAAACCACGCATTGGATTTCTCGATGATCCCCGCATCGCCATCCAGTTGCTCAATCCGGATTAGGGCACTTGTGACCCGCACGCCAGGCGCCGCCGCGAGCCAGTCTTCGGGGAACATATTGAAGGTGCCTGCATCAAAGGGTGGATGCGCGTTGCCTTCTCCGAAAAGCGTGTACGTGACAAATTCTGTATGGCTTTCCCACTTCAGCATATGCTTGCCGATTTCACCTGAATAATGCGTTGCATCAGGCGGCGGGTGGGCCGCACCGTAGCGGTCCAACAGGTCAATCAGATGCGCCAGGTCCGCAGTCCGGTCGCGTGCGCCCCCCCCTGGTGCGGGCTTCATCGCAAGGTAGGCGGCGCGGGCGGGCGCGCTAAGTTTCGGAAATGGCCGCGCATGAAGTTCATTGGCCATCGCGTAGCGCAGCGGGTGATCGGTTATCGGGGGCATGGCGTGACCTAAGACAGTGCAAGTTGCACACATACTAGCCACAGATTACCACCTGTAAACAAAAAATCGTTATTTTTTAATTAGTTAGCGGCACACCGTTGTATACAATGCGCCGCAGGTCAAGGCGATCAGATGACGACAACGGCCAGCGGAGGGAAGCCGTTAAAGCAGACACTGGAATATGTCGAAGTATAGGCGCCAGTATTGCGGATCAAAACGCGGTCGCCGGCGCGCAGGCTAATAGGCAAAAGCATCGGGCGTTTCTCATAGAGGACATCGGCGCTATCACATGATGGCCCCGCCATGATGCAGGGGCCGGTGGGGTCGCCATCGCGCGGGGTCTCAAATTGATAGCGGATTGCTTCGCCTTCGGTTTCTGCCAGCCCTGAAAAGCGGCCAATATCGAGATAGACCCAGCGGTGCATATCGCGGTCTGATTTGCGCGAGACCAGCAAAACCTCGGACACGATCACGCCCGCCTCGGCCACAAGACCGCGACCGGGTTCCGCCATGATGCGCGGCACGTCGCCAAAGCGAGAGATAATTTGTTCCATGACAGCAGTGGCATAGGCGGTTGGGGCCTCGATGGTTTCGCCGTAAAACGCCGGAAAACCGCCGCCGATGTTCAACAGTGTCAGGTCGTGACCGGCGGCTTTTGCCGCGTGCCAGATTTCGGCTAAGGCGTCCAGTGACGGGCCCCACATCGCGGCTTTGCGGGTTTGGGATCCGACGTGGAACGAGAAGCCGATTGGCGTCAGGCCCAGTGATTTGGCATAACTTAAAAGCCGGATTGCGGTCGCGGAATCGCAGCCGAATTTGCGCGAAAGTGGCCAATCTGCTTGTGAAATTTCGACGATAAGACGGATGTAAACCTGCGCACCGGGTGCAGAAACAGCAATCTTTTCAAGCTCTTGCTCTGCATCTGCCGAAAATAGCGTGATGCCTTGGGCGTGGGCCCATGCGATGTCGGAGGAACGTTTGACGGTGTTGCCGAATGAGACGTGTTCGGGTTTTGCCCCGTGCTCTAGGCATAACGCCACTTCGGCTTTGGATGCGGCGTCAAAATGCGAACCGAGCTTTACCAGCCGTGCGATGATTTCCGCGGCGGGATTGGCTTTCACCGCGTAGTGGATATCGGCGTGACCGAGCCCTGCTTTGAGCGCGTGATACTGCGCCTCGACGCGATCAACATCAAGCACAAGCGTTGGCTGATCAAAGGTATTTGCCGCACAGTAGGCGTCAAGTCGTGAAGTGATATCAATGGGTTGCACCGCAGCGCCCGCAATTTCAACAGTCATCTGTCATCTCCAGTAGACCCGGCCATTATGTCGGGTTTACCCTAACACGAGACCGCTCAGTTCCAAGGAGAAGTTACCGTCGCTACGTAAACACAAGTGATGACTGTCACTGGCCAGAGGCGCGTGCGTTGGCTTCTATGAGAGGCCCATTTAGGCTATTGGTGGATTCGTGCAAGGGCAAATTGCAGCCCGTGAAAATTAGTTTTGCCGGCGTATGATTTGCGTATGATCCACGTATGATTTGCGTCCGCCAATTTTACGCTGGTCGCAATTAAAACACAGGGGTAAAACACCCCAATGACCCAGCTTATTTTACTTAACAAACCCTTTGGCGTGTTGTCGCAATTCACCGACACAAAAAGCCCCACCGCGCGCGCCACATTGTCGGATTATGTGGATGTGCCACTGGTCTATCCCGCCGGGCGCCTAGACCGCGATAGTGAGGGGTTGTTGTTGCTGACCGATGACGGGGCGTTGCAGGCCAAGATTGCCGATCCAAAGCATAAGATGTCCAAGACCTATTATGTGCAGGTCGAAGGTGCGCCCGCGGACAGTGATCTTCAGCCGCTACGTGATGGTGTCGTTTTGAAAGACGGGTTAACCCGCCCTGCCAAAGTGCGCCTGATTGCCCCGCCTGCCCTATGGGAGCGCGACCCGCCCGTGCGGTTTCGCAAGTCGGTGCCTGATGCGTGGATCGAGGTGACGATATCGGAAGGGCGCAACCGTCAGGTTCGCCGCATGACGGCGCATATCGGGTTTCCGACGCTGCGACTTGTGCGCTGGCGGATTGGCAGTTGGAGCTTGGACGGGATTGCCAGTGGGGCGTGGACGCGCGGTTAGGCCGGTTGATCTGGTTCAATCCAGAATTGGTTTTCAACGCGCCGCAAAAAATCGCGCCGGTTTGATCTATCGCAAAGAATCATGTGTCGGGCGGGCCTAAACACAGGGCAGCTTTGGATGATCGTTGATTGATTGTTCATTTAGCAAAACTGAAAAGGACAATCTGATGACTACCAAATTTGCAATCCGCGTAGCTGGCGCCGTCTTGGTCCCGCTGATGATGCTAGGCACATCGGCCGCGTTTGCCGATCCTGATCACGACGAAGCCCCCAATATCGGGCAGGCTGGCGACGTGACACATATCGATCAGGTGATCAAAGTCGACATGGGCGAGATGTTTTTTGACCCGTCGGCATATAGCTTTGAGCGCGGCGAGACAGTCAAGTTCGAGCTGGTGAACAGCGGTCGCACCGTGCATGAATTTGCAATCGGCACCGACGATATGCAAAAAGTTCACGCACAAGAAATGAAGATGTTGCTGCAGTCTGGCATGATGACCACACGGGTCTTGCGTCACGACCGTATGCTGGAAGCTGGCATGATGCACACCGACGCAAATGCGCGCCTGCTGGAGCCCGATGCGACCGACGAGTTGGTTTGGACATTCAGTGGCGAGCAAGACGAGCTGATCATTGCATGTAACGTGCCCGGCCACCGCGAAGCTGGCATGGAAGCAAGCGTGACAATCGGTGCAGATCACACCAGCTGATCGTCGCGAAAATATCTGATGCGAAAGCAGGCGGACTTATGGGTTCGCCTGCTTTTTATATTTTGGTGGTGCTATGTGGGGGGAGCCGTGGCAGCCATGTGGGATGATGCCGCCGTCTATGGCTGAGGTTTGCGTTCCGACATTTCCTTGAGAGCGTTCAAAGCGTCGTCCTGGCGCCCATCTGGCACAAATAAATGATCATGAAAAAAGCCAGAAACAGGGTTCACGCCCATGTCATGCTTTGCAAGTTCGGTTGCAATGCGCGCCATGAAACCGACTGCCTCCAGTGACGAGTGGATATTTAATGTGATCATTCGACACGGAAATTCGTATGACAATCCGAGCGCATCCGCTTGCGATTTCAGGAGGATGTAGGTTGTCCCTTCAGCCTCTTTGAAGGTCATACGTGGGCTGAGGTTTTCCGGTTCTTGGTCCGAACGCACTGTTGCGAAAACATATAAACCGTCGACAAGGACCGCTGACAACGACTTGATCAACTCATCCAAATTTGTCTCGCCTGTCATGCCCGTTCCTTTGTAAGTTTTCACTTATCGCACAATAATGCCGCTGGAAAACGACCGTGTCGAGATGAATGATACGATCAGCGTCGCACTGGTCGTATTCGGCTAAGGCACGAAGGTTTGGTCATAAAAAAAGCCCCACCGTTTCTGGTGGGGCTATGGTCGTTAGTCGATTTTTGGCAAGAGTTCGTCGAGGGATTTTTTCGCGTCCCCGTAGAACATGCGCGTGTTGTCTTTGTAGAACAGCGGGTTTTCGATGCCCGAATAGCCGGTGCCTTGGCCACGTTTGGACACGAACACTTGTTTGGCTTTCCAGCATTCCAAGACCGGCATCCCTGCGATGGGGGAGTTCGGATCGTCTTGGGCGGCGGGGTTTACGATGTCGTTGGAACCGATGACGATGGCGACGTCGGTTTTGGGGAAGTCGCCATTGATTTCATCCATTTCCATGACGATGTCGTAGGGTACCTTTGCCTCGGCCAGAAGCACGTTCATGTGACCGGGTAAGCGCCCTGCGACCGGATGGATGGCAAAGCGTACATTTTTGCCTTGGGCCCGCAGTTTGCGCACCAAATCGGCGACCGAGGACTGTGCTTGGGCGACGGCCATGCCGTATCCGGGGATGATGATGACGCTGTCGGCCTCGTTAAGTGCAGTTGCCACGCCGTCGCTGTCGATGGCGATTTGTTCGCCTTCCACCGCCATTTGTTCGCCCGATGGGCCGCCAAAGCCGCCCAAGATAACCGAGATAAACGACCGGTTCATTGCCTTACACATGATGTAGGACAGAATTGCGCCCGAGGAGCCGACGAGCGCGCCGACCACGATGAGCAAGTCATTGCCAAGCGAGAAGCCGATCGCGGCGGCGGCCCAGCCCGAGTAGGAGTTCAGCATCGAGACCACAACGGGCATGTCCGCGCCACCGATACCCATGATCAGGTGATAGCCGATGAACAGAGCGGCCAGCGTCATCAGGACCAGTGGCAGCAAGCCGCCGGAATTGAAATACCAGATCAGGGTCACGACCGCGATGGCGGCCGCGGCAATGTTCAGCAAGTGACCACCGGGCAGTTTTTGCGCGGTCGAGGTCACGCGCCCTGCCAGTTTGCCATAAGCGATAACAGAGCCTGTGAAGGTGATTGCCCCGATGAAGATGCCCAAGAACAGCTCGACCCGCAGGATGTTGATTTCCACGGCCGATTTTTTCGCGATCATGGCGCCGAATGTGCCAAGATCACCGCCCGCGGCTGCATTGCCGATCTCGAAATGTGCGATGAAGCCGACAAAGACCGCGGCCAGACCCACGAGGCTATGCATGGCTGCAACCAGTTCGGGCATTTGGGTCATTTGCACCTTGGTCGCCAATTGGTAACCGATGGCGCCGCCGCCTGCGATGAGGATGAGCGACAAAAGCCACAGACCCGATGCGGGGCCTGTCAGTGTGGCGGCGATGGCTAGCGCCATGCCCGCGATTCCATACCAGACCGCGCGTTTGGCGCTTTCCTGCCCCGAAAGCCCCCCCAGCGAGAGGATGAAGAGGACTGCTGCGACAACGTAAGCCGCTGTTGTAAAACCGTATTCCATTGATCTAATTCCTTACGACTTTTGGAACATGGCGAGCATCCGCCGTGTCACGAGGAAACCCCCGAAAATATTGATACCGGTCATAAAGATTGCCAGCGACGCGAGCAGAATAACGAGGAAAGACCCCGATCCGACTTGCACCACAGCGCCCAGAATGATGATCGAAGAGATTGCGTTGGTCACGGCCATAAGCGGGGTATGAAGCGAGTGTGCCACGCCCCAGATCACTTGGAATCCGATGAAAACCGAGAGCACAAACACAATGAAGTGCTGCATGAAGCTGGCTGGTGCGACCAGACCGATGGTGAGCAAAAGCGCGCCGCCAATCGCGATAAGCGTGACCTGATTGCGGGTCTGGGTTTTGAAGGCCGCAGTTTCCAAGTCGCGTTTTTCTTCGCGGGTCAGTTCTTTTGGCGCGGGTTTTTTCGGCGCTGCGGCGATGGCTGCGATTTTCGGCTTGGGTGGCGGGAAGGTGACCTTGCCCTTGTGGGTTACCGTCGCGCCGCGGATCACGTCGTCGTCCATATTATGAACCGGCTTGCCGTCTTTGGCGGGGGTCAGGTCGGTCAGCATGTGGCGTATGTTTGTCGCGTAAAGCGTCGAGGATTGCGCCGCCATGCGCGATGGAAAGTCGGTGTAGCCAATGATGGTGACGTCATTATCGGTGACGATTTTTTCGTCCATGACGGTCAGTTTGCAGTTTCCGCCGCGTTCAGCCGCGAGGTCAATGATGACCGATCCCGGCTTCATGCTGTCGACCATATCTTTGGTCCAAAGCTCTGGCGCGTCGCGGCCCGGGATCAATGCCGTGGTGATCACGATGTCGATGTCGGGGGCAATTTCGCGGAATTTGGCAAGCTGGGCTGCGGCAAATTCGGGCGAGGAAACCGACGCGTAGCCGCCTGTTGCGGCCCCGTCAGCCTGTTCTTCTTTGAAATCAAGAAACACAAATTCGGCGCCCATGGATTCGACTTGTTCGGCCACTTCGGGGCGCACGTCAAAGGCGTAGGTGATCGCCCCAAGCGATGTCGCGGTGCCGATGGCGGCAAGACCTGCGACACCCGCGCCCACGACCAGAACCTTTGCGGGGGGCACTTTGCCAGCGGCCGTAATCTGGCCTGTAAAGAAGCGGCCAAAGTTATTTGAGGCCTCTATCACGGCGCGGTAACCTGCGATGTTTGCCATGGACGAGAGCGCGTCCATTTTCTGCGCACGGCTGATGCGCGGCACCATATCCATTGCGATCACGGTCGCGCCCTGCTTGTTGGCAAGGTCCATCAATTTGTCATTTTGCGCTGGATAGAAGAACGAGATCAGGGTCTGGTCATCGCGCAGACGCTTGGTCTCGGCATCCGAGGGCGGGCGCACTTTGGCGATGATATCGGCGGCTTTGAACAGCGCCGTGCCGGTTTTGACGACCGTGACGCCTGCGTCTTTATAGGCTTTGTCATTAAAGCCTGCAGCTTTGCCTGCACCGGATTCGATAACGCAGTCGTATCCGAGTTTTTGCA
>TARA_R110002051_G_scaffold10175_6_pt1 | contig 17940 bp, 11 predicted proteins | sample TARA_R110002051 | Tara Oceans TARA_R110002051 (sample SAMEA4397023) | marine metagenome | biome: Polar Biome; feature: [MES] marine water layer (ENVO:01000295) within the mesopelagic zone...; material: water (ENVO:00002006), including particulate matter (ENVO:01000060) such as......
CGGGTTTTTCTTCCTTTCTCTCAAAAACTACCTATTTAACTTATCTAAAAGCGTGTTGACGCATTCAAAAGGCAAGTTCCCTCATTGAACTGCAGCTTACCATAATTTGAATTTTAAATGGATTTTGTTGGCCCTATTTTGCCATCATATTCATCATAATAAAAACAAAATGAAAACATCACTTTATCTTTTAGCGGCCGCTCTCTTGAGCTTTTCAAGCTGCCTTGGCAACACTAGTAGTTCAGATAATTCGACTCTGACCGCTTACGCGAAATTGCCCACCGTAGCAGCTCCTGATTATTCAATCCCCTTGGATATTGCATCCAATTCTCCCATTATCAATCTTTCAAATAAACTTCCTTCACCGGACGGATACACGATCAGTGTGGCATTATTACTAGATACATCAAACAGCATGGATGGTTTAATCGACCAAGCCAAAGCTCAACTGTGGGAACTTGTCAATGAGCTTTCCTACGCCAAATGTGGCAATGACGCCCAACCTTCATTACGAATAGCATTATACCAATATGGAAACGATGGTCTAAATTCGAGAGAAGGATACATCCAGCAAGTGCTTCCATTGAGCACAGACCTTGATGAAATTTCTAAACAACTCTTTAGACTATCGACCAATGGTGGTAACGAGTATTGTGGTCAAGTTATTCAAACTTCGGTTAACCAACTTGCTTGGGGCACCAAGGATAGAGATCTCAATCTAATTTTTATTGCAGGTAATGAACCTTTTACACAAGGACCTATTAGGTACCAAGATGCTGCGGCCAATGCTTGCGAAAAAGACATCACGATCAACACCATTTTTTGTGGCAACTATAATGAAGGAGTAACCACATCTTGGAAAGATGGGGCTATTCGCACCAAAGGAAGTTATATTGCTATTAATAGTGATAAGCGTACTGTTCATATTCCGTCACCTTATGATGATCGTATTTTAGAAAAAAACAATGCTCTTAATGCAACCTATGTAGCCTATGGTACACTTGGTCGAGCAAAAATGGCTGAGCAAACTCAACAAGACGATAATGCACAATCTTATGGTAATGCAAATGCAGTAAAAAGAGCAGTAAGTAAAAGTTCGCACTTCTATAAAAATGAAAAATGGGATTTAGTAGACGCCGAGGAGGTAGAAGAAATTAACTATGACACACTAGATAAGACAGCATTACCCGCTGAATTAAAAGACAAAAACAGTTCAGAAATAAAAAAATATGTCGCTCAAAAAAGAAAAGATCGTGAAAAAATCCAAGAAGAGATCGCCGACCTCAATAAAAAGAGACGGGACTATGTAGCGAAGCAAGCTACAAAAACCGACAATGAATTACAGAATGCACTTGTAGACGCTATCAAGAAACAGGCAGCAGCGAAGAAATACACTTGGGAAGACTAAATCAAATATTATCAAACAAAAAAAGAGGCGAATGATCGCCTCTTTTTTTATATTATTTTCTGTGATTAGTTTACTGCCGGACAGTTACAATCGTATGGTTCTTTTCCTTGTCCAAAGTTATACCCAAGACTAATCTGATGGAAACCACCATTACTCAATACAACAGAGTTGCTCTGGTAAGAATAAGTATACCCAAAGAGAAATTTATCATAAGTCACGCCTAAGAATGGAGTGATATACTGTAATTTTTGAACATCTACCGTTTCTCCGTTTGGTGTGAATTCAGCACCATCAAGGCTTCTTCTATACGAAACACCTCCCCAAAGTTTACCCCAATCAAACTTGCGGTATGTTTTGATATTGGCATCAATAGTCGCTTCTCCCGTTTGATCAGTTGCCTGAAACATTACCGATGGCTCAAAACTCCAGTCACTGAAGTTAGGACTAATCGCATACGCAAAAGATAAGATATAACGTCTTTGGTTGTTTGGCTCAAAATTCTGAGAGAAGATATCTCTTTTCACAGGAATGGCATTCTTTACAGAGAAATTTGAAGAGAAGTCCATATAATTCCAAGACACCCCAAAGTCAACATTGAGATAAGAATCACTTTGTTCGATACCTGCAATTACAGGATCAAAATCTGTGAGATCGAAGGTAGTTTCATCGAGTTTCCCTTGTAAAACACCGAGACTAATTCCAAAAGATATCTGGTTAAGATCTACGTAATTCCTACTCATCAAAAGGTGATATGCAAAAGTTGCATAAACTCCACTTTGAGAAAAATATCCATTACTATCGTTAAAGAAAATTCCACCTATACCTACTTTTTCACCTGCACGGCCATTAAAGCTAACCGTTTGCAAACTTGGAGCATCATCAACATCAAACCATTGCTGCCTTGCTGTTACTCTTAGTTTACTCACTTGAGAAGCTCCAGCCATAGACGGGTGCAATAAATATAAGTTATCAGATAAATAATCTGAATAGGTCGGAATCCCCTCTTGTGCATAAAGACAAGATGACATAGACGCTATCAATAAAATCAATAAGGATTTTTTAAAGCTCATGTGTTAACGTTTTAGGGTAAAGTGACCATTAAAAGTCTTTCTTGCTAGTGGGTTTTCACCACCTGGCTCTGTGTATTCAACACTGAACCAGTAATCACTTGAAGGCATTGGCTGACCGTAATATTTACCGTTCCAACCGCGACCAACAGGACTAATCTGTTTTAGCAACTTACCGTATCTATCAAATATATAAATTTTCGCGTTCAAATTAGGCGCAGTTCCCAATCCAAGAATATTCCATGTATCATGAAAGCCATCTGAGTTAGGAGTAAAGAATCGTGGATAATCAATAATACCAATCTCCACTGGAGTTGCAGGACAATCACCATCCACACGACGCCCATAGACTATATGATCCCCAGGACGTACATTAGTAAAGGTAAGGCCAGTTTGGAACGGACCATCGTCGATTGCAAATTCATAATCGGCTGCACCAAAACCAGTAATGGTACTCTCTATTACTTGTACAGTATATAAACCGCTAGCGTTAAAGCTATCTTCCAATACTTGTACTTCAAAGAGTGGCGAACTAATAGCCGTATACAACGTACTAGCAAAATAATCACAAGTTGTAATCATTCCTGTAAACAGATCGGTATAGGTAGCCGTTACTGTTACTTCATATAGGCCAACAGCAGTCACTTCTACTTGTGGATTGATAGAAACTAATGCTCCATCCAATGTCCAGGTGTAGGTATAAAAAGCTCCAGCAACAATTGTTTCTGGTGTTGCGTCTAGGGTAACAGGTTCTTGTACAGCACCAGTAACTGGATCAACACATATATCACCTCCCGTATCACTCAAATCTGTATAAGGAGTTGCCTTAACAGAAATCTCAAAGAATACAGGCGGACTCGAAGGACAGGTAGTGGTTGTATTTTCAACCACAGCCCAGATCGTTTGAGGGTTGCTGGTATTTTGGAAGGTATCAGGACTCGTAATTTCATTTGAATTATTCAAAGCATCTGCTTGAGAGATGAAGTAATTTATTTCAATATCTCCAGCCAATGGCCCTCCGTTGATGACTTCATTTTGGGTGGTTAGATCAAATTCTCCAACGCCAGCAACTGGAATACCATTTGCAGCATCTGGAACAATGATCTCACATTCCATCATATCTTCTGGCGTGTTTGCCACAGGACGCGCTTCAATAATTATTTCTTCAAAAACAATTACATAACATCCTGACACTTTATTTTCAACACGGATCCAAAGACCATTAAATGGTGCTGGACGCTCTACAAAGGTATAAGGACTCGTCAATGCAAAGGCATCATTATCTGCCTGTGACTGTTGTTCGTGATAGGTAATATTAAAATCTCCTTCTTGCTGTGGTGGAGCTAAAAGTCCTATTTCACTAGCAATAATATTTAGGTTTAGAATCCCTTCACTATCGTTTCCATCTTCTTGCTCACAGAACACATATGGGTCAATGATATCAGGATTGATAATTGGTAAAGGATTAATAATGATATCAACAGGAACTACTACATAACAGGTATTTCCTGGAACGACAGCTGGATCATGATCTATACGTACATATATTGTTTGTCCATTTGGAATTGAATTTGTGTATATAAATGGCGCTGGATCCTCTGCAACTGGCACAGGAGTATTTGTTGTAACATCGTATGCGTCGGCATCTGCTTGCGATTCAAACACACGTCGAACTACCGATGGACTGGCATCAATTTCGTTCATGGTTGGTGTTAAATCCAAGGTAAGGAAACCGTCAAAATCATCATCACATTCCACAATATCTGCTGGCGTAATGGAGTCAGGCGTAGGCAATGGCAATACACGGATAGTTAATTCTGTCTGTGTAGTACATCCATCTAAGGTGGTCACAATAATTTGTAACAATTGTGGATTGCTAACATTTTGATAGCTCTCTTCGTCTGCATCTGGAATTGGAGCTCCACCTGCATCAATCACCGCCTGACTTTCGTAAAAATCTACATTGAGTAATGGATTAGAAAAGGTCAAGTCATCAATGATAGTAGTAAGGTCAAAAATAGCGATCTCGTCATCATCGTCATCACATTCTTCCAATGGTTCTGTTGGTGGATCTATTACTGGTAATGCCCCTACGGTTACTTCAAAGCTACCCGTGGTTAAACATTCAGACCCATCATTATATAAAATTCTATAGAAAATAGTAATTGATGGCGGTGCCACGGTTACCAGATGATTTGCTGGATCGGCGATACCTGTATCTGTAATATCATCTGCCGAAGCTTGTGAAATATGATACGTAAGAATAAAGGAAGCAGCTGGTTCTGGGAGTTGTGCTGCAAATATAGGCCCGTCATTTACAGTTAGATCTACCATTTCATCACCACTAGAATCTAGATCACATTCGGTGATTGAAAGATCTATACTTGAATCAGGTAATACTGGTGTTGGATGCGCTTCTAGGTCAAAAGGAAATACTTTTGCACAAGCAAGTGTATTATCCGGCATATTTTCTACGCTCTCTGCTCTAGCATACAAAGTAGTCATCCCACTAATATTATTGTAAGCCGCAGTATTCATTATTTGATTGGCAACAGTATTGTCAAGAGCATCTTGCTCTACTTCAAAGAAGGTTATTGTAATCCCCGTTTGTCCATTTGCTATTTCGATAGCATATTCATCTAAATCAAAGATTGCAAAACCGTCATTATCTGGATCACAGGCTATGGCATTAGGCAAAGGATCAGAAATAAGTGCAGGTAAGGCATTGACTCTAAGGTCAATTTGAATTTGATCACTACACATTCCTGCCAAAGTACTTTCTATAACTATAAAGATTGTTTGTGGGTCTGCTCCTGTTCCTTGATAGGCGTTAGGCGTAGGAATTGGACTTGCAGGAATATCTACAAGATTTACATAATAGGTCACCATCAAATCAGGATTGCTCGCCATTATTATATCTGAAATTTCTGTCAAATCAAAAGTTGTAATACCGTCAATATCACTTCCACTATCAAAGTTGTCACAGGCAAAAAATTGCGCAGGTGGCACTGTGTATGGAGGTATAGGTGCTACGGTGATTGTAAACGAACCAACATTAATACATCCTGTAATTACATTTTCTAAGCGCACCCAGATTGTTCCCGATGGCGCAGTGTAATTCATTACCGTTGCCATTGCAATAGGTGCATCTGCTGCACTACCCGGTAATGACTCTGCAGAAGCTTGGGTTTCATGATAAGTAAGATTAAAATCTGCTGGCGCTTGAGCCCCATAGATTGCAGCCTCATTTTCTGTTAGATCAAATACCGCTTCTGAATCTGCATCATCATCACATTCGGTAAGTTCTGGTAACATATCACTGATTACCGGACTAGGATTCACAACTAATTCTACCTCCAGTATAGTGGCACAAAGAGTCGTAGTATTTCGTACTCTCGCCCAAATACTTCCAGTCGCTGCCGAATATAATGTGGCTGAAGGAATTATAGTTGTAGGATCATTTGCAATTGCATTGGCTTCAGTCTCAAAGAAGTCAGTCATAACACCGCCTTCTCCATTCTCGATGGCCATCACTAGGTCACCGGTTTGTGCAAGGTCAAAAAGTCCCATCCCATCTGCTACTAAGTCTCCTGACTCAAAATCAATATCACATCGCTCAACAGGAGCTTGAGGTAATGGTGAAGGGTTAGGGTTCACAACAAGGGTTAGACTTATCGTATCAAAACAGCCAGTAGAAGAGTTTTCTACGCGTGCCCAAACCGTTTGGCTAGCAGGCACAACATTAGCATACATATCTGGAAGTTCAGTTCCAGCTACTCCAGCCTCAGCTTCGGGCTCAGAAAAGTAATAAGTTACTTGCCAGTTGGCAGTACTAGCTGTTATTTCATTATCTCGACTACGAAGGTCAAAAATTGATATTTGGTCTGTTCTACTTCCACTATCTTCATCATCACAAAGCTCATATGCAGCTGGTTGTAACGGCTGAGGAATAGGATTGACCACTAATTCTAAGGTCACTACAGTATAACAGCGTGTAGTTGGACTTTGGGTGGTATTAATCACTCTTGCATATACAAAAGCAGAATACGGCAAGGGAGGCATTGCTCCTGGAATATAGTTCACCTCATCTGCAATATCAGAAGGTGGCTCCATAGCTTGCATGTCATTTGCTAACATTGGATCTTGATACCAGACAATATCATAGATCGTAGGGTCTAGCCCGCCAAGAATTTCAGTTTCACGAGACGTAAGATCAAAAATCTCTACATCATCCTCATTATTATCACATAAGGCATATGGCAAAGGTGATTCATTCGGTGTTGGTGTTGGTAATACAATAAGGTCAAATATAACGGTGTTGTAGCAGCCTGTTCCTATATCCTCCACGCGAGCGTGAATGATTTGGGTCATTGGATCTACGTTAGTATAGTCTGAAGTAACATCTATCTCCAATCCTACCGGTGCATTATCTGCATCTGAAGCGGTTAAGTAATAGTTTACGGTTAGCGTTGGATCAAATCCCGTTATGATATCCGACTGATCACTGAAAGCCATTGAGGTAAATTCTGCAAACTGGTCATTATCTCCATCACAAGATTCCATATCTGGTGGCGTAGTTGCCATTGGATTTGGATTCACTATTAGATCAAAAGAAACAATCTCAAAACAATCATCAGATGGGCCAGCAGCACCAAAATTATTATTATCAACACGAGCCCAAATGGTTTCTCCTGCAGAAGTACGTACACTCGGTATTTCGCCCACATCATCAGAAGCATCCATCATTGATGTATGGTATGATACTCTAAAAATAGTACCATCCTGTCCATTCAAAAGAAGGGCTAGATTTTGATTGAGATTAAAATCTGCCAAGCCATCATTCTGTTCTGCCACTGTATCTCCAGGCGAACGATCACATAATTCTAAATCAGTTGGAACTCCAATAGTAGGAGCTTCGTAAAAAGTTAAGGTTATTGTATCTGTCCCAAGGCTTAAGCCTCCGGGAGCTGGGCCGTCAAAAGCCTCTACTTGGATCATTGAAGGAGCTGCAAAGCTTCCTATTACCATAATCATGGATGTCGTTCCTCCAATCGTACTTCCTGAAACAAGATCTGTCCATTCATAACGGACAGCTGTTGGCGGGGCAGTAGCGGTAAGTAAAACGTTTAAGCCACAGACACTATCTGTGCCATTGGGCGTAGTTATTGTTACTTGAGCAGTCACTTTCGAGAAAGCGGAACTCAGCAATACTAGTACAAGTAAAAAGAGTAGGTTTCTTTTCATTTCTTATAGGGTAAATTATTCAAGGCGCGCAAATATAGATAATTGCGCATAATTTTTAGACAAAAAAACAAGGTCTAACGGTGGAATAACGGCTTTTAACCCTTTTTATTGAATGACATTGTGACTTTTTTAAGATTTACCTTCGATACCTACCTTAATACTTTAGTACCTTTGCAGCAAAATTGCCACAAATGTCTACATATACAATAAGTGTTGAAAGCACTACAAATGACGCCATAAAGAAATTTCAAGCCAATCAATTTCTCGTTAATCATAATAGTTATGAGTTTAAGAATATTGATGACGCAAAGAATTCTCCACTAGCGCAACAACTTTTTTACCTTCCTTTCGTCAAAACAGTGTATATCGCTCAAAATTTTGTCGCTATTGAAAAATTCAATATCGTTGATTGGATTGACATTCAAAATGACCTGTCTGCACAAATTGAAGATTTCTTAAACGACAACGGACTTGTGATTATAGAAGACGTTGCGGCTAAGAAAATTCCTGTGACCGTATATGCCGAGGCAACTCCTAATCCGTCAACCTTAAAATTTGTTGCAAATAAAAAATTGGTGACTGCGCCTTTTGAATTCAAAAGCTTGGACGATACGGCACACGCACCTTTGGCCAAAGCCCTCTTCCACCTTCCTTTTGTAAAAGAAGTATTTATGGATGAAAACTATATCAGTATTCAGAAATATGAAATGGTAGAATGGGATGATGTCGTTACTGAAGCTCGCGAATTTATTAGAACATACATTCAGGACGGGAAAGAAGTAGTAACAGCAGAGCAATTACAAACACCTAAACAAGTTGAAGCTGTTGCTGAAGCTTCTTTTGAAAATCTAGATGATATCTCTAAAGAAATTGTCAATATCATCGAGGAATACATAAAACCAGCTGTCGCTAGTGATGGTGGAAATATTGTGTTCAAGCATTATGATGAGAAAACGCAAAACGTATCTGTTATTTTACAGGGAGCGTGTAGTGGTTGTCCTTCATCAACATTTACTTTGAAAAATGGTATCGAAAATATGCTCAAACAAATGTTACCTGGGAAAATTAATCTAGTAGAAGCGATCAACGGATAAATTTCCATTAAGCTCTTATAGTACAAGCATCTATTCTCAGAAAGAATAGATGCTTTTTTTATCTCATTTTTCATCCTCTCATATTAGTAAACCGATTGATTATTTGTAACTTAGGTGTTCGCTTTTTTAATTGAAACTAAAAAAAATCAAATATTATGGCAGTAATGAAAGTTATAGAAGTACTATCTAGTTCTCCTAAAAGTTGGGAAGAAGCAACTCAAAATGCAGTAAAGCAGGCTTCCAAAACCGTAAAAAATATCAAATCAGTTTATGTAGCAGAACAAAGTGCTGTTGTAAGTGGTAATGATGTTACAGAATACCGTGTGAACCTTCGATTGACCTTTGAAATAAAATAATTCAGACAAACACAGCTTATAAAAAGTTCTACTTTATGGTAGGACTTTTTTTTGTTCGTATTTTTAACCCTATGAAAGTTTGGAAATCCCTATTTATAATTATACCCGCCTTGCTGCTATGGAGCTGTGATGGTCAAAACACCTCAGATATGCACGAGTATACCAATGATTTAATACACGAAACAAGTCCCTACCTACTCCAGCATGCCCATAATCCGGTAGACTGGAAACCGTGGAATGAAGAAACGCTGGCCCTCGCAAAAAAAGAGAATAAACTTCTACTTATTAGTATTGGGTACTCTTCTTGTCACTGGTGTCATGTTATGGAACACGAAAGTTTTGAAGACACCCTCGTGGCAAATTTTATGAATAAGCACTTTATTTCTGTAAAAGTTGATCGTGAAGAACGTCCAGATGTCGATAACGTATATATGAACGCTGTCCAACTCATGACCGGTCGTGGTGGCTGGCCACTAAATGCAGTAGCCCTTCCCGATGGAAGACCTGTTTGGGGAGGTACTTATTTTCCCAAAGACGATTGGATGCATAGCCTGAAGCAAGTAGCCGATTTATATGAAAGCGAACCCAATACCTTGGTTGAGTATGCTGATAAGCTCTCGTCTGGTTTGAAAGCCGTAGGCGTCGTCAAACCTAACCCAAACAAACCTAAATTTGAACAAGAACGTATCGTAAATGCTATTGGTAATTGGTCCAAATATTGGGATGCCAGACAGGGCGGACTCAATCGAGCACCCAAATTTATGATGCCTAACAATTATCATTTCTTGCTGCGATATGCACAGCAAACACAGGATGAAGAGCTGTTAGAATACGTTAATACCACACTTGAGCAAATTGCCTACGGTGGTGTTAATGATCATGTAGGGGGTGGTTTTGCTCGCTACAGTACAGATACCAAATGGCATATTCCACATTTTGAGAAAATGCTATATGACAATGCGCAACTGGTAAGCTTATATAGTGATGCTTATCTCGCTACCAAAAACGAACTGTATAAAGAAACTGTGTATCAAACGCTAGACTTTGTGGCTCGTGAGATGACTACTGAAGAAGGAGGTTTTTACAGTGCGCTCGATGCTGATAGCACAAACAAAGAAGGCAAACTTGAAGAGGGAGCATATTACGTTTGGACTAAGGAAGAATTACAAACATTAGTTGGGGAAGATTTTGAACTATTCTCAGATTATTACAACGTCAATAGTTACGGCAAATGGGAGAAGGATCACTATGTCCTTATTAGAGATACCGCCGATTCAACCTTCATTGAAAAGCATAAAATTGATCAATCCTCCCTAGACGCAAAGAAGAAACAATGGAAGGTTGACCTTTTACGCTTTCGCGAAAGCGATAAAGCAAAACCCCGCCTGGACGACAAAGTTCTAACAGGCTGGAATGGTCTTATGATCAAAGGTTATGTAGATGCTTATCGCGTATTTGGCGAAGAACGTTTTCTGGAAGCTGCCTTAAAAAACGCCAACTTCATCACTTCTGAGGTAATGCGTACAGATGGAGGTCTCAACCGAACCTATAAAGATGGAAAAAGCACAATTAATGCTTACTTAGAAGATTATGCCGCTACAATTGATGCCTTCATTGCGCTCTTTGAAGTGACCACAGATACGGTATGGTTAGAACGTTCTAAAGTATTAACCGACTATACCATTACACATTTTCAAAACCCAGAGAATAGTATGTTCTACTTTACCTCTGATGAAGACCAAAGTCTTATTAGTCGGAATACAGAATATGAAGATAATGTGATTCCGGCATCCAACTCGATGATGGCAAAGAACATTTTTACACTTTCACATTACTACCTCGATCGCAACTATACCAATACAGCCGCGTCGATGCTCAATAATGTTCAGGAGGATATAGAGAAGAGCCCGATGAGTTTTAGCAATTGGTTAGACCTCATGCTTAATTATACAAACCCTTATTACGAATTGGTAGTAGTAGGACCAGATGCTCCAGAAAGGCTAAAGGAATTAAATGCCGTCTATCTACCTAATAAATTGATTGCTGCAAGCACTACTGCTAGCAAGCAAGAAATATTTGAGGGTCGCTTTCTCGAGGGAGAAACGCTTATTTATGTATGTGTAAATAATGCCTGTAAACTACCTGTAAGAACAATAGACGAAGCGCTAAAACTAATTGAACAGTAGAAAACGAGAAGTAAACTAAACTAGTTTTTTTGGTTTTCCAGCGATAAAATCTTTGAGATAATAGGGCTCAAAATAGGCTACATCTTCAAAGTCCCCATCTGTAAATTTTTGATATGCTAAGCCGCATATTTGCGCCGCAGAAGGAAGTCGGCCTTCAATAAATACAGCATTAGGATGTTCACAAATTTCAGAGAATTTAGGAACACCATTACCAATAAAGGACGTCTTTCCCTTTTTTAGGTAAGAGGCAAATGAGTTGGTCTCCAAGATTTCGGCTTGAGTATCTCTTACAGCATTGTTTTGAGCATCAAAAACTGCTGAATATACTTCCATGCGCCTTGCGTCCAGCATTGGGATAACTAGTTCGCCAGGAGCTGCGACAACTTGTGCTGCAAGGGATAGTAAGGTTGGTATAGATATTAACGGAATGTCAAGTGCAAAACAGAGGCCTTTAGCTGCCGAAACACCTATTCTAAGCCCGGTATAGCTTCCTGGGCCTTTACTTATTGCTATGGCCGATATATCTTCTTTTTGCGCTTTCGCGAAAGCGAGCACCTCTTCAATATATTTGTGTAAACGTTCGGCATGAGAGTACTTAACATCATAGTCTTCTTTGAGTGCAATCTGCTTTCCCTCAAAAGACAAAGCCACCGAACAATTTGTGGTGGCTGTCTCTAAACATAATATCATTCCAGGTTTACTCATCATCTTCAGATTCGCTGCCCTTAGACCCTAACTTTTCTTCTTCTACTTTAGTTCCTGTTTTTAGTGTCTTATTCACTAAATTATAAGGACCTGTAATTATCTCATCACCCTCTTCTAAGCCGGTTAAGATCTCAATGTTTGTATCATCTTGAATTCCAGTAGTCACAACTTTTAGTTTTGCTTCTTCTCCATTCTTTACAAACACACATTCAAATTTCTGCTTGTCTTGAGCTGTAGTCTTAGGAGCACTACTGGTCGAACCTCGCCTTGTACTAGAGGTATCTGTCTTAATGACAATTGCACTAATAGGCGCAGAAATTACATTTTCTTTTTTGGTTGTAATAATATCAACGGTTGCAGTCATCCCTGGTCTGAAAGGAGAATAACTTTCTTTCTTTCCTTCGAGAAGATCTTTATATGAAGATTCTAAGATGCGAACTTTCACTTTAAAGTTAGTTACTTGGTCTGCAGTTAGGGTCGCTTCGGCTGAATTTGCAATTTCAGTTACGATTCCTTTGAACTCCTTTTTGAGATAAGCATCAACTTCTACCACTGTAGAATCACCAACATTGATTTTGACAATATCATTTTCATTTACGTCTACTTCAACCTCCATATTCGTTAGGTTGGCAACTCGCAATATTTCAGTACCCGCCATTTGAGCAGTTCCAACAACACGTTCTCCTAGTTCGATACTCATCTTTGAGATTGTACCAGACATAGGTGCATAGATAGATGTTCTTCCTAAGTTATCTTTAGCTTGCTTTACTTGAGCCGCGACACTTTGAACGTTGTAGTATGCACTTTGGCGATTTGCTTGAGCGATCTCATAATCAGATTGAGCTCTTTCAAAATCTGCCTTTGAGATTACTCCTTTTTCAAAAAGAGGTTTGTTACGTTCAAAACTAAGTTTTGAGGCTTTCAAACTCGCTTCTGCTTGCGCAAGGCCCGCTCTAGAATTAGACAATGCTGCTTGTGATTGATTCACTGCACTCTGTACTAAATCAGGATTAATTCGAGCTAATAAGTCACCTTTTTTGACATCTTGACCTTCTATTACAGGAAGTTCGATTACCTCACCAGAAACTTCAGAAGAAAGGCTTACTTCGATTTCGGGTTGAATTTTACCAGTGGCAGCTACAGTTTCGGTTATAGTGGCACGCTCTACTTTTTGTAGAGAAACCATTTTAACGTCACCGTTTGTCTTACCAAAATATCCCATTTTACTTCCTACTAATAGGATAAGGACTAATATTATGGCACCAATGATTAGGTAGTTTCTTGTTTTTTTACTCATGGTTAGAATTTTAGTTCAGTAGCCGGTACTCCAAAATAGAGTTCCAATACTTTGATACGGAAAATGTAATCGTATTTAGATCGTGATAATTCAATTTGTGCGTTGTCAAAGCGCAATTTTGATTGGCTAAAATCAAATGCATTGGTCAATCCTACATCGTAGCGATCTTTTGCATATGCATAAGCCAATTCTTGAGAGTTGATTGCGGCTTGGGCAGCTTCGTAACTTTGTTTGGCTGCTTTTGCACCCATATAAGCTTGATAGATGGTAGACTCCAAGTCTAATTTCGCCTGCTCCAAGAAAATCTTATTTCTTTCAACATTCAGCTCTCTACTCTTTACGTTGTTCTTTACAGAAAGTCCATTTAGGATAGGAACATTTAAACTAAGACCATAATTCACACCATCATTGATATAAATTTGCTCATCAAATGGAATAGGATTTGAATCGGCATAGGTAGTGTTATATCCAAAAAACGCTCTTAAAGAAGGAAGGTAAGCCCCCTTAGTTATTTGTACATCTTTTTTAGCAAGTTCTAGATTTTGTTCAGCAATCTTAATTTCATACCGGTTGCCCTGTGCACTTTCGATGATGGCTCCAACAGGTTGGTCAACCATATCCTCTCCATATATGTCATACGAACCCTCGGCGATATCAAATTCTTGATAATTTTGAATAGCTAAAAGTTGAGCAAGACTCACCCTAGATAATAGCACAGCATTTCTAGCGGCAACAATACGTTGTTGCTCACTTGCAGCCGTTGCTTGAATCTCTAACAAGTCACCTCTTGGAAGCACACCTCCATCTACGAGGTCTTGAGTTCGCTCAATTTGTTCAATGGTCACTAAATTCTGAGCTTCAACGGTTTTGAGATTTTCCTTATTGAGAATGATATCCAAAAAGGCGTTAGCCACCAATAGTGAAATATCATCTTGTATTTTGGCAATATTATATTCAGCAGCTATTGCAGATAATTTTGCACGTTGCAATTGTCTAACATTCTGAAGACCATCAAACAGATTATACCCTATGTTTAAACCTCCATTTGCAGATAAAAATGTTTCTGTACTGGCATCATTGGTCAATGGATTAAAACTTAGCCCTGTTCGTTCGGATACTCCTGCACTCGCATTTATTGTAGGTAAGAAATTCCCGATTGCACTTGATTTGTCTAAAGCAGCTTGATCAAGATCTAAAAGCCTTTGTTTGATAGTAATATTATTTTCTACTGCATATTGCACACACTCTTGAAGTGTCCATTTTTTTGCTTGGCCAAAAACAGTAGTGGCAAACAATACAGCAAAACCTAGTAAGATTGATTTTTTCATAATCCTGTTTGATGTCCAATATGACTATTGAAACGAATTTATGTTACAAAAAATGTTAATTAAATTTTATACGTTTTCGATCAAGCTACCTAATCAGCAGTCAATAGGGCAATTGTGAAAAGGCCTATATGATCAAAAAGAAATTTAGCCTCTTCCTCCAAAACCGATTGGAGCCTTGATCTGATTCCAAACCTTGATGCGATCTTGAGCAGTTACTCCGCTCTTTACTTCGACAAAAATTCCATCACTCGTACCGAGTTCTAGTTCGCGTCTTTCAAATTGCTGATCTCCAATTTCGATTTCAACAAAAGGCATTTTTGTTTTAGGATCATACTGAACAAGAGCCTCTTTAACAGCCAATACCGAATCTGCTCTTTGCAGAATAATACTCGCGTTGGCACTTAGCCCAGCTCTAATAAAGGTTGAAGACTCTATTTTCTTGAGCGTCCCCTTAATTTCAAATTGAATTGCGCCATTTTCAGCAATTCCTTTAGGAGCGATATAATCTAAAGTAGCATCAAAGGTTGCATTTTCAATGGCACCAACGGTGATTTCAAGGGGAAGGTTTTCACTAATTTTCCCTACCTCACTCTCATCAACCTTGCCTTCAAAGATCATTTGATCCACATCTGCAAGTGTCGCGATGGTAGTACCATCATTAAAGTTGTTTGCTTCGATTACTTGATTTCCCGTTTTCACTGGAACGTCCAAGATCATACCTGTAATTGTAGAACGTACCATAGTGGTTGCAGCAGCACCCATTCCACTTGTCGTACCTGTTTTGATAATATCATAGTTTTGCAAGGCGCTTTGAAGGCTCACTTGCTCTTGCTTTACACGTTGCTGCGCTTGATTATATGCATTTTGTATTCCATCAAAATCATTGGCTGAGACCACCCCCTTTTCAAAGAGAGCTTTCTGACGATTATAAATACTCCTTTGATTATCTAGAGCCAACTTTGCCGTTTCCACAGTCGTTCGTGCAGCTGCGATATTGTTTTTGGAATTGGTAAGTGAAGAGGCATTAGGCACCACTTTGATTTTGGCAATAAGGTCTCCAGCGTTTATTTTGTCACCCGCTTCTACATAGATTTCATCAATAATACCAGAAATATTTGGCTTGATTAAAACCTCCTCTTTCGGCACGATACTACCCGTGGCTACCGTTTTCTTGACGATTGTTTTCGTACTTGCTTGCTCGGTAGTATAAACGACTGGATCCTTTTGATCTGTAAGCCATAAGTATCGAATACCGAAAGCAAAAAGGACTACAATAATGACTAAAATGATGATAGTACCCGTTCTTTTCATTGTAAATGCTGTTAGATTAATTTTTATTATTTGATATTATTCAATGCGCAAGGCATCTATTGGTTTCATTTGAGTTGCTCTTGTCGCGGGTATAAATCCTGCCAATAAACCCGAAACAACGAGAATACAAAGGGCGACAAAGGCTACTGATACACCTACTGATGGATTTGCAAAATTCTCGACAGAACCTGTTGGGCCCAATAAAAAATTCATTAACCAAATACCCCCAGCAGCAGTGGCCACTCCCAGCATCCCAGAAAGCATTGTCAACACCAAAGATTCTTGAAGAATTTGAGTCCGAATAGCCCATGGAGTTGCTCCCAAGGCACGACGTACACCAATTTCCTTGGTACGCTCCCTGACTACAATAAGCATAATATTACTAATTCCAATAACTCCTGATAAAAGGATTAATGCCCCTACTACATACCCTACAAGTGTTAGGATATCAAATAAGCCATTTATTCGACCGAAGGCTTCTGCTCTATCAAAATTTCCAATCGCTCTCTTATCTTCTGGATGAATGCCTCGCTGCTTTCTCATGATATCTAGAATGCGTGGCTTGAGCATGGTAATACTTACGTTGTCTTCGGCAGTAATAACCATCCATCCTACATTGTCGGAGCGATTAAAGGCTTGTGAAAAGGTCGTGAAAGGAATATATATGGTATTTGCATCTTCTTCTCCATCTCCATCACTATTGGCTGCTTTAAAAGTCCCAATGACCATAAAATTGACACCATTGATTTTTATATACGTTCCTATAGGATCTTCCCCATAATCATATAATGACTTCACTACATCTTTTCCTATAACTGCAGATTTTCTTTTTTCATTAATATCAGAGTAGCTTATAAATCGTCCAGCCATGATATCCATGGGCTGTTGATTAATAAATTCAGGATAATCTCCAGAAACACTAAATGCACCTGTCTTTGCTTTACGCGTTACATTATTTGCTCCGGTATATCCACCTAACTGATTCCTTGGTGACACATATTTAAGTTCGGGTATTTGTTGCTTAAGCACTTCAACATCTTCCAATTTAAACTGCACTCTCCGTCCTTTTGGCAAACCTTTATAAGGTTTAGATGTTCCTTGCCCCCACATGAATAATGAATTAGTGGCAAAGTTCCCAAATTCTGAAGTTACTCCATTGCGTAAACCTGTAGTCATTGCCAAAAGCAAGACCAAGATTAGAATCCCCCAAAAAACTCCAAAGGCCGTAAGCACCGTCCGAAAACGGTTTGCGTTCAGCGCTTCTAATATTTCGTTCCAACGTTCTTTACTAAACATGGTTTCTTTTTTTTAATCTCTCTCACAATTACAAACTCAGGGTATCTACTGAGTGCAATACTACTAGAGCACGAATACTATTTACTCGTCTCTTAAAGCTTCAATTGGTTTTATATTGGCTGCGCGCCTAGCTGGAAAAAACCCAGCTAGGGCACCTGCAAAAATGATGATTAACACTATAGAAATTGAGGTTACAAAATCTACACGTGGAAATTTAATAAAATCACTATCGATAAAAGGACTCGCAATATTGAGAGCAATCACCCCCAAAAACAAACCGGCAAATCCTGCAATAGCTGTTATGAAAATTGCTTCTTGCAATATCATCCCAACAATTGAACTTGGCAGCGCGCCTAAAGCTTTACGAATACCAATTTCTTTGGTACGCTCTTTTACGACTATAAGCATAATATTTCCAACGCCAACTACTCCCGCAATGATAGTTCCTAGTCCGATGAACCAAAACACGGCACTAATCATATCGATTAAACTGTAAATTTTACGGGCTTCTTCAAGAGTATTATTAATTCGAAAAGCACTACGATCATCGGGTGCCACACTGTACTTAGATTTTAGGTCGGTTTCAAAGCCTCGAGACATAGCCTCGGATAATGCCACAGCCTCATCAAAATTATCGGACATCTTTAC
>TARA_R110002051_G_scaffold255340_1_pt1 | contig 17909 bp, 12 predicted proteins | sample TARA_R110002051 | Tara Oceans TARA_R110002051 (sample SAMEA4397023) | marine metagenome | biome: Polar Biome; feature: [MES] marine water layer (ENVO:01000295) within the mesopelagic zone...; material: water (ENVO:00002006), including particulate matter (ENVO:01000060) such...
CGCGATCCGCGAAGGTGGCCGCACCGTCGGCGCCGGCATCGTCGCTTCGATCGTCGCCTAATCTGATCTCCCGAAAGGGAGAGGACAAGGCCCCGCCGGAAACGGCGGGGCTTTTGCTTTTTCTGCGGCGCTTTCGACGGGGCGGGCGTGTCATCGGCCGGTGACATCCGGTGTCGGAAGAAACTCCTCCGCCCTGTCGTTTTTGCTCGAATAGTGCTTGTCATCGCCACGCAAGTTGAATATGAAGCCGCCTGTTCCGGTGGCGCTTTGCGCGGCGGGAATCTCTGAAGGGGTATAGCTCAGTTGGTAGAGCGGCGGTCTCCAAAACCGCAGGTCGTCGGTTCAAGCCCGGCTGCCCCTGCCAGTCTTTCTGTCGCGCGAATAGGTCGCTGCGATGTTGAGAGGCCGGGTTGTCGGCCGTTAGGTCGACGAATTTCATCGAACATCGATTCCCTCTTGTGAAAGAGGGGAGGGATGTTTATGTAGTGGCGAAACAGACACGCGGCGCGTGGGGCTGAGCAGTATCAGCTTTACGTGCCGTAATGGCGTGGACATAGATGGCTTCCAAAACCAATCCAATTCAGTTTCTGCAGCAGGTTCGCGCAGAGGCGTCGAAAATTACCTGGCCATCACGCCGCGAGACGATGATCTCGACGGCGATGGTCCTCTTGATGGTTATTTTCGCCGCTCTGTTTTTCTTTGCTGCCGACCAGCTTATCGGCTGGCTGATGGGCCTCGTGCTGAACGTCGGCAATTGATTGTGGAGATGAAGATGGCGGCGCGTTGGTACATCGTCCACGCATATTCGAATTTTGAAAAGAAGGTTGCCGAGGACATCGAGAACAAGGCGCGCCAGAAGGGCCTGTCGCATCTCTTCGAAAAGATCCTTGTGCCGACCGAGAAGGTTGTCGAAATCCGCCGCGGCCGGAAAGTGGATTCGGAACGCAAGTTCTTCCCGGGCTACGTGCTGGTGCGGGCGAACCTGACGGACGAGGCTTACCACCTGATCAAGAACACGCCGAAGGTCACCGGCTTTCTGGGGTCCGACAGCAAGCCTGTTCCGATCCCCGATTTCGAGGCGGACCGTATCCTGGGCCAGGTCCAGGAGGGTGTGGAGCGGCCGAAGTCGTCCATCAGCTTCGAGATCGGCGAGCAGGTTCGTGTTTCCGACGGTCCTTTTGCCTCGTTCAACGGCACCGTGCAGGATGTCGACGAGGAGCGTTCGCGCCTCAAGGTCGAAGTCTCGATCTTTGGCCGCGCGACACCCGTCGAGCTTGAATACGCTCAGGTCGAGAAGGTCTGAGCGAAAGGGAAGGGAACTTCCCGACCGCGTGGGAGGATGGCAGCCTTTAGCCGGGCTTGTCCAGACGCACCACGCAACCGCAGCCGCCGGCCTCGTGCCGGCACAGGTGGCCGGGAAACCGGTCTAAGTAGAAAGGCAGAGAGTTATGGCTAAGAAAGTTGCAGGCCAGCTCAAGCTTCAGGTCAAGGCAGGATCGGCAAACCCGTCCCCGCCAATCGGCCCGGCGCTTGGTCAGCGTGGCATTAACATCATGGAATTCTGCAAGGCGTTCAATGCCGCCACGCAGGAAATGGAAAAGGGCATGCCGATCCCGGTCGTCATCACCTATTTCCAGGACAAGTCCTTCACCTTCGCAATGAAGCAGCCGCCGGTTACCTACTGGCTGAAGAAGGAAGCAAAGATCACCTCCGGCTCGAAGACGCCGGGCAAGGGTAGCAACGCCGGTACGATCACCAAGGCGCAGGTCCGGGCTATTGCCGAAGGCAAGATGAAGGATCTGAACGCTGCTGACATCGAAGGCGCAATGCTGATGGTTGAGGGCTCTGCCCGCTCCATGGGCCTGGAAGTGGTGGGCTGATCATGGTCAAGGTTGCAAAGCGTATTCAGAAGATCCGTGAAGGCATCGATCCGACCAAGCTGGTCGCGCTGACGGATGCCATCTCGCTGGTCAAGGAACGGGCGACAGCCAAGTTCGACGAGACCGTAGAGATCGCCATGAACCTCGGCGTTGATCCGCGTCATGCCGACCAGATGGTCCGTGGCGTCGTCAATCTTCCGAACGGCACGGGCCGCGACGTTCGCGTTGCCGTCTTCGCCCGTGGCGCCAAGGCTGATGAAGCCACGGCTGCTGGTGCCGACATCGTCGGTGCAGAAGACCTGGTCGAGATCGTTCAGGGCGGCAAGATCGACTTCGATCGTTGCATCGCCACCCCGGACATGATGCCGCTCGTCGGTCGCCTTGGTAAGGTTCTCGGCCCGCGTGGCATGATGCCGAACCCGAAGGTCGGCACGGTCACCATGGACGTTGCCGGTGCCGTCAAGGCATCCAAGGGCGGTGCCGTCGAGTTCCGCGTCGAGAAGGCCGGTATCATCCATGCCGGTATCGGCAAGGCCTCGTTCGACGCCAAGGCGCTCGAAGAAAACATCAAGGCTTTCGCTGACGCCGTCGTCAAGGCAAAGCCGGCCGGTGCGAAGGGCAACTACGTCAAGCGCGTAGCGATCTCCTCGACCATGGGCCCGGGCGTCAAGATCGATCCGTCGACCGTTACGGTCTGATCACGTTATTCCCGGGCTCGCCCGGGTGAAAGAATTCCCGGTCCCTCGGGGCCGGGAATTTCCAGGGAAACCTGGAACTCCTGTCCGAGATTGTGGGCGGCCTTCGGGCCTTAATAGTTGCCTGCATGAGACGGGTAAGACCCGATTTTAGGAGGCTCAGGCTTCCGGTGATCGGTTCGAGCCTTGTGTGCCTTGTGCCTGGAGCCGTTGAGGTGACAGTGCGAGGGGACAGGATCCTCAAGCGTCGCTTGGGATCTTGAAGAGAAGATCCCTAGGGGCAAAAGGCAAACCGATGGGGCCTGCATGATTGCGGTCCCGTCAACTGGAGACAGACAGTGGAAAGAGCGGAAAAACGCGAATTCGTCACGGAGCTGAGCGAAGTCTTTAAGGCTTCCGGTTCGGTTGTCGTGGCCCACTATGCTGGTGTCACAGTTGCGCAAATGAACGACTTTCGTTCGAAAATGCGTGCTGCTGGCGGCACCGTCAAAGTCGCGAAGAACCGCCTGGCCAAGATCGCTCTTCAGGGCACGGAGTCGGAAGGGATGTCGGACCTGTTCAAGGGTCAGACGCTCATCGCTTACAGCGAAGATCCCATCACCGCTCCGAAGGTCGTCATGGATTTCGCCAAGACCAACGACAAGATCGTTGTCCTGGGCGGCTCCATGGGAGCAACCACGCTCAGCGCAGATGCAGTCAAGTCGCTTGCGACCCTGCCTTCGCTGGACGAGCTGCGTGCAAAGCTGCTGGGCATGATCCAGACGCCGGCTACGCGCATCGCTGGCGTTGTTCAGGCACCGGCAGCTCAGCTTGCTCGCGTGTTCGCAGCCTACGCCAAGAAGGACGAAGCCGCTTAAGGCGGTTTTTCGCTGTAGATATCAAACCAGTTCGAACCGAACACAAAAGGAACTACTAAAATGGCTGATCTCGCAAAGATCGTTGAAGACCTCTCCTCGCTGACCGTCCTGGAAGCTGCTGAGCTGTCCAAGATGCTCGAAGAGAAGTGGGGCGTTTCCGCAGCTGCACCAGTGGCTGCTGCTGCTGCTGGCGGCGGTGCTGCTCCGGCTGCTGCCGAAGAAGAAAAGACTGAGTTCGACGTCATCCTCACGGAAGCCGGCGCGAACAAGATCAACGTCATCAAGGAAGTCCGCGCCATCACCGGCCTGGGCCTCAAGGAAGCCAAGGACCTCGTCGAGGGTGCTCCGAAGGCTGTCAAGGAAGCCGTCTCCAAGGCTGAAGCCGCTGACCTCAAGAAGAAGCTTGAGGACGCCGGCGCCAAGGTCGACGTTAAGTAATCTGGAAGAAGTCGGGAGAGGGCTTATGTCCTCTCCCGATGCTCGTTCCTCCGAACGTTTTACCCAAAAGCCCGTGAAACGGCTTTTGGGTAATGGGTTCTTCAAGAGGATGGTCTTCGCCCGAAACGACCGGCAATCCGGCTGGCGGTTCGGGAGGTAAGACGAGATTTGAACCACCCATGATAGACGGGATCGACTGGCCATCGAATTCCGTCCGTTGCAGGCCCGGATGCAGTTTTGAAGGAGCGACGATGGCTCAGACCCTTTCGTTCAATGGTCGCAGGCGCGTACGCAAGTTTTTTGGTAAAATCCCCGAAGTCGCAGAAATGCCGAACCTCATCGAGGTTCAGAAGGCATCCTACGACCAGTTTCTCATGGTCGAAGAACCCGAAGGTGGTCGTCCGGACGAAGGTCTGAACGCTGTTTTCCGGTCGGTGTTCCCGATCACCGATTTCTCCGGCGCCTCCATGCTGGAATTCGTGTCCTATGAATTCGAGCCCCCGAAGTTCGACGTCGAGGAATGCCGTCAGCGCGATCTGACCTATGCAGCGCCGCTCAAGGTGACGCTTCGCCTGATCGTGTTCGATATCGACGAGGATACGGGCGCCAAGTCCATCAAGGACATCAAGGAACAGTCCGTCTACATGGGCGACATGCCGCTCATGACCAACAACGGCACCTTCATCGTCAACGGCACCGAGCGCGTCATCGTCTCGCAGATGCACCGCTCGCCGGGCGTGTTCTTCGACCACGACAAGGGCAAGAGCCATTCCTCGGGCAAGCTGCTGTTTGCTGCCCGCGTCATCCCTTACCGCGGTTCGTGGCTCGACATCGAGTTCGACGCCAAGGACATCGTCTACGCCCGCATCGACCGTCGCCGCAAGATTCCGGCAACCTCGCTGCTGATGGCGCTTGGCATGGACGGCGAAGAGATCCTGTCGACCTTCTACACGAAGTCCAATTACGTTCGTGACGGCGACGGCTGGCGCATTCCCTTCCAGCCCGAGACGCTGAAGGGCGCAAAGACCCTTTCCGACATGATCGACGCCGACACCGGCGAAGTGGTCGTCGAATCCGGCAAGAAGCTCACCCCGCGCCTGCTCCGTCAGCTGACGGACAAGGGCCTGAAGGCGCTTCGTGCCAGCGACGAGGATCTCGTCGGCAACTTCGTGGCCGAGGACATCGTCAACCCGGAGACGGGTGAAGTCTACCTGGAAGCCGGCGAAGAGCTGGAAATGGCGCTCGACGCCAAGTCCGGCGAACGCAAGGGCAACCTTGTCGACCTCATGAAGCTCGGCTTCACGGAAATCCCGATCCTCGACATCGACCACATCAACGTCGGCGCCTACATCCGCAACACGCTGGTGGCAGACAAGAACGAGAACCGTCAGGAAGCCTTGTTCGACATCTACCGCGTCATGCGTCCGGGCGAACCGCCGACCATGGAATCGGCCGAAGCCATGTTCAACTCGCTGTTCTTCGACAGCGAGCGCTACGACCTGTCCGCCGTTGGCCGCGTCAAGATGAACATGCGTCTCGACCTCGACGCTCCCGACACCATGCGCACGCTGCGCAAGGAAGACATCCTGGCCGTAGTCCGGATGCTGGTCGAACTGCGCGACGGCAAGGGTGAGATCGACGACATCGACAACCTCGGCAACCGCCGTGTGCGTTCGGTCGGCGAGCTCATGGAAAACCAGTACCGTCTGGGCCTGCTGCGCATGGAACGCGCGATCAAGGAACGCATGTCGTCGATCGAGATCGACACCGTCATGCCGCAGGACCTGATCAACGCCAAGCCGGCAGCGGCCGCGGTGCGTGAATTCTTCGGCTCCTCGCAGCTGTCGCAGTTCATGGACCAGGTGAACCCGCTCTCGGAAATCACCCACAAGCGCCGCCTCTCGGCTCTTGGACCGGGTGGTCTGACCCGCGAGCGCGCCGGCTTCGAAGTCCGCGACGTTCACCCGACCCACTACGGCCGTATCTGCCCGATCGAGACGCCGGAAGGCCCGAACATCGGTCTGATCAACTCGCTGGCCACCTTCGCACGGGTCAACAAGTACGGCTTCATCGAAAGCCCGTACCGCAAGATCGTCGACGGCGTCGTCACCAAGGAAGTGCTCTACCTCTCCGCTATGGAAGAGGCGAAGTACTACGTGGCACAGGCGAATGCCGAGCTCGACGCGAACGGCTCCTTCGTCGAAGAGTTCGTCGTCTGCCGTCATGCCGGCGAAGTCATGCTGTCGCCGCGCGACACCATCAACCTGATGGACGTCTCGCCGAAGCAGCTCGTGTCGGTCGCCGCCGCTCTGATTCCGTTCCTGGAAAACGACGACGCCAACCGCGCTCTGATGGGTTCCAACATGCAGCGTCAGGCCGTGCCACTGGTACGTGCCGAAGCGCCGTTCGTCGGCACCGGCATGGAGCCGGTCGTTGCCCGTGACTCCGGTGCTGCCATCGCTGCCCGTCGTGGCGGCGTGGTCGACCAGGTCGATGCGACCCGTATCGTTATCCGCGCGACGGAAGATCTCGATGCTGGCAAGTCCGGCGTCGATATCTACCGCCTGCAGAAGTTCCAGCGCTCCAACCAGAACACCTGCGTCAACCAGCGTCCGCTGGTCGCCGTCGGCGACATTCTGAACAAGGGCGACATCATCGCTGACGGTCCGTCGACCGATCTCGGTGACTTGGCTCTCGGCCGCAACGCGCTCGTCGCGTTCATGCCCTGGAACGGCTACAACTACGAAGACTCCATCCTGCTCTCCGAGCGGATCGTCTCCGACGACGTGTTCACCTCCATCCACATCGAAGAGTTCGAAGTGATGGCACGTGACACCAAGCTTGGTCCGGAAGAAATCACGCGCGACATTCCGAACGTTTCGGAAGAAGCGCTGAAGAACCTCGACGAAGCCGGTATCGTCTACATCGGTGCGGAAGTGACCCCTGGCGACATTCTTGTCGGCAAGATCACTCCGAAGGGCGAAAGCCCGATGACGCCGGAAGAGAAGCTTCTGCGCGCCATCTTCGGTGAGAAGGCTTCGGACGTTCGCGACACCTCCATGCGCATGCCTCCGGGCACGTTCGGTACGGTCGTCGAAGTGCGCGTCTTCAACCGTCACGGCGTCGAGAAGGACGAACGTGCGATGGCGATCGAGCGCGAGGAAATCGAAACCCTCGCCAAGGACCGCGACGACGAACAGGCAATTCTCGACCGCAACGTCTATGGCCGTCTCACGGACATGCTGCGCGGCCAGAATTCGGTTGCCGGTCCGAAGGGCTTCAAGAAGGGCGGCGAGCTGACCAATGCCGTGATCTCGGAGTACCCGCGGTCGCAGTGGTGGATGTTTGCCGTCGAGGACGAGAAGGTCCAGGCCGAGATCGAAGCTCTGCGGGGCCAGTACGATGAATCCAAGTCGCGCCTTGAACAGCGCTTCATGGACAAGGTCGAAAAGGTCCAGCGCGGCGACGAAATGCCTCCGGGCGTCATGAAGATGGTCAAGGTCTTCGTCGCTGTGAAGCGCAAGATCCAGCCGGGCGACAAGATGGCTGGCCGTCACGGCAACAAGGGCGTCGTGTCGCGCATCGTACCGGTCGAGGACATGCCGTTCCTCGAAGACGGCACGCATGTCGACATCGTTCTGAACCCGCTCGGCGTGCCGTCGCGCATGAACGTCGGTCAGATCCTCGAAACCCACCTTGCCTGGGCTTGCGCCGGCATGGGCAAGAAGATCGGCCAGATGCTCGAGGAGTACAAGAAGTCGAGCGACATCACCGACCTGAAGCGCGAGCTGCGGGAAACCTACGAAAGCATGGCCAACGACGAAGTTGCAAACTTCGACGATGAGTCGCTTGTCCGGCTTGCCGAACAGTCAAAGGGCGGTGTGTCGATTGCGACGCCTGTCTTCGACGGTGCGCACGAGCCAGACGTCGCGGCCATGCTGACGAGGGCTGGTCTCGACCCGTCGGGTCAGTCTGTCCTTTACGACGGACGTACCGGTGAAGCCTTCGACCGCAAGGTCACCGTCGGCTACATGTACATGATCAAGTTGAACCACCTTGTGGACGACAAGATCCATGCCCGTTCGATCGGTCCGTACTCGCTCGTCACCCAGCAGCCGCTTGGTGGTAAGGCACAGTTCGGCGGTCAGCGCTTCGGCGAAATGGAGGTCTGGGCTCTGGAAGCCTATGGTGCCGCCTATACGCTGCAGGAAATGCTGACCGTGAAGTCGGATGACGTGGCAGGCCGTACCAAGGTCTACGAGGCGATCGTCCGTGGCGACGATACCTTCGAGGCGGGCATTCCCGAGAGCTTCAACGTTCTCGTCAAGGAAATGCGGTCTCTGGGTCTCTCCGTCGAGCTCGAGAATTCGAAGCTGGACGAAGCCGCGCAACTGCCGGACGCAGCCGAATAATCTCCAAAATGGCGCGCGCTGCCTGACAGCGCGCGCCAACCCTGTCCCGACGTGATCGAAGGGCAGGGAACTTTCGCCGCATTTTGCGGCTAAGACCGTTTTTGAGCGTCGGATCCTTCTCCCGGGAATTGGAGGATCACGATCGCAAGCTGAGGGCTTACGCCCCATAAGGAGATAGGCATGAACCAAGAGGTCATGAACCTTTTCAACCCGTCGGTACCGGCGCAGCATTTCGATTCCATCCGGATTTCGATTGCCAGCCCCGAGAAGATTCTCTCCTGGTCCTTTGGCGAGATCAAGAAGCCGGAGACCATCAACTACCGGACGTTCAAGCCGGAACGCGACGGCCTGTTCTGCGCGCGCATCTTTGGACCGATCAAGGACTATGAGTGCCTGTGCGGCAAGTACAAGCGCATGAAGTACAAGGGCATCATCTGCGAAAAGTGCGGCGTCGAAGTCACGCTGTCGCGCGTTCGCCGCGAGCGCATGGGCCACATCGAGCTCGCTGCACCGGTTGCCCACATCTGGTTCCTGAAGTCCCTGCCGAGCCGCATCTCCACGCTGCTCGACATGACGCTGAAGGATGTCGAGCGCGTCCTCTACTTCGAGAACTACATCGTCACCGAGCCGGGCCTGACCTCCCTCAAGGAGAACCAGCTTCTCTCTGAAGAAGAGTACATGATCGCCGTCGACGAGTTCGGCGAAGATCAGTTTACCGCGATGATCGGTGCCGAGGCCATCTTCGAGATGTTGGCCTCGATGAACCTCGAGAAGATCGCCGGCGACCTGCGCGCGGAACTGGCCGATACGACGTCGGATCTGAAGCAGAAGAAGCTGATGAAGCGGCTGAAGATCGTCGAGAACTTCATCGAGTCCGGCAACCGCCCGGAATGGATGATCATGAAGGTCGTTCCCGTGATCCCGCCGGACCTGCGTCCGCTGGTTCCGCTGGACGGCGGCCGCTTTGCGACCTCCGACCTGAACGATCTCTACCGTCGCGTGATCAACCGTAACAACCGTCTGAAGCGCCTGATCGAACTGCGCGCGCCGGGCATCATCATCCGCAACGAAAAGCGCATGCTGCAGGAATCTGTGGACGCGCTGTTCGACAACGGCCGTCGTGGTCGCGTCATCACCGGCGCCAACAAGCGTCCGCTGAAGTCGCTCTCCGACATGCTCAAGGGCAAGCAGGGCCGCTTCCGCCAGAACCTTCTCGGCAAACGCGTCGACTATTCCGGCCGTTCGGTCATCGTGACCGGTCCGGAACTGAAGCTGCACCAGTGCGGCCTGCCGAAGAAGATGGCGCTCGAACTGTTCAAGCCGTTCATCTACGCCCGCCTCGACGCCAAGGGTTACTCCTCGACCGTCAAGCAGGCCAAGAAGCTCGTCGAGAAGGAACGTCCGGAAGTCTGGGATATCCTCGACGAGGTCATCCGCGAGCACCCGGTTCTCCTGAACCGCGCGCCGACGCTGCACCGCCTGGGCATCCAGGCCTTCGAACCGATCCTGGTCGAAGGCAAGGCGATCCAGTTGCACCCGCTCGTCTGCACGGCCTTCAACGCCGACTTCGACGGCGACCAGATGGCCGTTCACGTGCCGCTGTCGCTGGAAGCCCAGCTTGAAGCCCGCGTTCTGATGATGTCGACGAACAACATCCTGCACCCGGCCAACGGTGCACCGATCATCGTTCCGTCGCAGGACATGGTTCTCGGCCTGTACTACCTGTCGATCGTCAACCAGAACGAGCCGGGCGAAGGCATGGTCTTCTCCGACATGGGCGAATTGCACCATGCTCTTGAGAACAAGATCGTCACCCTGCACTCCAAGATCCGCGGACGCTTCAAGTCCGTCGACGAGGAGGGCAAGCCCTACTCGAAGATCTTCGAAACGACGCCAGGCCGCATGATCATCGGCGAGCTCCTGCCCAAGAACGGCAAGGTGCCCTTCGATATCTGCAACCAGGAAATGACCAAGAAGAACATCTCCAAGATGATCGACGCGGTCTACCGTCACTGCGGCCAGAAGGACACGGTCATCTTCTGCGACCGTATCATGCAGCTCGGCTTCACCCACGCCTGCAAGGCTGGCATTTCGTTCGGCAAGGACGACATGATCATCCCGGAAACCAAGGTGAAGATCGTTGGTGATACCGAGTCCCTGGTCAAGGAATACGAGCAGCAGTACAATGACGGCCTGATCACTCAGGGCGAGAAGTACAACAAGGTCGTCGACGCCTGGGGCAAGGCAACCGAAAAGGTCGCGGAAGACATGATGGCCCGCATTAAGGCCGTCGAGTTCGATCCGGAGACCGGTCGCCAGAAGCAGATGAACGCCATCTACATGATGTCCCACTCCGGTGCGCGTGGTTCTCCGAACCAGATGCGTCAGCTGGGCGGCATGCGCGGCCTCATGGCCAAGCCGTCGGGTGAAATCATCGAGACGCCGATCATCTCGAACTTCAAGGAAGGCCTGACCGTGAACGAGTACTTCAACTCGACGCACGGTGCCCGTAAGGGTCTTGCAGACACCGCCCTGAAGACCGCGAACTCCGGTTACCTGACCCGCCGTCTCGTCGACGTCGCGCAGGATTGCATCGTCAACTCCGTCGATTGCGGCACCGACAAGGGCCTCACCATGACGGCGATCATCGATGCCGGCCAGGTCGTGGCTTCGATCGGCGCCCGCGTCCTCGGTCGTACGGCGCTCGACGATATCGATCATCCTGTCACGGGTGAGCGCATCGTCGATGCCGGCCAGATGATCCTCGAGCCGCATGTCGTGGAAATCGAGAAGGCCGGTATCCAGTCGATCCGTATTCGTTCCGCTCTGACCTGCGAAGTTCAGACGGGCGTCTGCTCGATCTGCTACGGCCGAGATCTGGCCCGTGGTACGCCGGTCAACATGGGTGAAGCCGTCGGCGTCATCGCAGCACAGTCGATTGGCGAGCCGGGCACCCAGCTCACCATGCGTACCTTCCACTTGGGCGGTACCGCGACCGTGGTCGACCAGTCGTTCCTCGAGGCCTCCTACGAGGGCACCGTCCAGGTGAAGAACCGCAACATGCTGCGGAATTCCGACGGCGTGCTCGTGGCCATGGGTCGTAACATGTCCGTCGCCCTGCTTGATGAGCGCGGCATCGAACGGTCCTCGCAGCGTGTTGCCTACGGCTCCAAGCTGTTCGTCGACGACGGCGACAAGGTCAAGCGCGGCCAGCGTCTCGCCGAGTGGGATCCCTACACCCGCCCGATGATGACGGAAGTTGAGGGGATTGCCCAGTTCGAGGACGTGGTCGATTCCGTCTCGGTCACCGAATCGACGGACGAATCCACCGGCATCACCAAGCGTCAGGTCATCGACTGGCGTTCGACGCCACGCGGCAACGATCTGAAGCCGGCAATCGTGATCAAGGATACGTCCGGCAACGTGCTGAAGCTTGCCCGTGGTGGCGAAGCTCGCTTCATGCTGTCGGTGGACGCGATCCTGTCGATCGAGCCCGGTCAGAAGGTCAGCCAGGGTGACGTGCTTGCACGTGTTCCTCTGGAAAGCGCCAAGACCAAGGACATCACCGGTGGTCTGCCGCGTGTTGCCGAACTGTTCGAGGCTCGTCGTCCGAAGGATCACGCCATCATCGCTGAGATCGATGGTACGATCCGCCTCGGCCGCGACTACAAGAACAAGCGTCGCGTGATGATCGAGCCTGCCGAAGATGGTGTCGAGCCGGTCGAATACCTGATCCCGAAGGGCAAGCCCTTCCACCTTCAGGAAGGCGACTACATCGAGAAGGGCGACTACATCCTCGACGGCAATCCTGCGCCGCACGACATCCTGGCGATCAAGGGCGTGGAAGCACTTGCTTCCTACCTCGTCAACGAGATCCAGGAAGTCTACCGACTGCAGGGCGTTGTGATCAACGACAAGCACATCGAGGTGATCGTTCGTCAGATGCTGCAGAAGGTGGAAGTCACCGATGCGGGCGACAGCCAGTACATCGTCGGCGACAACGTCGACCGTATCGAACTGGATGACCTGAACGAGGTTCTCGTTGCGGAAGGCAAGCGTCCGGCTGCGGGCGATCCTGTCCTCCTCGGCATCACCAAGGCTTCGCTGCAGACGCCGTCGTTCATCTCGGCCGCATCCTTCCAGGAGACCACCAAGGTTCTCACGGAAGCTGCGATTGCCGGCAAGACCGACACGCTGCAGGGTCTGAAGGAGAACGTCATCGTTGGTCGCCTGATCCCGGCCGGTACCGGTGGTACCATGACGCAGATCCGCCGCATCGCGACATCGCGCGACGAGATGATCCTCGAGGAGCGTCGCAAGAGCTCCGGTGCCTCGGCAGCAACGCCGATGCTTCAGGAACTGTCGGGCGAAAACACGCCCGCCGAGTAAGGCGGGTTCGGGTGCCGGTCTGCGGCACCTCCCCAATTGACGAAAGAAAGGCGCCGGGAGAAATCTCGGCGCCTTTCGGTTTTCCGTAGTCGGGACTGCTAATGTATTGACCTCCCTCAACGCATCGAGGAGCCAGCCTTCTAGATCTGGAACCGTTCAAAAAACGAACGGAGGCTCTTATGAAAAACCTGTTGTCGTCGGTAGCCATCAGCGTCCTGCTGGCCACCGCGGCCGTCGCGGCCGAACCGGTCCCGGCCGGTCTGCGCGACACCGCCATCGAACTCTTCAAACCACTGCCGTCCACCATTCCATCGGTCAAGGACAACAAGATCACCCCGGAAAAGATTGCCCTCGGCAAGGCTCTCTTCTTCGATCCCCGGATCTCGGCATCCGGCGTCTTCTCCTGCAACTCATGCCACAACGTGGGCACGGGCGGGGATGACAACCTCGAAACCTCGATCGGCCATGGCTGGCAGAAAGGCCCGCGCAATTCCCCGACCGTCTTCAACGCCGTCTTCAATGTCGCCCAGTTCTGGGATGGACGTGCGGAAGATCTGAAGGCGCAGGCCAAGGGCCCGGTGCAGGCGGGTGTCGAAATGGCCAATACGCCGGCCGCCGTCACCCTGACGCTGAAGTCCATGCCGGACTACGTCGCATGGTTCAAAGCCGCGTTCCCCGATGAAGAGGATCCGGTGACGTTCGACAATTTCGCCAGAGCCATTGAGGCGTTCGAGGCGACGCTGATCACGCCGGCACCCTTCGACGCCTTCCTGAATGGCGACGAGGATGCAATGACGGTCGAGGCCAAGCAGGGCCTCGCCCTGTTCATGGACAAGGGCTGTGCCTCCTGCCATGCGGGCATCAACGTCGGCGGTGAGGGGTACTATCCCTTCGGCCTGATCGAGAAGCCCGGCGCCGATGTGCTGCCCGAGAACGACAAGGGCCGTTTTGCGGTGACCAACACCGCCGACGACTCCTACGTCTTCCGCGCAGCGCCGCTGCGCAACATCGCGCTGACGGCGCCCTACTTCCATTCCGGAAAGGTCTGGGATCTGAAGCAGGCGGTCGCGGTGATGGGGACGGCGCAGCTCGGCGAGGAGCTTCAGGAGGAAGAGGTGGAGCTGATCGTAGCCTTCCTGAACTCGCTGACCGGCAAGATGCCTGAGATCAGCTATCCGGTCCTGCCGGCCGAGACCGCCGACACGCCGCGGCCGATCAGCATCATCCCGACGTCGCAATGAAACAACAACAAAGCTGACGTTGACAGCAGCATCCGCCGGTCATCCGGCGGATGCTGCGCATCGGCTATTCGTCGAAACGGATGATGGCGACTTCACCTTCGAGCGCACCTTGGTAGGCGGAAGCGTGCGGCTCCTCGACGGGCTCCTCCTGCAGTACGCCGATCTGATCCAGTTCCGCTTCGATGAAGCCTTCTTCGGACAGGGCGTTCAACGCCTCGCGCACGGCAGAATCGTCGTCGGGTGCGCGCAACATGATGTGCAGGTCGATGCCTTCGCTGTCCTTGACCTCGTAGGCCTTGCCGATGATGATGAACACCATGGGACCTTCGAGGTTGTTGTCGTTGTCGGGGGTGGTCATCATTTCATCTCCGTTGAAGGCTTGCCGTCGGATGGCGCACCGCGGGGGCAGGGGATCCGGACCCGGATCAGGCGATTCCCGAACTTAGCCATGGTGGCTTGTGCAATCACGCCTTAAATCTTAACTTTGTGTCGCCAGAGCCGTTCCGGAAGGGCCAAAACCCATTATTTTCGGCATTGGTCTTGACGACAAAGGGGTAAAACAGTAAACGCCCCTCCATCGGAAGCAATGTGAGGCTAGTCCGTTCGGAACGACTCGTTCCGGAGTACGTCTCAAACACGCTTCCCGACGCACGTTGAAGACACGAATGCTGCACGCATGACGCATAAGGAATGCGTCCTCTGCTTTTTGTGGTCCATCCGGAAAACCGGCTTGGGCCACGTTTTGCGCATGAGACATGGTGTGTGTCACGGCCGGAGACGGCATCAGATTGGCCCGCAAGGGCTTGGAAGAAGATTTTGCAAGGGATGGTTATATGCCTACCGTAAACCAGCTGATCCGCAAGCCGCGTCAGGCACAGGTAAAGCGCAACAAGGTTCCTGCTCTGCAGGAAAACCCGCAGAAGCGTGGTGTTTGCACCCGCGTGTACACGACGACACCGAAGAAGCCGAACTCGGCTCTGCGTAAGGTCGCCAAGATCCGCCTGACGAATGGCTTCGAGGTCATCGGCTACATCCCGGGTGAAGGCCACAACCTTCAGGAACACTCTGTCGTGATGATCCGCGGCGGCCGCGTCAAGGATTTGCCGGGCGTTCGCTACCACATCATCCGCGGCGTTCTCGATACCCAGGGGGTCAAGAACCGCAAGCAGCGCCGTTCGAAGTACGGTGCAAAGCGTCCGAAGTAAGTCGGTCGTATTCAGTATTCCGGCGCTGCGCGAGGTTCTCCGCGTGATAAAGCGTCCCAACCGTTGAGAGACAAGAAGTATGTCCCGTCGCCACAGTGCAGAAAAGCGTGAGATCAACCCGGACCCGAAGTTCGGCGATCTGATCGTTACCAAGTTCATGAATGCCATCATGCTCCACGGCAAGAAGTCCGTGGCCGAGACCATCGTCTACGGTGCGTTTGACGCCGTGCAGGCCAAGGTCAAGCAGGAGCCGCTGGGTATCTTCCACACGGCCCTTGAGAACGTTGCCCCGCACGTTGAAGTCCGTTCGCGCCGCGTCGGTGGTGCCACCTACCAGGTCCCGGTCGACGTCCGTCCGGAGCGCCGCCAGGCCCTGGCGATCCGGTGGCTGATCGCTGCTGCTCGCAAGCGCAACGAGACCACCATGGTCGATCGTCTCTCGGGTGAACTCATGGATGCCGCCAACAACCGCGGCAGCGCCGTCAAGAAGCGTGAAGACACGCACAAGATGGCTGACGCCAACCGCGCGTTCTCGCACTACCGTTGGTAATCTAAGTCCGACCGAATTTCGAAAGGCAGTCCTATGGCTCGCGAATACAAAATCGAAGACTACCGAAATTTCGGTATCATGGCGCACATCGACGCCGGCAAGACCACGACCACCGAGCGTATCCTTTACTACACCGGTAAGTCGCACAAGATCGGCGAAGTCCACGACGGCGCGGCCACCATGGACTGGATGGAGCAGGAGCAGGAGCGTGGCATCACGATCACCTCCGCTGCCACCACGACCTTCTGGAAGGGTCGCGACGGCAAGATGCGCCGCTTCAACATCATCGACACCCCCGGCCACGTGGACTTCACGATCGAAGTCGAGCGTTCGCTGCGCGTTCTCGACGGTGCCATCGCGCTGCTCGACGCCAACGCCGGTGTCGAGCCGCAGACGGAAACCGTCTGGCGTCAGGCTGAGAAGTACCATGTTCCGCGCATGATCTTCTGCAACAAGATGGACAAGACCGGCGCCGACTTCTACCGCTCGGTCGAGATGATCAAGACCCGTCTGGGTGCGATCGCCGTCGTCATGCAGCTGCCGATCGGTGCTGAAAGCGAATTCAAGGGCGTGATCGACCTGATCGAGATGAATGCCCTGATCTGGCGCGACGAGTCGCTCGGCGCTGCCTGGGATGTTGTCGAGATCCCCGAGGACATGAAGGCCAAGGCGCAGGAATACCGCGAGAAGATGATCGAACAGGTCGTCGACATCGATGAAGCTGCCACCGAAGCCTATCTCGAAGGCATCATGCCCGACAACGAGCAGATCCGTGCGCTGGTTCGCCGTGGCACGATCGACGTCAAGTTCCATCCGATGTTCTGCGGCACGGCCTTCAAGAACAAGGGCATCCAGCCTTTGCTCGACGCCGTCGTCGAATATCTGCCGTCGCCGCTCGACATCCCGTCGATCAAGGGCATCGACGTCAAGACCGAACAGGAAATCGCGCGTCATCCGTCGGATGAAGAGCCGCTGTCGATGCTCGCGTTCAAGATCATGAACGACCCCTTCGTCGGCTCGCTGACCTTTGCCCGCATCTATTCCGGCAAGCTCGAAAAGGGCACGTCGGTCATGAACACGGTCAAGGAAAAGCGCGAACGCGTCGGCCGCATGCTGCAGATGCACTCCAACAGCCGTGAAGATATCGAGGAAGCCTTTGCTGGCGACATCGTTGCTCTGGCCGGCCTCAAGGAAACCACGACCGGCGACACGCTCTGCGATCCGCTGAATCAGGTCATCCTCGAGCGTATGGAGTTCCCTGAGCCGGTCATCCAGATCGCCATCGAGCCGAAGACCAAGGGCGACCAGGAAAAGATGGGCCTCGCGCTCAACCGTCTGGCCGCCGAGGATCCGTCCTTCCGCGTCAAGACCGACGAGGAATCGGGTCAGACGATCATTGCCGGCATGGGCGAGCTGCATCTCGACATTCTCGTCGACCGCATGCGTCGTGAATTCAAGGTCGAGGCTACCGTCGGCGCGCCGCAGGTTGCCTACCGCGAAACCATCACCCGGACGCACGAAGAAGACTACACGCACAAGAAGCAGTCCGGTGGTACCGGCCAGTTCGCGCGCGTCAAGATCATCTTCGAACCCAATCCGGAAGGTGACGAGTTCAAGTTCGAGTCGAAGATCGTTGGTGGTTCCATTCCCAAGGAATACATCCCGGGCGTTCAGAAGGGCATCGAAAGCGTCATGTCCTCCGGTCCGCTGGCAGGCTTCCCGATGCTCGGCGTCAAGGCGACGCTGATTGACGGTGCCTTCCACGACGTGGACTCCTCGGTCCTCGCCTTCGAAATCGCATCGCGTGCCTGCTTCCGTGAGGCGGCCAAGAAGGCCGGCGCACAGCTGCTCGAGCCGATGATGAAGGTCGAAGTCGTCACCCCGGAAGACTACGTGGGCGACGTGATCGGCGACCTGAACTCCCGTCGCGGTCAGATCCAGGGCCAGGAAAGCCGCGGCATCGCCGTGGTCATCAATGCCCATGTGCCGCTGGCCAACATGTTCAAGTACGTCGACAACCTGCGTTCCATGTCGCAGGGCCGCGCCCAGTACACGATGACGTTCGATCATTATGCACCGGTGCCGAGCAACGTCGCGACGGAAATCCAGGCGAAGTACTCCGGTCAGAAGTGACCGGGGTAACCCTCTGAACCCATAAAGAATTTCCCTGAAAAGGGGCAAAGAACGGAGAGCCGGAAATGGCAAAGAGCAAGTTTGAGCGCAACAAGCCGCACGTCAACAT
>TARA_R110002051_G_scaffold66515_12_pt1 | contig 17902 bp, 11 predicted proteins | sample TARA_R110002051 | Tara Oceans TARA_R110002051 (sample SAMEA4397023) | marine metagenome | biome: Polar Biome; feature: [MES] marine water layer (ENVO:01000295) within the mesopelagic zone...; material: water (ENVO:00002006), including particulate matter (ENVO:01000060) such...
TAATCTTAAGCACATTTCCACGGGAGATGTTTTTCGATTTAATATTAAGAACGGTACAGATTTGGGAACTTTGGCTAAGTCATATATGGACAAAGGTGATTTAGTGCCAGATGAGGTTACTATTAAAATGCTTCAGGAAGAAGTTGAAAAGAACCCAGAAGCAGATGGTTTTATTTTTGATGGATTCCCAAGAACAGCTGCGCAGGCAGAAGCTTTAGATAATTTCTTGGAATCTAAAGACATGAAAATCAATGCTACTATTGCATTAGAGGCAAATGACGAAGTGTTGTTAGAGCGTCTATTGGAACGTGGCAAAGTTAGTGGACGTAGTGATGATCAAGATGTTACTAAAATTAGAAATCGTTTTGATGAGTATAATTTGAAAACAACACCGGTAAAGGAGTTTTACGAAGCCCAAGATAAGTTTTATAGTGTAAATGGAATTGGCTCTTTGACAGAAATCACAGAGCGTTTAACAAAGGTAATAGAGGCGTTATAATTATTTGCCTTATTAACCAATTACAAAACTCACGTATATGCCAGATGAAGTAATAAGACCAAAAGATGGTTTAAAGAGTTGCATGCTTACTGTGGGTTTTGCCATTTTAACTTTTATAATAATTGCCATAGTGTATTTAATTTATGTGTTTTACATAGATGACTCTCTAGATTTTGGCTTATAGCGCAACAAAAAGGTATATACATTTGTTAAGTAAATGCGCTACAACATGTACCCTAAGAATATAGGGCTTATTGAACAATTAATACAATACCATGACAGAAGGTAATTTTGTAGATTATGTAAAGGTTGGCTTAACTTCTGGTAAAGGAGGTAAAGGGTCTGTTCATTTACACCGTGAAAAATTTATTACCAAAGGTGGCCCTGATGGGGGTGACGGTGGTCGTGGAGGACATGTTATTGTTCGTGGTAATGAAAACCTTTGGACCTTAATAAACTTTAAATACACAAAACATTTTAAGGCTGGACATGGTGAACATGGGAGCAAGAGCCGCAGTACAGGTGCTGATGGGCAAGATGTTTATTTAGATGTGCCTTTAGGTACAGTAGTTAAAGATTTTGAAACCAAAGAGGTATTGTTCGAAATTACAGAACACGGCGAAGAAAAAATTATTTTGAAAGGCGGTATGGGAGGCCGTGGTAACTGGCATTTTAGAACAGCTACAAACCAAACTCCTAGATATGCACAACCTGGTATGGACGGTTTGGAAGGTGAGTTTCTTTTGGAACTTAAGGTATTGGCTGATGTTGGATTGGTAGGTTTTCCTAATGCAGGCAAGTCTACTTTATTGTCTGTAATTACTTCTGCAAAACCTAAAATTGCCGATTATGAATTCACTACATTGAAACCAAATTTAGGTATTGTAGAATACCGCGATTTTAAAAGCTTTGTAATGGCAGATATACCTGGTATTATTGAAGGAGCGGCTGAAGGTAAGGGGTTAGGTCATTATTTCTTAAGACATATAGAACGTAATGCTAACTTGCTATTTTTAATAGCTGCCGACAGTAAAGATATTAGCAAGGAATATGAAATTTTATTAGATGAATTACGTCGCTATAATCCAGAATTGTTAGATAAAGAAAGACTTATATGTATATCTAAAAGCGATATGCTAGATAAAGAATTAATGGATGAAATGAGGGAAGAACTAACCAAAGATTTAAATGGTACTCCCTTTATGTTCATATCCTCCGTTGCCCAAATGGGTATTGTAGAATTGAAAGATAAGCTTTGGGAAATGCTTAACGCTTAGTCGAATACCTTTATAAAAAGTCATTTTTAGCTTTATTTTTCTTTAATTTTAAGAAAAGTCAATATCATGAGAATCCTTTTTTTAAGTATAATATTAATCGTTCTAGCATCTTGTGGAACAACGAGAGTTAATTATGATTATGATAGTAAGACAGATTTTACTTCCTATTCTACATACAATTATTTTGGTGATATGGAAACCGGTCTAAGCCAATTAGATGAGAAAAGATTAATGAATGCTTTAGATGCTACCTTAGGTGAAAAAGGATTTATGTTTGCTGAAGAGCCAGATGTTTTTATTAATATTAAAAGTTCTGTTTATACATCTCAACAAGGTAATAACGTTGGTGTAGGCCTTGGTGGAGGTGGAGGCAACATAGGTGGTGGTGTATCTATTGGTATACCGGTTGGTGGTCCAAAACTTAACAGAGAACTTCAAATAGATTTTGTTGATGCTATTAAAGATGTTCTTATTTGGCAGGCCATAAGCGAAAGCCCGTTTCGTGAAGGAGATACACCAGAAGAAAAGTCGGAGAAACTACAAGCTGTAGTAGATAAAGTATTCAGTAAATATCCTCCCCAATAATATTACTTTACTTTAATTACATAGGTAGAAATAAGGTTGTTGTCTATATTGATATCTACGTCGTACAATCCTTTCTTTTCAAATGTATGACTTAGAAATATTTCATCTTTATCCCTTGTCAAAGTTGGCGTAAAAGACTTTTTATTACCTCCTGTCCTAGTAAGCAATTCAATGTTTTTACGATAAGAATTGGGTTGTACTTTTAATTTAAATGTTACGAGTTCTCCTTTTTTAATTGTGGTATGCATTTTTAAGGGGAATATAGGGGTTACTTGCGCTAAAAATGCTCCTTTGTATAGTACTGGTCCCGCTATAAAAGTTGTAAAATTTTCTGTTTTAGTGTGTTCATTGGTTTCCTTAGATAATGGAAAATGGTTCTTTGCAAAAAGCTCAGGTTCTGCTAAAAAGTAGCCGTCAAAATAATTAGGTTCAAATCTTGGTGTACCATCATCTATAATTGTTTGCCCGGCAGACCATGTAGCATCACATACATACCATTTGTTATCTATTTCAATATTATTCCAAGAATGGTTTGGTGCGCTTTCTTCTTTAAGTAAAACTGTTGGTGTTCTACCGTACCCATTAATAATATTGCATTTAAAGCCAGCTAAATTAGCCATTTCTTTTACTAGGTAAGAATAGCCCGTACAAGCAGTTTTTTGGTCTTCTAGCAGGGTTTTAAAAACCTTTGGGGTAATACCTGTATTCCACTCTAAGTAGGCTTGCCTTTTATGGACAAGCCTTTTTCTTTTGTTGCTTATTTTTAAATATGAAGAATAATCATTCTCTATATTAGTGCATATCCATGTATAGATAGACCTAAATTTTTCTACATCCGTTTCTAATGTATTGGTTAGATTATAAGTAAGTATAGGTAGGTTCTTTAGACTTGCTCCTTCATAATTTTTGGCAATACTATCCGCTTCTTTAAAATCAATGTCTTTAAAATCTGAACGTTGTGCGTAGAAGGATATTGAAAATAAAAGTGATAAAAATATGACTATCCTCATTATCTGAAAATGGAAATAAATTTTTGAAATAATGTTCTCTTACTCTCAAAAGAACCGCCAATTTCAATATCGCCCATTAATTCAACATCATAAGAGTCAAATGAAATACGTATGTCTATGTTAGTATTTCCGCTGGCTTCTACTTTGTATGTCTTAGTTTCATAACCAATATAGCTAAAAACTAAAAGGTCATTCGCTTCTAATTGTTGCGGGAATTCAAACTTCCCGTCTAAATCCGTCTGTGTACCAATAGCCGTACCTTTTAAAACCACATTTACACCAGGTAAGGGTTCATTTGTCTCGTCAACTATGGTTCCAGTCAAAGTATATTTTTCTTGTAGCACAATTGCCTTACCCAAAATATCTTGATGATGAATAGAAACTACTTCAACGGGGGATTCTAAACTGGCAGTTTCTTGGCCTTTAACTTCAGTAGCGCAAAGCGCTAATAAAGACAGGCTCATTATACTTATACCTTTTGTAAGTATGGACTTGTTCATGGTGTCTATAAAATTTGATTCATAAGATTTAAGTTGAGATGTTTTAAATTTCCCACAAGTTTTTTTGTTGGTAGAACTTAGAAAACCAAGGAGTTCTTCATCAGAAAACTTGGTAAAGTCTATGACTTCTTTTTCACAACTCATGCAAAAACCTCCATTGTTGGTTTTACTAAAATTAGTGAAATTTTCGTTGCAAGGATTCTTTACGGCTATAGTAATTGTGCTTTTCATAATATATTGGTTTTTATTATTAGCTCTAAACTATTGTGAAATATGCCGATGAAAAACTGACAATGAGTGTATGGGCACTTTTAATGAGTTAAAGGCAATTTTTTATACTTACTTAAAACCCTTTTTACTGTGTTAAAATAATAGTAGTCAAACGTTAATGTTTTAATTTGGATGTTGAATACTACCAATTGAAAGTAAAATCCTGTTATTTTTGTAACAATTCTCAAAAAGTACGTCATATAACAAACACATAAAAAAACTAATTCATAACATGAAAAAAATTTATTTTTTAGCTGCCGGTTTGGTAGCACTTGCATCTTGTAAAGAAGAGCCTAAGCCAGCTGCTGAGGTAGAACAAATTCCTGGTATTGTTCTAGAGAATATGGATACAACCCAAAGCCCTAAGTCAGATTTCTATAACTATGTAAATGGAAATTGGATGAAGTTTACCGAAATTCCTGACGATAGAACAAGCTGGGGAGGTTTTAGTGTACTTAGAAAATCTACAGATGACGATGTATTGAAAATTTTAGCAATGGCTAAAGAAGGTGGTAACTATGCAGCTTCTACTGATCAGGCTAAAGCATTAGCTATTTTTGATTCTAAATTAGATTCAGCATCTAGAAATAAAGCAGGTATTACCCCTTTGCAACCAGCTTTTGAAGCTATTGTTTCTGTTAAAAATTTAAAAGATTTACAAACGGTGTTAGCTACAAATGCTGCTGTTTCTTCACCATTTTTAAGTATAGGTGCTGGTGCAGATTTAAATAACAGTAGTATGAATGCTGTGTATTTAGGGGCTAACGGATTAGGATTGCCAGACCGTGATTTTTACATGGATCAAGATGAGAAATCTATAGAGATTCGAGAAGAATACAAAAAGCACATTTCTAAAATGTTGCAAAAATTAGGAGATTCTGAGGCAAACGCAACTGCTGCAGCAGACAAGATTCTAGCAATGGAAACGCAATTGGCCGAGCCTCGTTTAAATAAAGTAGAAAGTAGAGATGCTAGAAATTATAATAACCCTAGAACAATTGCAGAGGTTGATCAAATGTTAACTACCATAGATGTGAATAAATTGATTGCCGATTTAGGCATTACTAAAAAATTTGACACACTTTTGGTAACTCAACTACGATATACTGAAGCCTTAGATAAGTTTTTAAAAACAACACCTATTGAAGATATTAAAACCTTGGTAAGATGGGATACATTTAACAATGCAGCTGGTAGACTAACTACTGATATTGAAACGGCTAATTGGGAGTTTTATAGCAAATATTTGAGTGGGGCAAAAGAACAACGTCCTGCAGATGAGCGTGCATTGGCGACAGTAAACGGTACTGTTGGTGAAGCTTTAGGTCAGTTGTATGTTGATGCTAAATTTCCGCCAGAAGCAAAGGCTAAAGCTGAAAAAATGATAGCGAACGTAATCGATGCTTTTAAAGAACGTATTTCTGTATTAGATTGGATGAGCGATTCTACTAAAACTAAAGCAATTGAAAAGTTAGATAAATTCACTGTTAAAATAGCTTACCCAGATAAATGGGAAGATTATTCTACAATGGAAGTTTCTGGCGACAAGTCGTATTTTGATAATATGACTGCCGTTGACAAATGGGGTGAATTAAAGAATTTTGCAGAAATAGGAGAGCCGGTAGATAAAACAGAATGGGGAATGTCTCCACAGACTGTAAATGCATATTTCAACCCATTAAACAATGAAATAGTATTTCCTGCGGCTATTTTACAACCTCCTTTCTATAATTATACTGCAGACGAGGCTGTAAATTATGGCGGTATTGGTGCAGTAATTGGTCACGAAATTTCTCATGCTTTTGATGATAGTGGTTCTCGTTTTGATGCTGATGGGAATCTTAAAAACTGGTGGACTGAAGCTGATTTAGCTGCTTTTACAGAAAGAGCTGATGCTTTGGCTGCGCAGTACGATAGTGTTATGGTTTTACCAGATGTTTATGTAAACGGTAAATTCACTCTTGGGGAGAATATTGGTGATTTAGGCGGCTTGCTAGGTGCTTATGACGGACTTCAGAAGTACTTTGCTGAAAATGGTCGTCCAGATGATATTGATGGCTTTACAGCAGAGCAACGTTTCTTTATGTCTTGGGCTACCGTTTGGAGAACAAAGAGTAGAGATGAGGCTTTAAGAACACAAATTAAAACTGACCCACATTCTCCAGGTATGGTAAGAGCTACACAACCTTTATTAAACATTCAAGAGTTTTATGATGCTTTTGATATTAAAGAAGGCGATGCTATGTATTTAGCTCCTGAAAAAAGAGTTCATATTTGGTAAGTCAAATATTTTATTAAAGTTATAAAGGCGCTACATTGTAGCGCCTTTTTTTTGTTTTAACTTGTCTTTGCGAGAAGCTTTTCGCGACGAGGCAATCTGTAAGTTATTAGTAGGTTGAGAGTTTTTAGTCAGCCGACAATCAGATTACTTCACGCTGTTTGTAATGACGTTAATTTGACACCGAAACCCGTACCCCTTCACTATGACTGCTAAACTCCGGTGCGTACATACTTTGTATGGAAGTAATACCATTGCTGAAATCTCCAGCATTATTTACCCGAACATCATACTCAAATACATAAACCCCTTTTGGTAAATAGTCAAAGAAGAAGTTTGTACTTGCATCTTTTGTGCTTTCGTAATATCCTAAACCGTCTTGCCATTTGTAACTGGATATGACGTTTACAGGTTCAAAACCGGCTGCCCGCATATCTTTCATATGAACAAATTCCATGTCACGGTCGGATCTTAGCTCAATTCTAATTTTAACCAAATCGCCCACTTTTAAACTCGTGTTTTTGGTTACTTCAGAAAGTACTTCACCGGTATCGGTATTCTTTTTCAAGAAAATTTTCTTTTTTAATTTTAGCGGTGTTTCTGCACTAGTAATTTTATCCAAGTCCTCAAAATATTGCCAATACAAAGCTCCCCAAGCAATTCCATTGCCTTTTTTGCTTAGTTGCACTTGGCCCATTTTTGGTTGAATCTCAGTTGTATTCCAGGAGGTTTTAAAGTAGCCAGTTCCTGCTTCGACCTTTACATCTTCTAAAGTAGAAGAGTTAATTTTCTCTCCACCAATTAAAACATCAACGGCATCTGTAACCGATAACCACTCGCTTCCTTGTAGTAATAAAGCGTATACCGCCTCGGTAGTTGCTTTGGTGGTGCTCCATTGGTTGGTCTGTTTATTTTTAAGTAACCATATTTTAAGGTTATCTACAGTCTCATTATCCGTAGGGCGAATTTCAGAAAAGGCTTCAATTAGTAAGGCCTGGGTTTCAATAGGTGCTTGGTACCAAAACCATGAACTGGTATTGCTTTTCCAGTACATCCCTAATTCATCGCTGGTAATGCTATTTTCTTCTAAAGCACGTAGAATTTTGGCAGCCGTTTTTGAGTCATCCATTCGATGTAGCACTAAGGCCAACATTCCTTGGGCATACAATCCTTTTTTGGTCCAATATTTTTGAGATTGCTTTATATAATAAGCAATTATCTCATCTACTTTCTTTGTGGTTTTAACATCCTTGAAGAAACTACGCATGTATAAATAATGAACCTGATTCGCACTTAAATGATCATCGTCCATATTAGACGTATATTTCTTCATTTGCTCGTATTCTTTCACAAACTCATCATCTAAATATGAAATTGCCTTTTCAATCATTTTAGATTGGTTGTTGAGCGTAGCCGAAGGAACTAAATGATTTAAATGTCCCATACCCGTAGTAATATGTTGGGTAATATACCTGTTATCTGGACCGCCATAAAACCAAGACCAAGCCCCGTTCGAATTCTGATTTTGAGCAAGTTTATTTAAAGCAGATTGTTGTTTGCTTTTCATCATATTTAAATTGAACAACAATCCAATTCTTTTCTTTTGTTCGGTTTCAGATTGTGCATCTCGTAACCAAGGAGTTTCTTGTATTAAAAGCGATTTTAATTCCTCGTTCTTTTCTAAATTACTTAGTAACACATCTGAATTTGCCCATTGGTCAAACACTTCACGAATTCTAGGGTTGCTATTTGCAATATAACTTGCCAACGTGTTTGCATAATATTTTGAGAAGGTCTGCTCATTACAATCATACGGATATTCTATTAGGTATGGCAAGGCTTGTACAGCATACCAAGCAGGGTTAGAAGTCATTTCCAAAGTCAGCTTGTGATGCTTAAGAGTTCCTTGAGCGGAGCCAGTATCTTTCAATTTGTCTAATGTAAATGTCTTGGTTTGGTTACTACGAATCCACATAGGCAGTGTTTCTGTTACCAAAGTTCTGTTAGTTAAAACAGGCAACATATTTTGCTCACCATCAGAGAAATCTTCTGCTTTTGCTATGATTTTATATTGGACTGATTGTAGTCCGTTAGGGATTTTTAACCGCCATGATACTTGGGTATTCCCCATAGCATCTACCTTAAAAGAAATTGAATTCGGTGTATCGGCGGAGCCCATTAATTGTTTTGAAATATCTAAGCCTGTTACCGCATCTGTCAATTCTAATTTAGCCTCACCTGTAAGTAGTTTTTCGGTAAGGTTAGAAATTTTAGAACTAATTAGTATCTCGTCACCCTCGCGTAAAAATCGTGGTGCATTTGGTGTCACCATCAATTCTTTTTGGGTTATGGTTGTAAGGTTAATGATACTGCTTTCCAACGTTTTTGTATGTGCCAAAAGTTGTAATTTCCAACGTGTTAATGTTTCGGGAGTCGTGAAATTAAAAGATACATTACCTTCTTTATCTGTCTGTAATCTTGGGAAGAAAAATGCAGTTTCCTGTAGATTTTTACGAATTGTAACCGAATCGAAATCCATCTTGTCTTTTTCAGAATCTGGTGTCTCTTCTTTAATTTCTAAGCCTTCTACATTGCCTGCCAATTTATTTTTTATTTCAACAGATGAATCGTTAATATTTGCAGATTCTTCTAATTCGGCACCATCTGCCATCATTGCCAATGGTGCGGCAGATCTTGACATTTTTCGCGATTCAAAGAAATTTCCATAAGTAAGAAAGCTCAGGCCAAAAGAATTAAACGCATCAAAATATATGCTAGGATAGCTTAAATTGGCATCATGTGAAAATGTTTGAAAACCAACAGTAGAAAAACTGGTGTAAGCATTGGTTCTTCTTTGTGAATAATAATTAGGTTGGTTTAATGGATTAAAATACCAAGAATGTGGACTAAATTGATCTAAAGAAGCATCGTACATACTTGCTAATAGTTCTGCGCTAACTTTTTCTCCAGCAGCACCTTTTATCTTAAATGACCATGTTTCTTCTACACCTGGCGCTATTTTATCCCTAAAGGTAGTGCTCTCTATTTGTAAATCACTAGCCGGGTAGGGTACTAAAATATTATGATTGTTCCATTGAAAATGATTAGCGAAGGCAAAACTGTAGTTAATTACGAACCCTCCTAAATCATCAGCTGTAACGGGTACTGAAATGGTTTTAGAGTTATTATTTAAAGTAATTACCTGTTGTTCAAAAACCTTCTGATTTTTTTCTACAATAACGCTGACAATTAAATTTTCAGCACTAGAAAGAAAGGTGATTTGTGCCTTGTCCCCAATCTTATATTGAGCTTTATCTGTTTTTATATGAAACAATTGGTTGTCGGCTAAGATATTCTCATTACCAGTTAATGTGAAAATGGCGATATCTTTTACTTCTTGACCAAATTTGTCTTTCGAAAATAGTTCCATACTATATTTTCCTGACTCCCAATTTTTAGTTTTGCCAAAACTTATTTCCTTTGATTTTTGGGTATCAAAGTTAGATTTCCAAACCATTTTGCCTTTCTGCCAATTAGCTGGGTTGTCTTCATTCTTAAAAGCATCATGCGGATATAGGTTTTTAAACTCATCTTTTGTAAAACCAGAATAATCTGGAGCGGCCCATGGTCTGGGTCGGAGAACATTATCCGGTGCCTGTAATTTGTACAATTTCACTTCTCCTTTGGCAGCAACAAACATTCCGTTTAAATTTCTACTGGTAATATTGAAACTTGTATTCTTAAGGGTCTTGTCTATAGATTCTTGCACTATTAAGTTTACGTTTAGAGCATGATACCCAACTGCAACGTTTGTTACGGTACTTTGGGTTTCTCCATTTATATCGGTTACATCTGCAGTAACTTCATAATTAAACGTTGGTAGGTTTTCTTTATCTATACTAGTATCCGGTATTGCCTTAAAAGTTATTTTATAATTTCCTAATGCATCTGTTTCGGTTTCGCCATGCGTAATTTCTTGTGATGATGCATTAAAATAAGGCCTGGACCAATAATACCATCTTGGTAAATTTACCACTCGTTTTACTCGGTAAATGACCTTGGCTTCCGTAAGAGTGCTACCTGCATATGCTGTTGCTTTACCCGTAACTGTTACACTATCGTTTACCTTATACGTTTCTGTAACGGATTCAAAACTTGTTTCAAATTTTGGACGCTTGTACTCCTCAACAGAAATACTAGAATATCCATTTAAATCTATAGTATCAGAAATAGCTCTAATGGAAAATTGACCTGTAAGGCCAGAGTTCGGTAAAATAAATTCACCCGAAATAGATCCATATCCATTAGTCGTTAGGGTATGTTTTTCTACTTCTTGGCCGTTAACATCACTAAGCGTTATTTCAATATCGTGGTTTTCTAAAACTTTAGAAATGCCTTTTTCTTGACTTATGGCAATACCCTTAAAATAAACGGGCTGTCCTGGTCTGTATATACTTCGGTCTGTAAATAGAAAACAAGTATAATTTATGTATTCATCATTTTGGTTATATTTTCTGTTAATATAGTAATCACCAAAATAGGCACTGTCATTTTTTGTCTTAACGGTTATAGTTAAGTTGTTCCAACTATCATTATTTTTTTCGATAGTAATAGTACCCGTTTTATCGGTAGTATAGGATTGGTGTTTTAAATTATCCCTATAGTTTTTACGAAAACTTAAGGTTACGGACGCACCAGTTATAGGTTTACCATTGTTTCTATTAATTACCTGATAATGTTGGTGTGTAAGGGTCTGGGTTTCTATAATGGCTATATCTGTCACCTGTACTGCGGTATAGCTAAATATATCTGTTTTATTATCTGCAGATTCAGCAGCCAGTATGTAGTATCCATTGTCAAGAGCGGGAACTAAAATTTCTGTGCTATGCGTTTGATAGTCATTTTCGGTTTTTAATGCTGCCGACCACGTTTGGGCTGCTTTTAAGTTTTTAATGAAAGACTTCTTTTTTGCATCAGGGTATAATTCTTCTAGAGTTTTGAGTTGGTTTTGTGTGATTTTATAAGCGTGTACGTTTAAAACTTCCACGTTTTTATAACTGACTAAAAGTTTTCCTGTAGTATTGCTAGGTATGTGCTTTTCAGCTGTTAACTGTACATCGTAATCTTGAATTTGTGATTTTAAAACTTGGCATTTTTGGGCACCTAAACTTTTTGGAAATCTAGCAATAACATCATCACATAGAGCAATGGCTTCTTTTAATTTCCACTGATGCTCCGCATTGGAAATTGGATTGTATGACTGACCCAATAGTTGGTATTGGAGTGCAATTTCATAGGTATATAATCCAGATAATGGACTCGCTTTTATATGTTCAGAAGAATTTCTAAGTACTTCTAAAAATAGTTCGGTCTTATTACTGAACGTGGCATTTTCGTGAATAAATTTTAGGCGCTCAATATCAACAAATACCAACGCATTAATATCTGGATTGCCAAAGTGAAAAGCTATCAGTTCTTGATAAATGTTTAATGCTTTTGCCTGTAGGGAAATTGTTTCACTTTCGTTAAATTTTAAAAAACTAGCGCTGTAGGCCTCACATAAAATAGCTTCATTGTCAATTTCAAAAGCATTGGCAGGCTTGCTGATGTTATTTTCGCTCGTTTTATAAAATTCTAAAGCGGTATGTGCTAATAGGTCAAATAGGGTAGGTCTATAAATTCTATTTTTTACTTGTGAATCTAAAATATCATTAAACTGAGAAATAGGTAAATTTTGGGTTGCCTTATGGTTTGCTAAAGAGGCAGTAAAATGAAGGTCTATTTCTTTGAATAAGGTGTCTAGATCCCAAGTTCTAAAATCTACCGAATCTACTTTGAGATCTGTTGTTGTTCTGTTGTAAAATTGAAATCTATTTTGCTGAAAATATTGCCAATATAGTTTTGCCAAATGGCTATGAAGAATTTGTTTGGTAGGTTCATTAGCGCTTGCTATTTCCGATTTGAAATCATTTACGATACGTAATTTGGCATCTTCCTCAAGAGTCATAATGAAATTAGACTTGTAAAGTAGCGCTTTAATAATTTGTACTTTATTATTCTCCTTTTTCGCTTTATCAAAAATGGCTTCAGTTTGTTGTAAAGCAGATTTAGTCAAATTTTCCTTTTCAAAATCATGAACCTTATCCCATAGTGAATCATAAGAATTGTACTCCTGGGCATTACCAAATTGTGCAGACATAAACAGGATTAGAATTATATATAGTTTTTTCATCATAGTAATTTTACAATACAAAACTGTGCCAATTTCATAAGAGATGCAATGAAAAATGAGTGAAGTATACTTTTCTATTAGTAATTGAAACCTTTACTAAAGATAATACATGCACTAATAAATCTTAGGTTATTAAAATAATAATAGGCTGTAATTTATTTATGTTTTAGCTTATTCTAAATTAAAAGTCGAAACTAAATTTCTTACACTGTTAACTAATTTGGATTTGTTATGCCAAAACATTCTCATTGCCAGAATCTTGAACAAATAAACAGCTGGTTTTTGACAATTCCATTAGCTGTATGTTGTAGTCAAGATTTATTTGATCAGACAAACCAAAAATATTAAGATCTACATGACCTGAATTTACTAGTTCAGTACGGAAATCGCCAACAACTACTTTTGATTTAAATTCGGATAGTCTAGATAATTCTATTAGTTCATTCAAAAATAGTTGTGCATTTTCTTTTTTGGCAACATCATCAACCACCGTAATTAAATTGATAGTGGCATTCCAATTTTGCATTAATTTATAAGCTGTTAGCATGGCTAAATCAATATTACCAATGGAGTTAACCGTTTCCCATTGTATACCCGGATTTCGTACCCAAATATTTACATTTTGTTTTTGTCCTAACTGAGAAATAGGGTGTAATAGGTATAGCAAAACCCCAAGTTCTAATCGTTTTGCTTCATAAATTATTTTCGGATAATCTTGTAAAACTTCTTCCTTTTCTAGCATACTTAGGAAAACAATATTGGGCTTAAAAAAGGCATGATTTAAGGCTTGATTTCCAAAATTGACACCTTCAGCAAATTTATTAGTAACCATTATGGACCAAGAAGAATGTAAGTCGTCTTTCTTAAAAGCTTCGGTAATAGAAATGATAGATTTTTTAATTAAGGCACCATTGTTCTCATTACTAATACCCATTAAGGCCGCAGATCCTTTTGGATAAGCAATATCCTTTATCATGGTATAGGAACCATGTATGGTTGCAACATCTGTTGTTGGTATTAATAAGTTTGGCTTCCAAGAACGTTCTTGTTTTGTGTTTTGACTGGCGGTAAGTTTTGCTGCCCATTCTGCAAAAGATGAAAATAATCCACTCCTTACGTCTTCGAAAGGGGTTTCTAAATCGCTTCTGCTTAAAACCCCGTAGACAACAGCTACAAGTGCCCAGGAGATTAAACTTACCACAGGATTTATTATAAACATGGCCATAAGGCTACCAACTAAACCTAGCCACGGAATTATCCAGTGTACCTTAAATTGTGGGCGGAAGCTTATAAGGCCTAATTTCTGTTCTATAATAACCACCACATTTAACATGGCATAGGTAATTAAGAAGAACATTGTAACTAATGGGGCAATGGCATTTAAGTCTCTGACTAACATGGTTAGGAATATTAAAATACCCGTAACAATCATAGAGTTTCTAGGCTGTCCTGCTTTGTCTTGAAAGGCTAACCATTTTCCTTGTGGTAATACGCGGTGCTGTCCCATGGCAAATAAAATACGCGAGGCTCCAATAATTGACCCCAGTGCCGATGAAAATGTTGCGCCTAAAACACCTGCAATAATTATTGGAGGCCAAAAAGAACGTTCAATTATAATATTGTAGTTAGATATTAATTCATCTTCAGTTGCAGAACGGGCAATCCAAAATGCCATCATTACATAAATTACTAAACTTACACCTATAGCCCAAAGCGTACCTTTGGGAATACTTTGTCGTGGGTCTTTTAATTCCCCAGACATATTGGCGCCGGCCATAATACCTGTTGCAGCTGGAAAAAATACGGCGAAAACTACCCAAAATTCTGTACCTGTAAAGTTGTTTTCTGGTGAGCCTCTAAATGTTCCCCATCTCATTGCTTCTTCAGTGCCAATAGTCATAGAACCATAATAGGAAGCTAAAACAATAGCAATTAATGAGGCAAAAATAACTACCATGATAATATACTGGGTTTTAATAGCTAAATCAGCGCTTTTATAAGCAATACCGTAAAGCACAATAAAAACAATTAAATCAATTAAAAAAGAATTATGGTCTGGAAAGATGGATAGCCAACCTTCTCTAAAACCAAAAATGTACATAGTTACTGCTAAACCTTGCGAAATATAACGCGGAATACCTAAGCTACCACCAACTTCAAGTCCTAGTGCTTGAGAAATAATTGCATAAGCTCCTCCTGCGCCAATTCTAGTATTTGTAGTAATTGAAGACATAGAAAGTGCCGTAGCTATTGTAATACCAAAGGCAATGAAAATAATTAATAAAGTACCTAAAAGGCCTGCGTTCCCAACGACCCACCCTAAACGTAGATACATTATTACCCCTAATATTGTTAGTAAAGTTGGCGTAAAAACACCACCAAAAGTTCCAAATTTTTTCATTAACTATGCTTTTTAACAGTTTATTAAGATATAACAAAATATCATCTTATAACATACTGATTTTCCAAACTATAGCTATTTCCGAATCATTTTCTTGTATCATTTAAAAATTGTTAGGATTAATTTTGACCTTTTGTATAAACTACATGAATATGCTGCTTTGGAATTGTTCTATTATAGTTGTTCACAAACTATTTAAACAATCCTTTTTAAAACAAAATCAGGAAGGGTATATGAAGTAATTTATTTTTCTAGATTGACTAGATAGTTAGTAGTTAAATCCAATAAAAAAACTCAAAGTTTCTGTTCATAGAAACATTGAGCCTAGAATAATGTAAGTTTAAATTAAAGAAGAATTTATTTTTTCATCGGGACTTTTTATGTTCAGTCTTTTCTAATTTTTTTTGCATTTTATTAAATACATTCGTTGATTTTCATTTACATCAATGATTTCAAATAGTCCAACGTTTTCAAATTCCGCCTGTACCGATGCTATATCATAATAAAATATTTTTGCTCCTTCGTGAAATTCGTAGCGGTCTTTTGCAATTAATTTTCCTTTCCCAAAATTCGGTGCGTTTTTCGTTATTGCCGTAAAAACCATATACCCATTTTTTGTTAATTGATTATAGCAATCCTTAATTAGTTTTACTCTTTCTTTGGTGCCCAATAAGTGAATTAGGGCATAGCAAAATATTCCATTATATTTTTTGTCATCAAAAGGCATTTCGGTTACAGAACCATGAAATATGTTTATATCTGTACCAAAATGTTTTTCTGCTAACTCTATTGCTTTTTTAGAAATTTCAATACCAGTAACATCAATCCCGCAGTCTCTGAAAATCTGTGCATTTCGGCCATAACCTATTCCTGGAATTAGAATACTCTTTATTTTATTTTCAACAAATAATTTTTTTGCCAATTCAGCCGATTTTGCAGGGGCTAAACCCCATATTTCTTGTTTGTCGTTAAATGCTTTTTCCCAAAATTCTGTCATAAGGTTTGCAAATTTTATCTTCCAATAGTTCACATTTAATTTCTTTGGCTTTAAGTTGTTTGGTAATAGATTTTATATCAATTAATTCTCCTTCAACTCTCAAAATAGAATGTCCGCAAGGATAAGGTTTATTAAAATCTTCCAAGTCGAAATTAATTTTTAGAGTTGGATAAATATGTTCTAAAAATTGTATTATTTCTTTTGAATAACATTCTGATATTACGTTGGTTATTAAAACTTCTACCATATTAAAAATTTTCTTGTATTAGTTCATGATTAATCATTGCTCCAGTTATGTTGCCCCCATAAACGGCAGTAGCAACAGAACGCATTAAGGAACTGTTGTCACCACAAGCAAAAATTCCATCTTCTGTAGTTTTTTGCATAATATTTACTTCAAGGTGGCCATGTTCTGTTAGTTTACATCCTAATTTATTTGGTATGGCAGAGTTTTGCTTAAATGGTAATGAAGCATAAGCACATTCAAATTTTTCCGTACTGCCATCTTTAAAAACAATTTCTTCTATATGACCGTTTCGGTGTTTAATGCTTGATATTTCTTTTTCTATGATATGTATTTTGTGTTGCTTTAATTTTTCGAGCTGTTCTTTTTCAAAATCTTTTGCTCCCAAAGTAATTATTGCTATTTCTTTGGTAAGATTATTCACCAAAGAAACAAGATGAAATGCCCTTTCCCCATTTGCAATTATAGCTGTCTTCTTGTTTCTTATTTCGTAACCGTGACAATAAGGACAATGGAACACTGAAATTCCCCAGCACTCATTAAAGCCTTTTATATTAGGCATGTTGTCCTTAATGCCTGATGCAAAAACTAATTTCTTAGCCGTAAAAACATCCCCTTTTAACGTAGTAATTTTAAACCCTTTGGGAATTCTTTTTCCACTTACTGCAAGTCCGTCATAAAACGTTACACTGTCATACTTTTTTACCTGGCTTATAGCAATACTGGAAATTTCTTTCGGTGTACTTCCATCTTGAGTAAGAAAATTATGAGAATGTGGTGTTTGGCTATTACACGGTTTTCCGGCATCTATTATCAAGGTTTTTCTAAGTGAACGCCCTAAAGTCATAGCTGTTGAAAGTCCTGCGTAACTTCCTCCTACTATAATTACTTCAAATTCTTTTATGTCCATTTTGTTGTTGTTTTTGGTACTGCGTTAATAGGGTCTTTGTTGTGTAAGCATAAAACCTGTTGTTTTAAATAGTTTTATTATTTCACTTCTTGAATTATGACCACATTAAATGCGAAATAGTCGCAATAGTGAGTTTGGCAAATATACAATCTTTTTGTATTATTGCAACATATTCGCAATAGTATATGAATAGAAGAAATACCCCCACAAAAGAAGCCGTACTAAATTTGCTTTCAAATTCAAAAAAGGCATTAAGTCAAGATGCTATTGAAAAGCAATTGGATATTGACATTAATAGGGCTACTATATACAGAGTATTAAATAGATTTTGCGAGGACGGGTTGGTTCATAGAATTGTAGCGGAAGATGGTAAACAGTATTTTGCTATTTGTAAAAAATGCGAGAAACCCGAAGAAATTCAATATCATTTTCATTTTCGGTGTTTGTCTTGTGATACTATCGAATGCCTTAAAGTTCCCGTTGATTATTCAGTTCCAAAAGGTTATTTAGTCCGGAGCGCAAATTGTGTCCTATCAGGAACTTGTAGGGAATGTATGTAAGGATATTTACTTGCTGTACAACGGGCTTGTAAAAGAATAGTTTCGGAGCTAAGGAAACATTATCGTTTCCGTCTACGCACGAAGCAAAAGCTTTTTGTTTAGTTTTATTTTTTCTTGTCCAAAGCTAAATCCATTCCCG
>TARA_R110002051_G_scaffold3151_5_pt1 | contig 17882 bp, 13 predicted proteins | sample TARA_R110002051 | Tara Oceans TARA_R110002051 (sample SAMEA4397023) | marine metagenome | biome: Polar Biome; feature: [MES] marine water layer (ENVO:01000295) within the mesopelagic zone...; material: water (ENVO:00002006), including particulate matter (ENVO:01000060) such as......
GTCAGAGCAGGGGAACGATCGGTGGCGATATCGTCATGGGGTTTGACGAGCAGTTCGGGCCAACGCTCGGCATGTCGCTCCGTGGCCGGGATTTGTGGCTGCATCCAGACGATCTCGATGCTCCGTCCGAGCCGTTCGAGGAAGTTCATTATGAAGGGTGGTCGGCGCCGCTTTACGGTGCGGTCGGCATCGATCGCATGGTTGTGGCAAAAGATGATGTCAGCGTCGTCATGCAGGGCCGGCTCGACATGGTACGCGAAGGCGTGGGACTCGATGTGTCGCTGAGCGGGCGGGGCGCATCGGCCGATGATATCAAGCGGCTGTGGCCCTACCTGTTTGCGCCAGAGGGCCGGGAGTGGTTCACCGCCTATGTTGCCGATGGCACTGTGGGGAGCGCCGATATGCGGTTCCGGTTTCCGGTTGGCACCATTGCGCTGGACGGGGAGCCGCGGCCGATGCCCGAGGGTGCGCTGCAGATCGATCTTGTTGGCAATGGCGTTCAGTTGCGGCCGCTCGAGGGTGTGCCGGAGTTTCAGGTGGATGGCGAAGCGCGCCTGTCCATGCGCGACAATCAACTGACCATGGCGTTCGAGCGGGCCAACCTCACGGAATTCGGCGATGCGGTCTCGATTTCAAATGCGGCCTATATCAACCAGGACGTTTCCGCCAGCGAGCAGGTGTTCGAGATTTCCGGAGACGTGTCGGGACCGGTGCCGGCCATTCTGGACGTTGTGACGAGCGATACGCTCAACCTTCTCGAGGATTTCGATTTCGGGATCGATCCGGGCGCGTTGGCGCAGGATTTGACCGGCTCGGTCGCGGGGACGGTCATTGCAACGATCGAAACCGACGATACCGGGCAATTGATGGGCACCGATTATGCGCTTAACGGTTCGATTTCCGATATGGCCAGCGCCCGGCCGATCCAGGGCGTGAACTTTTCCGACGCCGATCTGACCTTTACCGCTTCGCAGGCGGGATTTCGGGTTGTCGGCGCAGCCAGCGTGGGCGAGGCGCGGGTCGATCTGGAAGCGGAACAGAGCGGAGGCGGCGCACCGCAACTGGCATTTGCATCGACATTGAGCGTTGCCGATGCGGCAGAGTTGGGCATCGATCTTTCCCCCTATATGGGAGGGACGGTGCGGGTTGTGGCGCGCCCGCGCGATGACGGCGCGATTGAGGTGCAGGCCGATCTCACGGACGCATCGTTGGCGATCAGCGATATCGGGATCAGCAAGGCGCAGGGCGTGGCGGGCGGACTTGAGGCGATTGTTTCGCTGGGGGGCGAGGACATCGCCGTTTCCGACATCGCCCTCAATTTCGGCACTGTCCGGCTCGAGGGTGAATTGGGGCTCGGCGCGGACGGGACCCTCGTTTCAGCGGATTTTTCCACGTTCCAGATCAGTGCCGACGATAATGCGCAGGTGTCCATGACCCCGGTCGAGGGGGGCTATGCGCTGGCGATCAGCGGCGAACAACTCGACCTCAAACCGGTGCTCAAGCGGTTCTTCAATCTCGAGGGCGACGATGCGGCGGGTGCGAGCGAGGACCTGCAGGATCAAATGTTCGATGTGAGCGTCAATCTTGACCGTGCGCTGGGCTATTTCGGCACCGTGGCGTTCAATGTCGATCTGGATCTTTCGGTCATGGGTGAGCAATTGCGCAGCGTGGACCTGGCCACCCAGTTCGGGAGCGGACGGTCGGCTTCGGCCACGACCAATCCCTTGCCCAGCGGGCGGATCATTTCCTATGCGACCAACGATCTGGGCGAAACGCTGAGATTTGTCGGTATCTATCCGCGCCTCGTGAATGGGGAGGGCAGTATGGTGATGCGGTACGACGAAAGTTCGGAAACCGATACGGGCGAGTTCGTCGTGCGCAATTTTGCCGTTGTGGATGAAGAAAATCTCGACGCTATCGTCGGCTCACACGACGAGTCGCAGGAGGTTCTGGCTGGCGCATCGGCGATGGAATTCGATTATGGCCGGGTCGAGTTCGTTCGGTTCAGCGATCGTATCGAGTTGGTCGAGGCAGCGATTTACGGTGATACGGTGGGTGGCACGATCCGGGGCAACATCATGACCGACACCGGGCAGTACGACCTGGCGGGAACCTATGTGCCGCTGTTCGGGCTCAACAATTTCTTCCAGCAGATTCCGGTTCTCGGACCGATCTTTGGCGGGCGCGAGGGCGAGGGGCTGCTCGGGGTGACCTTTGCCGTTCGTGGACCGCTCGATCAACCGGACCTGCTGATCAATCCGGTCTCGATCCTGGCGCCGGGCGTCTTTCGCACCCTGTTCGAATACCGATCGGCCAATCAGCCTCAGAATTGAAAAAAGCCGGAGCGTCCCCCGGCTCTTTCATTCAAACGGGCTTGAGCAGCACGTGGCGTTTCTTTCCGATCGAGAGCTTGATGACGCCCTCGCTCAAGACCTGCTCTTGCCCGAGGCTCATCTTGTCGTCGGTCACCGTCTGGTCGTTGACCTTGAGTGCGCCGCCCTGGATGTGGCGACGGGCTTCGCCGTTGGACGACGCCAGGCCGGCGGTGACCGTCGCGGCGAGGATGCCCAGACCACCGCGCAGGGCCGACCAGCCGATCTGGATGGTCGGCAGCGAGAGATCGAGCTGGCCCGCCTCAAACACCGCGACGGCGGTTGTGGCAGCGTCCTGGGCGGCCTGACGGCCGTGAACCAGCGCCGTTACCTCGGTCGCCAGCACCTTCTTGGCCTCGTTGATGTCGGTGGCGACACCGGCCATCACCCTGGCGATCTCATCGAGGGGCAGGGTCGTGAAGAGCTTTAGGAAGCGCTCGACGTCGGCGTCCTCTGTGTTGCGCCAGTACTGCCAGAAATCATAGACCGAAAGCGCATCGGCATTGAGCCAGACGGCGCCGTTGGCGGTCTTGCCCATCTTCTGGCCGGACGCCGTGGTCAGCAGGGGCGAGGTGAGGGCGTAGAACTGGGTATCGAGCATGCGGTGCCCGAGATCGAGCCCGTTGACGATATTGCCCCATTGATCCGAGCCGCCCATCTGCAGAGTGCAGCCGTAGCGTTTGTTGAGCTCTACGAAATCGTAGGCCTGCAGGATCATGTAGTTGAATTCGAGAAAGCTCAGCGACTGTTCGCGATCCAGACGCAGCTTGACGGAATCGAAGCTGAGCATCCTGTTGACCGAGAAATGACGGCCGACATCACGCAGGAATTCGATGTAGCCAAGCTCAAGCAGCCAATCGGCGTTGTTGGCCATTACGGCGTCCTGGGGGCCGTCGCCAAAGTCGAGGAAATTGGCGAACTTCTGCTTTATGCCGTCGATGTTTGCGGAGATGCCCTCGACGGTCAAAAGCTTGCGGGCCTCGTCCTTGAAGGACGGATCACCGATCATGCCGGTGCCGCCGCCCATCAGCGCGATGGGGCGATGGCCGGTCTTCTGCATCCAGTGCAGCATCATGATCTGCATGAGATGGCCGACATGGAGCGATGCCGCGGTCGGATCGTAGCCGATGTAGCCGGTCACGATCTCGGTCGAGAACTTCTTGTCGAGCCCGTCGGGGTCGGAAATCTGGTGGATGAAGCCGCGCTCGGAGAGCGTATTGAGAAATTCGGATTTGAACTGGGTCATTGGTCTTGATTCCAGAGCGTTGAAGCTGCCCGGCAGCCATTTGCCGGGCGGGTTTGGCTCGAAATCATCCCGTCAATGGGGCGCCCTTACGCCCAGGATGAGATTCGCAGACTGTCCGGAGCGGCTCCTCTCTTGTCGGAAGCGCTCCAGAACGATCGCAGGGGTCAACGTCCGCCGCCGGCGGCGATCTCGGCCCGGCGACGGTCGAGATATTCGCCGCATGCCTCGATCAATTCGTCGGCCTTGTTCTCGTAGAAATGGTTGGCGCCTTCAACGATCTGCTGTTCGATGGTGATGCCCTTCTGGAGCTTGAGCTTGTCGACAAGCTTCTGAACCGATTCGGGCGGGGCCACGCGGTCCTTGTCGCCATGGATGATCAGGCCGGACGACGGGCAGGGGGCCAGGAACGAGAAGTCGTAGAGATTTTCCGGCGGAGAAACCGAAATGAAGCCCTCGACCTCGGGACGCCGCATCAAAAGCTGCATGCCGATCCAGGCGCCGAACGAGAATCCGGCGATCCAGCAGCCGCGGCTCTCGCGGTTGATGGCCTGCAGCCAATCGAGCGCTGCCGCTGCGTCTGACAGCTCGCCAACGCCGTGATCGAAGAGGCCCTGTGAACGCCCGACGCCGCGCGAATTGAAGCGCAGGACCGCAAAGCCGCGCTGCACGAACATGTAGAAGAGATTATAGACGATCTGGTTGTTCATCGTGCCCCCGAACTGGGGATGAGGATGAAGGATGATCGCAACGGGTGCGTTGGGCTCCTTGCCCGGCTGATACCGGCCCTCGATACGCCCCTCGGGTCCGTTGAAAATCACTTCAGGCATTGACTCTTACCTTTATGCTTAGTTCGGCACTGCATGGGAGGCATGCACCCGCGGACCCGGCTTGACGAATGGTGCAGGTGTCCATAAAACTGACTTGGAATACCAGTTTAGAATAATTCCAAACGGGTTTTGGCCGGAGTTCCCGGCGCATTCGAGCGCTCCTTTTACTTAAGGAGCGAGTCGAATTTCAAGGATTGTTTGCTGCAGCGACCTTTTGTTGGGTTTGAGAGCGGCGAGTTGACGGATCGATGAGCGTATATCTCGACCATAACGCTTCGGCGCCCATGCTGCCGCGCGCTCGCGCCGCGATGCTGGCTGCGCTCGAAATGGTGGGCAACCCGTCGTCGGTGCATGGTCCGGGACGGGCGCTGCGGGCCGTTATCGATGATGGACGGGACAAGGTTGCCAAGGCGGCCGGGGCCGAGGCCAAGCAGGTGGTTTTCACCGGCTCGGCGACCGAAGCAATCACCCAGGCGATTGTCGGTGGGGTCAAGGCGTTCGCGATCGATCGGGTCGTTGTCTGCGCAACCGACCATGCGGCGGCCCTGAAAGCGGCTGAAACGTCCGGCGTTTCGGTTCGGGTGGTCGGGGTCGATGAAAACGGAATCATCGATCTGGACGCACTGGCCCGTCAGGTCGAAAGCGCCGATGCGGCGGGCGAGAAGCTGCTGGTGGCCGTATCCTGGGTCAACAACGAGACCGGTGTTGTCCAGCCGCGGGGCAGGATCGAAACGCTGATTGGCCCGACGCCCCATATCCTTGTCATCGATGCCGTGCAGGCTTTTGGCAAACGCGGTCTGGATTTTGCGTCGTCCGCTACCGATATGATGGCCATATCGGCCCACAAGATTGGCGGGCCTGCCGGTGTTGGCGCGTTGCTGGTCAAGGGGCATGCGGACACGGTTCGGCTGATCCCCGGTGGCGGGCAGGAACAGGGCCGGCGGGGCGGCACTGAATCGGCGGCATTGATTGCCGGGTTCGGGGCGGCCTGTGAAGCGTTCAGCGCGGCCTTTGAAGCGGATCGGTCGGCGGCGCTCGTTGATGCGTTTGAAGATCGGCTGCTTGCTGTTGCGCCCGACGCGGTGATCTTTTCGCGCGGGGCGGAGCGGGTCGGTACCACGGTCAATTTCGCGGTGCCGGGCATAAAAAATACAGTGGCGATGATGAGCCTGGACCTGGCCGGCATCGCCGTTTCGTCGGGTTCTGCATGCTCGTCGGGCAAGGTGGGGCGTTCCCATGTGCTCAGCGCGATGGGTGTGTCGCCCGATTTGAGTGAATGCGGCCTTCGGGTCAGTTTCGGCTGGTCGTCGACCGCCGAGGATATTGACGCCTTCTTTTCGGCGTTTGAAACCGTTCTGAGCCGCCATCGCCGTAACGGCGCTGCAGCTTAGCACCAGGAGACTTATTGATGTCCGATTATGACATTCCGACCCTCAAGGAAAACATCGACCGCGATACGGTCGATCAGGTGCTGGCGCTCGACGTCGACAAGTACAAGTACGGCTTCGAGACGATCATCGAATCCGACAAGTCGCCCAAGGGCCTCAACGAGGATACCGTCCGGTTCATTTCGGCCAAAAAGAACGAGCCCGAATGGATGCTCGAATGGCGGCTTGAAGCGTTCCGGCGCTGGCTGACGCTCGAAGAGCCGACCTGGGCGCGTGTCTCCTACCCACAGATCGATTTCCAGGATCAGTATTACTATTCGGCGCCCAAGAGCACCACGGGACCCAAATCCCTTGCCGATGTGGATCCCGAACTGCTGCGGACATACGAGAAGTTGGGTATCCCATTGTCGGAGCAGAAAATTCTGGCTGGCGTGCAGGGCGAGGATGGCGCGGCTGCGGGCACGCCGTTTGGCAGCAATGTCGCCGTCGATGCGGTGTTCGACTCGGTTTCGGTGGTCACCACCTTCCGCGAGGAGCTTGGCAAGCACGGCATCATCTTCTGCTCGATTTCCGAAGCGGTGCGCGAGCATCCCGAACTGGTCAAGAAATACCTTGGTTCGGTCGTTCCGGTCACCGACAATTTCTATGCAACGCTCAATTCGGCCGTGTTTACCGACGGTTCGTTCGTTTACATCCCCAAGGGCGTCCGCTGCCCGATGGAGTTGTCGACCTATTTCCGCATCAACGAGAAGAACACGGGCCAGTTCGAGCGCACACTGATCATTGCCGAAGAAGGCTCGTATGTGAGCTATCTCGAAGGCTGCACCGCACCGATGCGCGACGAAAATCAGCTGCACGCCGCGGTTGTCGAACTGGTGGCGCTCGACGAAGCCGAGATCAAATATTCGACGGTCCAGAACTGGTATCCCGGCGACAAGGACGGCAAGGGCGGCATCTACAATTTCGTCACAAAGCGTGGCGACTGCCGGGGCAAGAACTCCAAGATTTCCTGGACGCAGGTCGAAACCGGCTCGGCGATCACCTGGAAGTATCCAAGCTGCATCCTGCGCGGCGACGGTTCGCGCGGCGAATTCTATTCGATCGCGATTTCGAACGGAAAGCAGCAGGTCGACAGCGGCACCAAGATGATCCATCTGGGCAAGAACACGTCCAGCCGCATCATTTCCAAGGGCATTGCCGCGGGCAATTCCGACAACACCTATCGCGGACAGGTGTCCTCGCATCGCCGGGCGACGGGCGCGCGCAATTTCACCCAGTGCGACAGCCTCCTGATCGGCGACCGGTGCGGGGCGCATACGGTACCCTACATCGAAAGCCGCAATTCCTCGACGGTGTTCGAGCACGAAGCCACCACGTCCAAGATTTCCGACGACCAGATGTTTTATTGCCTGCAGCGCGGGTTGAGCGAGGAAGAAGCCGTGGCGCTGATCGTCAACGGGTTCGTTCGCGACGTGCTGCAGCATCTGCCGATGGAGTTCATGGTCGAAACCCAGAAGCTGATCGGGATTTCGCTGGAAGGCAGCGTGGGCTGATGACCGGGTCTTACAACCCTGTTCTGCGCCTGTCGGAGGCCGAACTCGAGCGGAATGCTGACCAGGGCTGGTTTGAATCTCACGATGCGTATGTGGGAGATATCCTCCAACTGACGCGGCTGGGCTGCGCCTATACCGAAGTGGCGCCGGGAAAGACGGCATGTCCCTATCACGTGCATCATGCCGAAGACGAAATGCTGGTGATCCTTTCCGGCGAAGGCGAATACCGGTTCGGCGGAGAAATTTACAAGGTGAAGGGTGGCGACGTGCTCGGCGCGCCCATGGGCGATGCGAGCTACGCGCACCAATTGATCAATACCGGGACGGAAACGCTCAAATATCTGGTGATTTCGTCCAAGGCGGATGTCGATGTCTGTGAATATCCCGACAGCGGGAAGTTTCAGGTGATGAGCCGCCCTGTGGAAGGCACAAAACGACGGCGCTTCCGCTTTATCGGTCGAGAAGAAACAAGCGTCGAGTATCTCGACGGCGAAAATATCGGAGACGAAAAATGAGCACCCCGTTGCTTGAGATCAAGAACCTGCATGTTCGCGTCGAGGACAACGAAATCCTCAAAGGTGTGAACCTGACCCTCAATCGCGGTGAAGTTCACGCGATCATGGGCCGGAACGGTTCGGGCAAGTCCACGCTGTCCTATGTGCTGGCCGGTAAGGAAGACTATGAAGTCACCGAGGGAGAAATCCTGCTCGACGGCGAGAACCTTCTGGAAATGGAAGCCGACGAGCGCGCCGCCGCAGGTGTGTTTTTGGCCTTCCAGTACCCGATCGAAATTCCGGGCGTGGCGACGATGACCTTTCTCAAGGCGGCCATGAATGCCCAGCGCAAGGCGCGCGGGGAGGGCGAGCTTTCGACGCCCGATTTCATGCGTGCCGTCAAGGATGCCGCCGGGCTGCTGGAAATCAAGCAGGACATGCTCAAGCGCCCGCTCAATGTGGGGTTCTCCGGCGGTGAGAAAAAGCGCGCGGAAATCCTGCAGATGGCGCTTCTGGCTCCCAAACTCTGCATTCTCGATGAGACCGATTCCGGTCTGGACATCGATGCACTCAAGGTTGTGTCCGAGGGTGTCAACAAGCTGCGCGATCCCGAGCGCTCGATGCTGGTCATCACTCACTATCAGCGCCTTTTGAACTACATCGTGCCTGACGTCGTGCATGTGTTCTCGGCGGGTCGTGTTGTGGAAACCGGCGACAAATCGCTGGCGCTCGAACTCGAAGCCAAGGGCTATGCCGACTTCGACGAATCCAACGCCGCCTGAGAGGTAACGCTGTGAACATACAAACGCCTGTCCGGCTCAGTGGCGCCGAGGAAAGCCTCGTCGCCCAGCTCGAAAGCGTCGGCGCCAAGGATGCAGCCGAGCGCTTGCGGGTGATCGGCCTGCCGACGCGCCGGGTCGAGAGCTATCACTATACCGATCTCAAGACGCTTTTGAGCGCGGTCCCGCCTCTGGCCGAGGTGGCAAACGATTTTAGTGCGCCGGCCATCGACATTCCCGGTGCCTATCGCATCGTGATCGCCAATGGCGTCGTGCAATCGACATCGACGGCGCCCGCCGGGGTGATCGTGGGCAAGGCTGCCGGATCGGTCCTGACGACGCGCGACGACGTAATTGTGCGCCTCAACGCTGCGCTGGTCGCGGAATCGCTCAGCCTGGAACTTGCCGGATCGGTCGATCCGGTGATCCATATCGATCGCCGGATGGAAGGGCCTGCCGCCCACGTTCAGTCCGGCGCCAAGATTGCCATTGCGCCAGGTGCAAAGGCGACGGTTATCGAAACGGTTTCGGGCAGCGATGCGGCGCATATGGGTAATGCGGGCAGCTATATCTCGGTCGGCGACGGCGCCGAGGTGACCCATATTCTCGTGGACGTTTCAGCACGGCAGGCGACCCATTTCGCAACTGTCGAGTATCGGATCGGGGCGGAAGCCAACCTCAAATCGGTGGTCATCAATGCCGGCGCCCATCTCGCGCGGGTCAATGTGTTTGCCGATTTCGTCGGCGAGACCACTCATGGCGATTTCTTCGGCCTCAACGTGGTCGACACCGACGAGCTTCGCGACATTACCATCGACATTACCCATGGCGTGCCGAACACAACCTCGGCCGAGCTCTACAAGCAGATTGCGCGCGGCCGCGGCAAGGCGGTTTTCCAGGGCAAGATCAATGTCGCTGTCGATGCCCAGAAAACCGATGCCAAGATGATGACGCAGGGGCTAATGCTTTCGGATGAGGCGGAAATTCTCTCCAAGCCCGAGCTTGAAATCTTTGCCGACGATGTGGTCTGTGGCCACGGCGCGACATGCGGGGACCTGGACGAGACCTGGATGTTTTATCTGATGAGCCGCGGCATTTCGCGTGCCGATGCCGAAACCATGCTCATCCGCGCCTTTCTTGAAGAAATCACCTCAGCGGTCGAGGACGAGTATATCTCCGAAGCGCTTTCGGGGATCGTCGAGCGCTGGCTCAAGAAGGACGCCTGATGGCTTTCGATCTCGCGGCAGCACGCACCGATTTTCCCATTCTCGATGAGGAAATCCACGGCAAGCGATTGGTCTATCTCGACTCGGGTGCTTCGGCGCAAAAGCCGGTGCAGGTGCTCGAGCGGATGGATCATGCCTATCGGCATGAGTACGCCAATGTGCACCGGGGGCTGCATACTCTGGCCAACCGGGCGACCGAGGCCTTCGAGGGCGCGCGGGAAAAGGTTCGCGCGTTCCTGAATGCCGGGCGGGTCGAGGAGATCGTTTTTACGCGTTCAACGACAGAGGCGATCAACCTTGTCGCTTCTTCCTTTGCCGGTCCGCGGATCGGGGAGGGCGACGAGATTGTCATTTCGATCGCCGAACACCACTCCAACATCGTGCCGTGGCATTTCCATCGGGAACGCAAGGGCGCGGTGATCAAATGGGTGGATGTGGCCGATGACGGCAGTTTCGATCTCGATGCTTTCGCCGCAACGCTGACCGACCGCACCAGGATCGTTGCCATCACGCATATGTCGAACGTGCTGGGCACGATCAATCCGGCCAAGCAGATCGTCGAGATCGCGCATGCACGCGGTATCCCGGTGCTGATCGACGGCAGCCAGGCGGCTGTTCATACCAGGGTGGACGTGCAGGAGATCGGGGCCGATTTCTATGTCTTTACCGGGCACAAGCTCTACGGGCCGACTGGGGTGGGCGTGCTTTACGGCAAGTATGATCTGCTGGCCGAGATGCAGCCGTTCCTAGGCGGCGGGGAAATGATCGAAGAGGTTTCGGTGGATGCCGTGACCTACAACGCGCCGCCGCACCGTTTCGAGGCCGGCACGCCACCGATCGTGCAGGCCATCGGGCTGGGTGCGGCCATCGATTATGTCGAGGCTTTGGGGCGTGATGCGATTGCGGCCCATGAGCATGAGGTTGCCGCTTATGCCGGCGAGCAACTTTCCCGGATCAATTCCTTGCGCATGATCGGGACAGCTGCGGGCAAGGGCGGGATATTCTCCTTCATGCTCGAAAACGCCCATGCGCACGATGTTTCGACAATTCTCGACCGCTATGGCGTTGCCGTGCGGGCCGGGACCCATTGCGCCATGCCTCTCTTACAAAGATTTGGCGTTACCTCTACATGTCGGGCCTCGTTTGCCCTATATAATGGCAAGGACGATGTGGATGCGCTCGTCGAGGCTGTCGAAAAGGCGCAATCCTTCTTTTGATATTGGACCGTCATGACTGATACTGCACCGGAAAAGACCGAAGCCGAAGCCAAGAGCTTTGTGGAGGGTGGCAATGCGCTGCCGGCCGAGGATGTGGAACGCATCACGGCGGACCTCATTGCGGCACTCAAAACGGTCTATGACCCTGAAATCCCGGTCGACATCTATGAATTGGGCCTGATCTACAAGGTCGATCTCGACGATGACCGGAACCTGACCATCGATATGACATTGACGGCTCCAGGCTGTCCCGTGGCCGGTGAAATGCCGGGATGGGTGGAAAATGCCGCCCGTTCGGTGGAAGGTATTCAGGACGTCGAAGTGAAAATGGTGTTCGATCCGCCCTGGGGGCCGGACCGGATGAGCGAAGAAGCGCAAGTCGCGCTCAACTGGTGGTAAGAATGGCTTTTGCGATCATGGAACTCACCGATGCCGCTGCCGAGCGCATCAGGGAAATCATCGAAGACAGCGACAAGCCCGTGAGCGGCGTGCGCGTCGGGGTGAAGAACGCCGGTTGTGCCGGCATGGCCTATACGCTCGATTATGTCGAGGAGGCCGTGGAGGGCGACGATCACATCAGCGACAAGGGCGTCGAGGTTTGGATCGAGCCCAAGGCGACCCTGTTCCTGCTCGGCACGGTGATGGATTTCGAGGAAACCCGAATGACATCGGGCTTTACCTTCAACAACCCCAATCAGGAAGGCGCTTGTGGGTGTGGGGAGAGCGTGCAGCTCAAGCCCGCCGATCTCGCCGACATCGCCCGGGCACGAGCCGAAGCGACCGCCTGACGGCGATTATGCCACATCGGTCGATGATATCGGGCGATCGGGCAGGTCTTTTTCGGACATCACACGATTTCGCCCGGCATTCTTGGCGGCGTACAGGCACTTGTCTGCACGTTCGATGAAAGCGGCGGCGGTGTCGCCGGGACGCCACTGCGCGACACCGACAGACAGGGTAATGCGCCCAAGCTTTTCATTGGTCGAGCGCTTGAGAAGTTCTTTGGCCTGTACTGAGCGACGGATGTTTTCGGCGACGGTGAGGGCACCGTCCAACTCGGTCTCAGGAAGAATTGCAGCAAACTCTTCGCCGCCGAACCGAGCCGGCATGTCGCGTCCCTTGAGATTGGCCTTGAGTACCTGCGCCACCAGTCGCAGCACCTGATCGCCGGTCAGGTGTCCATAGGTATCGTTGAACGCCTTGAAGCTGTCGATATCGAACAGAAGCAGCGAGAGCGTTGCGTTCTGGGCATGGGTTCGCTCCAGCTCGGCGGAAAATTGCTCATCGAAACATTTGCGGTTCGGAATCTTGGTCAGGGGATCGAGCATGGACTCCTTGCGGACCTCATCGAGATCGCGCTGGAGCACGGAAATGTCGTCCTTGGAGTTTTCGAGTTCGGCTTCGAGACGCCGGTTCATGTCCTGCATCCGGCGCGTTTCCTTGAGCAGGCGCGAGGACAGCATTTTCAGCGCATCTTCATCGATGCCGCCGACCGCCAGATCGCCAGATGCCTGCTGGAGTGACCCCGAATAGGAATTGGCGCTGACCATGGCGATATCGATCGCCTGATTCACGTCGGTGATCTTGCGGCTCATGACCTGCGACATGGCGCGCAGCTTTTCGTCCATGTCGGAGACCTTGAGGAATTTCTCGCACAGGTTCGAGGCCTCATCGATGGTGATGGTGCCCGACCGGGTCAGAATTGCATTGATCTGGGTGTTGAGTTCGGTGTTTGAGCCGGTCGCGTAGGTGTAGAACAGCTCATAATAAACCGGAAACGGCGGAATCTGCGCGCGCTTGAGCAAGGCAAGCGCTGCGTTGGCAAATCCTGATGCGCGGTCAAAGTCCAGGTTTGTCACGTTGCGTCAACCATCACCTGTTCTGATCGAATCATAGTCCGGCAGGGCTTAAGGCTGCCTTAAACCAGGTCCAACTCCTTAACCGCGTCCGAGCGCCGTCGATAAGCGGATTGAGACTTCAGATTGCAGTGCAGGTTGCGTGCGACACCATCAACATGGAGTGCCAAACGCTTCCAGAACCCCCCGGCATGGAACCGTTGATTAGCTAGAGTGTCAGGGTGCGCCTGTCCAGATGAAAAATTACAGCCGCCGCCAGCGGGCCGAGATGTCAACAGATGTGTGGGCCCAACGGGGCGAAGGGCCACACCCGGCAACATTGCGGTCAGGCTCTGCCGGTCGGGCGCAGGAGGAAGGCGGGGATATGGCCTTCGGACTTGAAGCTCGCCGGCGCGTCGTCATTGTTGGCGCGTCGTGGCTGTTCGCGCTGCTGACGTGGAGCCTGCTCCCGGTCCTGGCGTGGCGACTGCTCACGCTTCTGACGCGGCGCCTGCTCGGCCTGCTTGGCCTGCTGCTTTTCGGCTGCAGGCTTTTCCTCCTTGCCGCGCGTCCGACGGCCGCGTTTGCGGCCACTGGCCGGCGCTTCGTCGCCTTGTGAGGCGTCAGGCGTGGGCGCAGATGGAGAGGCGGGTGCGTCGGCCCAGGCGATATCGCGCTGGATCAGCTTGGTTATGGCGTCGACATATTTGGTTTCGCCCGGCCCAATCAGGGTAATGGCGGTGCCGGAGCGTCCGGCGCGGCCGGTCCGGCCGATGCGATGCACATAATCCTCGGCATGGGTGGGCACGTCGAAATTGAAGACATGACTCACTGCGGGGATATCGAGACCACGGGCGGCAACGTCAGAGGCGACAAGGATCGCGAGCGAGCCGGCGCGGAAGCGATCGAGCGTTTCCGTGCGCGATTTCTGATCCATGTCGCCGTGCAGTGCGCCGGCATCAAAGCCATGACGCTCGAGCGAACGCGCGACTGTCGCGACGTCGCGCTTGCGGTTGCAGAAGACGATGGCATTCTTGAGATCCTTGGCGGCACGGATCTGGTCACGAAGCGCTGCCCGCTTTTCCGCCGGCGTCCTGCCCACCTTGAGCAGAAGCTGCTCGATGGTATCGGCGGTCGAATTCTGGCGCGCCACTTCCACCTTGACCGGATCGCGCAGGAAGCGCTGGGTCAGTTTCTGTATCTCGGGCGGCATGGTGGCCGAAAAGAAAAGGGTCTGGCGGCGTGCCGGAAGCAGCGAGCAGATGCGTTCGATGTCGGGGATGAACCCCATGTCGAGCATGCGGTCGGCCTCGTCGATGACGAGAATGTCGACGCCGGTGAGCAACAGGCGTCCGCGCTCGAAATGGTCGAGCATACGGCCGGGCGTGGCGATCAGGACATCGGCGCCGCGGTCGAGCTTCTTGTTCTGGTCTTCAAAGGAGACGCCGCCGATCAGCAGCGCGACGGTCAAGCGGTGATTCTTGCCGTATTTTTCGAAGTTCTCGTGAACCTGCGCCGCGAGTTCGCGCGTGGGTTCGAGAATGAGGGTGCGCGGCATGCGGGCACGGGCCCGGCCTTTTTCGAGCAGGGAGAGCATCGGCAGCACGAAAGAAGCCGTTTTGCCGGTTCCGGTCTGTGCGATCCCGATCAGATCCCTTTTTTCAAGGACATGGGGAATGGCCTGGGCCTGGATATCGGTTGGCTTGGTATAGCCGGCTGCGGCGACCGCTTCGGTGACCTTGTCGCCCAAGCCGAGCTCGGAGAATTCAACAGTCAAATCGGGTGTCCATCATGTTCGGGTCAGAGAATAAAGAAGAAGTGAGGCGGACTGCCGGTTCGTTCTTTCTCGACGTGTCGCCAGCGGAAATCGGTACACTTTCATCCACACTTGGCTCAAACCTGCACGCGGAGCGTGCAAGCGAACGGGTATGGCCTCTGACGAGCGGGACCATAAACTACCTTGGGTTCAAGTCAATCTTGATTTGGCCATCAATATTAACAGTGGTGCTATTGTCAGCCATCAAACGTCGACATCGGTCACAAACGCCGCTTTTTCTGAAATGAATTCGAAGCGGGACTCGGGCTTGTTTCCCATCAGCCTGTCGACGGTATCGCTGGTTTGCGCGCGATCGGAAACGACGCGCACCTGAAGCAATGTCCTTGATTTGGGGTTCATGGTCGTCTCCTTCAAGTGGGCATGGGGCATTTCGCCAAGCCCTTTGAAGCGCGTGACCTCAACTTTACCGCGTCCGGTGAACTCGTCTTCCATCAGTCTGAGCCGATGGGCATCGTCCATGGCATAGGCGGTCTTGGCACCTTGCGACAGGCGATAGAGCGGAGGCAGAGCCAGATAGAGATGGCCGCCTTCGATCAGGGCGGGGAGTTCTTGATAAAAGAAGGTCATCAGCAATGAGGCGATGTGGGCGCCGTCCACGTCGGCGTCGGTCATGATGATGATCTTGTCGTAGCGCAGATCGTCTTCGCGATATCTGTCGCGCGTGCCGCAGCCCAAAGCCTGAATGAGATCGGCAATCTGCTGGTTGGCGGCGAGCTTGTCGCGGCTGGCGCCGGCGACGTTGAGCACCTTGCCGCGCAGGGGCAGGATGGCCTGACTGGCACGGTCGCGCGCCTGCTTGGCACTGCCGCCGGCACTGTCGCCTTCGACGATGAACAACTCGGCGCCCTGGGCTGCCGACTGGGTGCAATCGGCGAGTTTTCCGGGCAGGCGCAGTTTGCGGGTCGCCGATTTGCGGTCGATTTCCTTTTCCTTGCGACGGCGCAGGCGGTCCTCGGCCCGCTCGATGGTCCATTCGAGCAATTTGTTGGCCTGGTTCGGCGACGCGGTCAGCCAGTGGTCGAAGGCGTCGCGAATGGCGTTGTCAACGATACGCGTGGCTTCACCCGAAGCGAGCTTGTCCTTGGTCTGACCGACAAATTCAGGCTCACGGATAAAGACCGAAAGCATGGAGCCGCAATGGCCCAGAACGTCTTCGGACGTGATGACCGAGGCGCGCTTGTTGCCGACCATGTCGGCATAGTTTTTCAGGCCGCGGAGCAGGGCGGTGCGCAAGCCCGCTTCATGGGTGCCGCCATCCGGAGTGGGCACAGTGTTGCAATACGAGGATGTAAACGTGTCGCCAAGATACCAGGAGATCGCCCATTCGACCGATCCGTGACCGCCGGGCTTTCCTATCTTGCCGGAAAATATGTCGTCGAGAATGCGCGTTCTGCCCTCGATGCGGCGTTCGATGAAATCGCGAAGGCCACCGGGAAAATGGAATACGGCCTTGGCCGGGACCTCATCGGTGGCCAGCGTTTCGTCGCACGACCAGCGGATTTCGACGCCACCGAAAAGGTAGGCCTTGGCGCGCGTCATGCGGAAGATGCGGTCGGGGCTGAAGCGGGCCGAATTGCCAAAGATCTGGGCATCGGGATGAAAGCGGATCGTGGTTCCGCGGCGGTTGTTGACGCGGCCCATGTTTTCCAGTTGCGAGGTCGGCTTGCCTCGCGAATAGGTCTGCCGATAGAGAGTTTGGTCGAGCGCGACTTCGACGATGAGATCGTCGGTCAGCGCGTTGACGACCGATACGCCGACGCCATGCAACCCGCCGGAGGTTTCATAGGCCTTGGAATCGAATTTGCCGCCCGCGTGAAGCGTGGTCATGATGACTTCAAGCGCAGAAAGGTGCGGACGCTTGGGGTGAGCGTCGACAGGGATGCCGCGGCCATTGTCGGTCACGCTGACATAGCCATCCTCGCCCAGATGAACCTCGATACGGTTGGCGTGACCACCGATCGCCTCGTCCATCGAGTTGTCGATCACTTCGGCGAACAGATGGTGGAGCGCGTTGGCGTCGGTTCCGCCCACATACATGCCGGGCCGGCGGCGCACCGGCTCGAGACCTTCGAGCACCTCGATATCGGCGGCCGTATAAGAGCCAGACGGCGCCGGGTCGCGCGCTGCAGCGGGGCGCTTGGGCTCGGCGGCGGGCTGGGGGGGCGTGACGCCAAAAAGATCGTTGTCGTCGGTCATGGGCCTCAAAAAAATCTTGCCGGACGAATCAGATGATAATCCGGTCTATCATATGGCGGCTTGTATGAGCGGAAACACCACAGTTTCCAAGGTGTTTCAACAGGATTGCGCTTGCACCGCCGCAACGCCTGCCAAGTGCCGGATTCTCATCCTGGGACACTTGTGGGGCGTAAAATCATGGCCCGGTTTACGTTCGGTTTGCGTCTCATCAGCACTTTTTTAAGCCCATTGCGGTAAAAAATCTCCATACGGTTCATGTGTTTGGAGTTGCCGTATGCGTGCACGAATTGCCCGCGGCGCTGCGTATCAGGCGTCTGGGTCAGGGCACGAAGTGTTCTGGTGGCTGCAGGCCGGATTGAAGAGTTCTGCGTACCGGCTTGCCCACCTTTCACTTCCCAGAGCCGTCCTGTTGCCGGGACTGGTGGCGGTGTTTTTTCTGGCCTGACGCGCGCGGCGCGGTTGCGTGAGTCTCGCGCGACAGCTAACTAGTGCGGACTGATCCCAGGAGTCCGCAGTGTCCGACCAGCAGGCCAAGCCCATCCGTCCGCTCTATTTTGTCGCTTCGTACCCGCGTTCGGGCGGCAATTGGGTGCGCTCGGCGATTTTCCTGATGATCGCGCTGGGTCAGCCCAATCCGCCAAAGCGGATCGATATGCGCAATATCGACAACATCATACCGCTCGATTCCCACGGCCGCTTCTACAAGGAAGTCACCGGCAAGGAGGCCAGCAGCCTTGCCGAGGAGGAAGTGGCGGCGGCGCGACCGCAGGTGCACGAGCTGCTTTCACGCGACACGCGCGGTCTGCCGGTTGTGCGCACGCATGCTGTGCGCGGCACGTTTTTCGGGCATCCGACCTTCAACACCAAGGTTTCGATCGGCGGGACCTACATCGTGCGCTCGCCGCTCGATGT
>TARA_R110002051_G_scaffold74601_1_pt1 | contig 17881 bp, 12 predicted proteins | sample TARA_R110002051 | Tara Oceans TARA_R110002051 (sample SAMEA4397023) | marine metagenome | biome: Polar Biome; feature: [MES] marine water layer (ENVO:01000295) within the mesopelagic zone...; material: water (ENVO:00002006), including particulate matter (ENVO:01000060) such as......
TTAGGTGAAGTCGATCTTATAAAGACCATTCAGCTTCTGCCAGGAGTGTCCAATAATGGAGAAGGTTCTGCGGGTTTTAACGTCAGGGGAGGCGCCGTAGATCAAAATTTAGTGCTTTTGGACGAAGCGATTATTTATAATACGTCTCACTTTTTTGGACTTTTTTCAGTTTTTAATAATGATGCCATTAAAGATGTGAAACTTTATAAAGGTGACATTCCTGCTAAATTCGGTGGTAGGACAGCTTCGGTCTTAGATGTAAGGCAAAAAGACGGCAACAACAAAAGGCTAGAGCTTAATGGAGGTATTGGGTTAATTTCAAGTAGGCTTGCCGTAGAAGCCCCCTTGTTTAAAAAGAAGGGCTCTTTTCTTTTGGCAGGAAGATCAACGTATGCACAGCTTTTTATGGGGCTTTCGGAAGAGCTAGCAAACAATAATATCAGTTTTTACGATCTAAACCTTAAAGCCAATTATGAAATTAACGAAAACAATAAAATATATGTTTCAAGCTATTTTGGTAGAGATGTTTTTAACATATCAAGCCTTTTGGATAGTAATTACGGTAACATCACTGGTAACCTACGCTGGAACCATATTTTTAACGATAAACTATTCTCTAACTTATCGCTTATATATAGTAAATACGATTATCAAATAGTACTTGATTTTGTTAAATTGGATTGGATATCGGATATACAAAATTTTAACCTAAAATACGATTTTGGCTATTATGCAAGCGATAAAATAAAAATAGACTTCGGACTTAGTGGTATTTCGTATAATTTAAATCCCGGGGAAATTACACCATCTACGCCAACCTCGCCCATTAACCCATTAAAATTAGACCAAAAAAGGGCTTTTGAAGCAGGAGCTTATGCTAGTGTAGAACATACTATTACGGATAAGCTTACCGCAAGATATGGTTTGCGCTACAGCACATTCAACCGATTGGGCGGACAGGCCATCACAAATTATGCAAATAATCAGCCAGTAGTTTATAACCAAGGACTAGGCATCTACCAAAGTGGTGAAGCTATTGGAGAAACAGAATATTCTAGAGGCCAAACCATTAAACAATTCGGAAATTTAGAACCACGCTTAGGATTGTCGTACAAATTAACGGACCATTCTTCAATAAAGGGAAGTTACACACGTACAGCACAATATCTGCAATTGCTATCTAATACGGCATCAGTAACACCTTTAGACGTTTGGACAACGAGCGGAACTTATGTAAAACCGCAACTGTCTAACCAATATGCTTTAGGGTATTATAAAAAATTCAATGACAATGCATATTCCTTTGAAGCAGAAACCTATTATAAAACTACCGACAACCGAATTGACTATATTGATGGCGCAGATTTAATAGGTAATAACACCATCGAAACCGAAATATTAAATGGCGAAGCAAGAGCCTATGGTTTGGAATTGATGTTTAGAAAAAACAAAGGGCGCTTTACGGGCTGGTTTTCATATACTTTAGCTAAAACAGAGCAACGCTCTTTTGGTGGAATTGCAGGAGGTCCGGGAATTAATAATGGCAATTGGTATAATGCGCCTTTTGATCGCACACACGATATTTCCATCACAGGAATGTATAAATTTACAGATAAATGGACATTTAGCGCAAATGCAGTCTATCAAACCGGTCGCCCAGTTACGTATCCAACCGGTCAATTTGAATACGACGGATCTTCTGTTGTGATCTACAACAATAGAAATGCCAATAGATTACCTGCTTACCATAGGTTAGATGTTTCGGCAACCTACAAACCCAATCGCAAACCAGATAAGCAATGGAAAGGCGAATGGGTTTTTAGCATTTATAATATGTACAATAGAAGAAATGCCGCCTCTATAACATTCGGTCAAAATTATAATACAGGAGCAAACGAAGCAACAAGGACTTCCATATTTGGTATTATCCCTTCAATAACCTATAACTTTAAATTTTAATAAAATGAACACTTTAATAGAAATAATACGCAAAAACATATTAAAATCAAAACACGCACTAAAAATGGCTTTACTTGGTTTGATTGCTTTTTCCTGCACAGATGTGGTAGATATAAGCGTACCAACCGAAGCCCCACGTTTGGTTATTGAAGCATCTCTAGGTTGGGAAAAAGGCTCGTTAGGAAATAACCAAACCATAAAATTAAGCCTATCCACCCCATTTTACGATCTAACACCAAGCCCTGTAACAGGCGCATCAGTAAGGGTTGAAAACGTTACAAACGGCGATGTATTTATTTTTGAAGACCAACAGGATGGTCGCTATACAACCATAGATTTTGAACCTATAATTAACAACACCTATAACTTAGAGGTGATTTATAACGATGAAACCTATACCGCTCAAGAAACATTAATACCTGTTCCTGAAATAGATAGAATAGAGCAATCCCGTATAGGTGGTTCAGACGAAGAAGAGCTAGACCTAACCATCTATTTTAATGATCCAGAAAATGAAGTGAATTTTTACTATGCCACATTTTTGGAAGGTAATGATTTGCTGCCTCTAAGGGTAGTCCTATCTGACGAATTTACAAATGGTAACGAAATGTCTATTTTTTATGAAGAAAACGAGGCCGACCAAGCAGATGAGATACTACCCGGAGATATGGTAGATATATACCTGTTTGGCATAACTGAAGAATATTACGATTTTTTGGATAGTTTAATTGAGCAAGGCGATAATGCAGGAGATCCTTTTGCAACGTTACCAATACGGCTAAAAGGTAATTTCATAAATCCAGAAAATCCCGATGATTATGCTTTTGGGTATTTTAGGGTTACAGAATTTGTAAACGAGGTTTATACTTTCGTCGAGTAGAGGAAGTTTTAATATTTCCAAAGATAATTACAACAAAAGGCAAAAAGCAAATAACCTGGTAAAGGCATCATTTAAATATCAAATATTGAAGATTGCCTTTCAAATTAATACGGAATATTCCTTAAAACACTATAAATTTATAGCAACATGGTTGTTTTAGAGTAAATATTGGAGACTAATAAAGTAAAACCAACTACAATGCACTTGTTGGTTTTACAATTTCTCTTGAATAAAAAAGTGGTTGCCAGTTTAACCAAAAAATTGAGCACATAAAAGAACTCATCATTTACGATGAATTAACCTTGAGTGAAATAGCATTTAAACTTCACTATGGTAGCGTTGCCTATTTGAGCAATAAGTTTAAAAAAATGACAGGAATACCACCTACGCAGTTTAAAAGTGCTGTAAATAGAAGCAGGAAATCATTGGATGATGTTTAGCTAACATAACCAGTGCTCTTTTTCAAAAAAATAGCAGAGCAGCAAAAAATATCAGCTAAAAAAAAGCATTCCAGAGTTTATTAACAAAAGAAACGTATAGGTATTCATGTTAATCTTATAACCCACTCTTTCCCTAATAATGCTAAAGGCTTTGGTAATATGGGCTTCAACTGTTTTTGGGGAAACATTCAGATATTCTGAGATTTCAACATTGCTCAAGCCTTCCTGTTTGCTCAAAATAAAAACATCCTTGCACTTTGGGGGTAAATTCTGTATCTCTTTTTGCACCAATAAAAACAACCGCTCTAAAATGTTGTTGTCATTTTCCACAATATTGTCCAGTGCTTCAATATATTTCTTTTCCAATTTGGTTACGGCCCTGTTTTTCCTATACTGGTCAATATACTCGTTGTAAACAGATTTATACAAAAAACTTTTAATGGAAAAACTAGAACTTAAATAATGGCGTCTTTCCCAAGTTTTAACAAATACATTTTGTACAATATCTTCGGCCATAGCACTATCATTTATCAAACTATTGGCATATACGCATAATTTATGATTGTAACATTTCACCAAAAAAGAATATGCCTTTTCGTTTCCCTTTTTAAGGTGGGTTATTAAATCTGCATTATCTTCAAAGTTATGTTTCATAAAGAAGGAATTATTAAACATTTATTACTGGACACAACAATATTAATAAAAAAAAATGAAAAACATTAGGGTTATGTCAATGGGCTTCGTAATATAAGTATGAATGAGGCCAAAGGTAAAAAATTAATTGCAAAGTATTTTACAGATTCCATCTCTGCATCAGAACTGGATGAACTGATAGCATGGTTGGATAAACAGGAAAATCAAGATGTTTTTTTTGAAAGTGCTAAAGTAGATTATGCAATCCTTAATAACATGAGCCAATACAATGCCAAAAAATCCGAAAAACTGTTGCTTGATAAAATAAGAAAGGATAAAAACATTTTATATAAATTCAAGATCGGGAAACTTTTTAAATATGCTGCTGTAGCCATTCTGTTTTTAAGTACGGGGTATTTTGTTTATAACGATTTTTTAAAGGAAAAAAACAATGGCACAGTTACCGTAGAAAAAAATGCCATAATCCTTCAGTTGGACGACGGGAAGATTAAGGTGCTTTCTGAAGATGGCACCGTCAAGGTTGTCAATCAGGAAGGAACTGTAGTTGGTTCACAAAGTGGAAATCAATTGGTTTACAATAGTGAGACAAGTATTGAAAAATTGGTTTATAATACCCTAACCGTGCCTTATGGAAAAAGGTTTGAACTGAAACTATCCGATGGCACCCATGTTTTTTTAAACGCCGGCACCTCACTGAAGTATCCCGTGAAATTTTTAAAAGGTAAAAACAGGGAAGTGTTTTTAAATGGTGAAGCCTTTTTTAATGTTACCAAAAACAGCGAGCACCCCTTTATAGTTAATATGAACAATGTTGGGATAAGGGTTTTGGGCACAAAATTCAATGCCTCGTCGTATCCAGAGAATGATGTTGTCAACACCGTTTTGGTAGAAGGCTCCGTAAGCATATTCAATAATAACAATGCTTACAGCACTTCAACATCAAAAGAATTAAATCCGGGTTATATGGCCACTTGGGATAAAAGCAATAAGAAAATAACCATTGATAAAGCAGATATAGACTTGCATACCGCTTGGATGGATGGAAGGGTCATATTTAGGCACATGCCCTTTAAAAATATCATAAAAAGATTGGAAAGACAATACGATGTCACCATCATGAATAACAATAGAAAGCTGGATGATGAATTTTTTACAGCGAGTTTTGATATTGAAACCATTGAACAGGTACTCATGGTATTCCATAAAAATTATGGCATCAATTACTCCATTTTAAATAAGCAAATAATTATTAACTAAAAACTAAAAAAATATGGTATAAAAAAACTCACTACATTAATTCAAAAACCAAAAAGAATGCGATCCTTATTTTAAGCTGTAAAAAAGCCAGTAATAAGGAAAAAAACCGGAAAATGCTCGAACATTTCCCGATTTAAGCAATGATTAAAATTATTAACCACCTAATGCATTACAAAAATATGAAAAATCTATTTAAGCAAAAGGGATTTCCCTCTTTTCAATTAAAATTCGATTTAAAAATGAAACTGACCACACTTTTATTAATAGTTTCCTTCTTTAATCTTTATGCGAACGATTCTTACGCTCAAAAAACGAAGATTACCTTAGACATGGAACATGTTACTATCGAAAGTGTTCTAAACAAAATTGAATCTCTTTCCGATTTTAAGTTTATGTACAACGATCGTGAAGTTGACTACAAAAAGATGGTTTCCGTAACAGCTAAACGCGAGCGTATTTCATCAATATTAGCTAAAATATTCTCGAACACCAATGTTACTTTCGAGGTATTTGAAAAGCAAATTATTCTTAAAGCGGATATTGCAAAAAGCCCAAATAACAAAACTACTGCCATAAAAACCGATCTGCCCGTTCAGGACAGGGAAGTTACCGGAACGATTACAGATAATAACCAACAACCTTTACCTGGTGTTAATATTAGGATCGAAGGTACTTCTACAGGAGTAGTAAGCAATTTTGATGGCTATTATAGCATTAATGTAAATTCGGACGAACAGGTTCTTGTATTTACCTATGTAGGCATGAAAAGTGTTAAGAAAATTGTAGGTCAAAACACCGTTTTAAATGTTACAATGGAAGAGGACAGCCAATCTTTGGAGGAGGTAATTATTACCGCCACAGGGCCCCGTAGAAGAATAGAAATGGGTAACTCCATTTCCAAGCTGGAAGTTGCGGATGATGTTAAGGAACGGCCAATAAGCAACGTTTCAGGTTTGCTTCAAGGACAAGCTGCAGGTGTTCAAATAATTGGCAGTAGTGGTTCTGTAGGTATGGGTTCCCGAATTCGTATTAGGGGATCCAATAGTGCCTCCTTATCTAACGAACCTGTTATATATGTTGATGGTGTTTTAATCAATAACCAACCCAATTCCATCTCTTTCGAAACCGGAGGGCAGTCACCTTCTAGGTTAAACGACATCAATCCGGAAGATATTGAATCTATTGAAATTATAAAAGGGCCTTCTGCCGCAACCTTATATGGATCCATTGCTGCAAATGGTGTAATCCAGATTACGACCAAAAGAGGAAAAATGGGTAAACCAAGATGGTCGGCTTTTTTAGAAAGTGGCCTTGTTGAAGATATTGTTACCTATCCTAAAAATTATCAAGCCTTTGATGCTGCCGGTAATCCGGGGTTTAATTTTGAAGCAGCCGATGGCACCTTTATCCCTAGCAGGGTCGATTCCTTTCAACCGCTAAATGACCCACGTACATCGCCCTTCCGGACTGGACAGTCTTATGGAGGCGGTATAAGTGTTTCTGGTGGGAGCGAATCCCTTACCTATTTCATGTCTGGTAATATGAGTAATGCCGAAGGCGTTGTTCCTGTCAGCAATATTAAAAAAGCCAGTTTTAGAGGGAATTTTGGGGCAAAAATTAGTGATAAATTAAAATTGAATTTAACAACTGGTTACGTAAACAATGATTTGGAATTGGCTTTAAATGATAATTTTGCACTCGCACTTATGAGTCAGGGCCTTAATGGCACGTCTTCAATTGATGTCAATAATGGTTGGGGCGAATTTACACCCGAAGAATTATTCACTATTGATACCCGACAGTTAGTTAACCGCTTTACAACAGGTCTGGAAACCTTGTGGAACCCTTCCGAAAAATTCAGTGTACGTGTTTTTGGTGGTTTGGACTTTACATCGCGTTGGGACAGTCAATTCTTTCCTACTGGCGAAGCACCGGCTTTTCTTAATTATGATCAGGGCGCGCGGTTTTCAAACCGCTTTAATGATTTTGTTTACACCTTGGATGCGGTAGCATCTTACAAAACCAATTTTTCTGAAAATATCACATCGCGTTCTTCTTTGGGATTCCAATACTTACAAAACCTTTCTCAAGGGACTTTGGCTACAGGATTCCAATTAGTTGCAGGAAGTAATTCCATTGCTGGAGCTGCCGTAACCCTTAGTAATGAAGAAACTTTTGAGCAGCGTACAGTGGGTATGTTTTTTGAAGAGCAAGTAGGGTTTGATGGCAAGCTATTTGTTACAGGTGCTGTTCGTGCAGACCGGGGGAGTTCTTTTGGAGCGTCATTCAAATCGGTATTTTATCCTAAAGTGAGTGCTTCCTGGCTAATCTCTGAAGAAGATTTCTTCAATAAAAATGATAAAAGCTGGATCAATTCCTTAAGGTTTAGGGGCGCTTGGGGTGCTTCTGGGGTTCAACCGGGAACCAATGACGCCTTACGCTTTTTCAATCCCATTGCTGCTACCGTTGGTGGTCAAAGTGTTACAGGGGTTACACTTGGAGGTGTTGGTAACGATGACCTTAAACCAGAACGCTCGCGCGAACTGGAATTTGGTTTAGACGCCAAATTGATCTCGAACCGTGTTGGGTTGGAACTGACTTATTTTAACAAACAAACAGAAGATGCCTTGATTTTTAGACAGTTGCCATTATCTCTTGGTGTTGGCGATGGGCGTTTCGAAAATTTGGGATCCGTTAAAAATACTGGTGTAGAAATAGCGATAAATACTCGAATTATTGACAAAGAAAAATTCTATTTTGACCTTGATTTAATAGGTTCTTTCACAGACAACGAACTTAAAGAACTTGGAGACGGCATTCAGCCTATAGTTTTTAATGTTGTACAAAGGCATGCTGAAGGTTATCCACTAGGAGGATATTGGGATGAGGAATATACTTATAATGATGCCAATGGTGATGGCCTAATTAGCCAAAGCGAAGTGCAGGTTGGCGAAACCAAATACCTGGGAACACCATTTGCAACTACCGACATTTCTTTTACACCAGTTATTGGGTTGTTTGATAATCGCTTGGTTGTTAAAGGGCTTCTAAACTACAGAGGCGGTCAAAAACTTTATAATAATACAGGGGCCTGGAGAAACGGTAACAGTAATACCCAGGAGCTAAATGACCCTAATGCTTCATTGGCAGGTCAAGCACGTGCCGTGGCATCAAAATTCTATGGCACTAATGCCGGATATATAGAAGACGCATCATTTTGGAGATTACGGGAAATATCCATTACTTACAACGCTCCTGGAACCTTTGCCTCAAAGCTTGGGTTCTCACGGGTAAGCCTTACATTATCTGGCCAAAATCTTGGTTTATGGACCGATTATTCAGGGCTTGATCCTGAAATTAGCTCAACAGGACAAACTAATTTTGATACTGAGGAATTTCTTAGTCAACCGCCAATTCGTTCATGGAAAGCGCGTTTAAACCTTTCCTTTTAACACTAATTATTCAAACAATAATAACGATATACTTGAATTATGAAAAAATTAATAAAAAATATAAATCAATTGGGAAGTTTCCAGAGGTTAATTACTACCTGCCTTATGATTCTTCTGTCACTCGGAGCAGTATCCTGCGATACTATTGTCGAAGTTGTTGACCCAGATATTGTAACTCCTAGCTCATTAAACAGTGAGGCTGGTATTCAAACACTCAAAGCAGGATCATTGGGTGATCTTTCTGTCGCTATGAGCGGCGCAGCAGCTGGCCATGGTGCAACAACTGGACTTATTGTAATGAGTGGCCTTATGTCTGACGAGTATGACTATTCAGGCACCTTTCCAACGCGTCGAGAAGGGGATACAAGGATCCTTCAAAATACCAATGGTGATATGGATGTGATTTTTGGCAATCTACATAAAGCCAGAGCTGGAGCTGAAGCTACCATCGATTTAGCCGTTAATTTTGGTGGTGTACCCGATGTTGAAAGTGAAATGCAAAGTGTTGTAGGCTATTCTTATATTATGTTTGCCGAAACATTTTGTGGTGCTGTGCCATTTAGTAAAGTGCTTGCAGATGGTGGTATCCAATTTGGAGAGCCTTTAACAACAGAGCAAATGTTTAATGCTGCAATCACTTGGTTTGAACAGGCCTTGGCTAGTGCCAGTGGAAATTCCGATTTAGCTAATTTGGCACGCATAGGCAAAGCGCGTGCATTATTGGGCTTGGGGCAAATTAGTGCTGCAGCCAATGAAGTAGCATCTGTACCAACAAGTTTTGTTTACAATATAGAGCACTCTGACAATAGCCCGAGACAGGAAAATGGCATATACATTATGAGTACGGTACGCCGTCAATATTCTATTGCCGATGGCAAAGGGGGCAATGGGCAAATGTACCGTTCTGCAAACGACCCAAGAACGCCTTGGGATGGAGGCACTGACTTTGGTCAAGATGATATAACCTTATATTACAATCAGTTAAAATTTCCCTCATCTAATGCATCTGTGGCATTGGCCTCAGGGATTGAAGCGAGATTAATTGAGGCAGAAACCGCAGCAGACTCCGATGATGCTTTAGGGGTTCAAACCATTCACAATACGTTAAGGGCAGATATTATGGGCCTCCCTGCTTTGAATTTAATCGGTTTATCTGGGGATGACCTTATGTTAGCACACATGGGAGAACGTGCATTTTGGTTGTATAGTACAGGCCATAGACATGGCGATTTACTGCGATTGGTTGATGTTTATGGAATGTCTCCTTCCGATGTGTTTCCATGGGGACCTTATTTTAAAGGTGGTGATTATGGCTCAACATTACGATTCCCTGTTCCAGAATCTGAATCAAATAACCCAAACTACGTTCAATGCCTATAAAATATTGGAAAGTTTGTTTTTTTTAGTCAATGAAAGAGGCTCATCGAGAGCCTCTTTTTTTATCATAAATTTCATATAATTTTTTTAAATTGTGTGCCTATTAGATTTTAACCATGACCAATCAGCCACATCTTTCAAAAGCCTTAAGTTCAGGACGTTTTTCTATTTTAGCGTCCTTATTTTTTTTATCTGGCGTCGCTGGTTTAATATTACAGGTCGTATGGATGTATCGCTTGGGATTAATTTTCGGGAATGCCTCGTATGCCACGGCTGCCACACTATCGGCATTTTTTCTTGGGTTGGCAATTGGAGGTTGGTTTTTAGGAAAAGCTTCTGTAAAATTTAAAAGGCCATTATTGGGATATGGGCTTATTGAAATTGGTATTGCCCTAACAGCACTTCTTTTAATTCCTGGTCTAAAATTTTATGAAACACACTATGCTGCGGTAATTACGTTTATTGATGGAGAGCGTAGCATGCTTACCCTTTTAAAATTTATTTTTAGTATCACGCTTTTAATTTTACCCTCTGTACTTATGGGAGGCACATTTCCTGTACTGGCCCAATATGTGGGCAAAGTGCACCATAGACTTGCGAGCAGAGGCACCATTTTATATGCGGCTAATACCCTTGGCGCATCACTCGGAGCTTTCTTAGCTGGTTTTTACATTCTTTCTACCTTCGGTGTTAAAGCCACATATTATTTTGCCATAATTTTAGCAGCAAGTATAGGTGTTTTGGCTGTAATTTTAGATAGATTCCCTACCTATAGCAAACCGTTCCCGGAAAAAGATAATAATTCAGGGTCTTATCCACCCAATAAAAAATCGAATGCTGTTTCCAATTGGTCTTCTGTAAAGATAAGCCAATCAAAGTTTGTATTATTGGCGTTTTCTTCCGGTTTATTGGCTTTATCAGCTGAAACAATTTGGACGCGAATGTTTGCTCAAGTGTTACAGAATTCAGTGTACTCATTCTCGGCTATTTTAGTCGTATTTCTTTTTGCTCTGGGATTTGGCGGACTCCTGTCTCATATACTGGTCAGAATATCCCTTCCAGTTAACAAGGTGTTACTATTACTACTTTTTTTAGGGGCAATTACAGTTGGGTTATCTCCTGTTGTGTTTAACACATTAACGCATAATTTAGAATACCTGGCACCAGATGCATCTTGGCTAAACTATCTTTGGGCTGTATTTAAGCTTAGCTTTCTGGTTGTTTTTTTTCCAACCGTAATTTTTGGTGCTGTTTTTCCATTTTTATTAAAAGCAGTGCCAGTTATAAATCAAGCTCCTGGAAAATTTGTGGGCAAATTGGTTTTATTCAATTCGATTGGTAGCACCATAGGGCCACTAATTATTGGGTTTATTTTACTGGATGCCGTTGGCATTTGGATGAGCCTTAAAATCGTTGCCTTATTTTATGGGGTTTTAGCACTGTATATGGCATACTCACCTCATTTTAAAGGGCGCTTAAAATGGTTGGTAATTGTGGGTGTGGGTGTTTTTAGCGTTACTGTTTTAACAAACCCATCTATGGTTAGACTGGAAAAAGGCGATAAAATATTAAAAACGTGGCAGTCTAGTGATGGTATTGTTTCTATTGTTCAGTCTGAGAAAAACATACAGATGCGACTGGACAATTTTTATGTATTGGGCGATTCCCGTTCTATTTTAGTCGAACAAATGCAAGGCCATATTCCATTACTCGTTCACCCATTACCAAAAAAAACACTTTTCTTGGGAATGGGCACCGGAATTACAGCAGGTGCTTCGCTAAATCACGATGTAGAACGTGTGGTTGTGGTTGAGTTGGTTTCGAATGTCATTCCTGCTGCCAAGCAATATTTTTCTCCATGGACGAATAATCTTTTTAATGATAAACGGGTTGAAATCATTGCAGACGATGCTAGGAATTTCCTGCTTGGTACCGATGAGAAATTTGATGTTATAGTGGGAGATTTGTTTACACCTTGGCATGCTGGTACAGGAAGTTTATATACCATTGAACATTTTAAGCAAGCCAAAAAAAACCTTAAAAAAGGTGGTGTTTTTGCACAATGGCTGCCCTTATACCAACTTACACCAGAAAGTTTTGAAATTATTGCGGCTACTTTTGCCTCTGTTTTTCCTGAAGTAACCTTATGGCGTGGCGATTTTTCAAATACCAGGGCAAGTATTGCTCTTATTGGTCAGGAATCTGGGTCTCAATTGAGGCAGGATGTTATCAAGAAAAACATTTCCAATGTTGTGGGCAAGGAAAGTGATACCTCTAGTACTGCTTCGGACCATATGGCAGGCCTTTTTTATCTGGGAAACTTAAAGGCCATTAAAAGCCGTCTTTTAGATGTTACAATAAATAATGATGATCGTCGTACGGTCGAATTCAAAGCACCCATTTTATCACAACAGGCCAATGCAGGCAAGACAACTTATATTGTTAAGCAGGAATTGGAAAACCTATTTACAGCGTTGGCAACAAGCCTTCCTGCAAACAAAGACCCTTATCTTTCCGAATTGCCAACAAACGAAATTAAATATGTAGATGTTGGCTTAAAATATTTCCGTTATTTAAGGTTGGTTTCTGAAGGAAAAGATGATGAGGCGAGCAGTATCCTGAAAGAAATTAATGTGTTAGCTCCAGATTTTTTAAAAGAAACTAAAAAAACCTTATGATCCTGATAAGTAATTGGGTGACAATTATCAAGAGTAGGTGACAATTATCAAGAGATTGTTGCAAACAACAAACAGTAACTATGTATCAGGTTGTCTATCAAATAATTTCTCAATAAAATGGTGATATTATGTTTGTTGATATAGAAGGGTATCTTGTGTTAAATCAGGATAGAGGCAAGTTATTAGATTGCTATTCAAAAAGGACGTAGCTAATAATCGAAAGATATTGTGGGTTTTGAATTAGGCGATTCAAAGATCTTAATCCCAAAATCAGTGAATTTTATAAATCATTCAGCATATTACATAATATTTTCCGAAATTTGTTTAAACTAAATCAAATTTGCAAAGAAGGTAGTAAATGTATTTGAAGTAAGTAATATTTGGAAGACGAATTTGACAAAAACGACACGACTAAAGAAGATATAGAAAAAGTAAATGAATAATACAGGCTAATATATAATTGGAAAAGAATGGAAGTACAATTAAAATCAGAAATTATCTGCCCGAACTGCGGACATAAAAAAGTAGAAGATATGCCAACAAACGCTTGTCAATTCTTTTACGAATGTGAGAATTGCAAAACGGTTTTGAAACCGAACGATGGAGATTGTTGTGTGTATTGCTCTTATGGAACAGTTGCTTGCCCGCCAATTCAAGAAAATAAAAGTTGTTGTTAAATGAAGTTCCTCTGTTCAAATTAAATCCTATAAGAATGCAAAATGAACCACATAAATTACCTTCCGATTTAGTTTTGGATATTAAAACCAGGTTAAAAACATTAAGCGGTCAGATTACCGGAATAGTCAAGATGCTTGATGAAGGAAAAGATCCAGAGCAAATCAACATCCAGTTCAAATCCATTGATAAAGGCATCCAAAAAGCACATTACTTACTGTTGGATGAAGTCTATCGAAAAGCACTTGCCATTGGCATTGTAAAGGCTGTGGACTCTTGCCCCGGAAACTGCGGCAATGAAGACAAAATTGAATATTTGAAAAGTGAATTCCCTAACTTGGAATTATCTGATTTGACTAACAAGTTAAAAGAAATCCAAACCATTGAAACCAGAATAAAAGACTACAACGAAAAAAAAGTCTAAAAAAAGTTTGCTGACCCCCTACCTGCCGTTCTCATCTTTGTTCCATTATAAATTTAAACTTAAAATAAGATGAAACGACAAATCGAGATTTTCACGGCAGGTTGCCCAGTATGCGAGCCTGTGGTACAATTAGTAAAAGAGACCGCAGGAAAAGACTGCGAAATCACACTTCATAATCTGTCCGAGCAATGCGAAAGTAAAATCTGTGTTTCCAAGATGAATGAATATGGAGTAAAAAGACTTCCTGCCATTGCTGTTAACGGAAAACTATTGAATTGCTGTACAAACATTGAAATCACAAAAGATGATTTGGTAAATGCAGGAATAGGAAGCTGTTAGGTATGGCAATCATTAAATTGAACAAAAAGGCATCAATGGGAACTGCTGTATTTTCAGCAGTTTCCTTAAAACTTTGTTGTTGGGGGCCATTGCTTTTAACAGGAGTTGCAGGAATTAGTGGGAGTTCTGTCTATTTTTCTTGGCTTATTACCTTGAAACCTTATCTGTTGGCCATAGCATTTTTGTCATTGGGATTCGCTTTTTATCAAGTTTATAAAAAAAAGAAGGTGGACAATTGTGACAACTGTGAAACTGATAGACCATCATTTTTTAAATCGAAATTCTATTTGTGGTTGGTCGCTGTGTTTGTGGTTGTAATGACATTAGTTTCTTATTATCCACAAATATTTCACCCAACGACCACAGAAGGAATTGTTGCAACAAACACTGCACATATTCAATCTGTAAAGTTGAATGTTGAAGGGATGGTATGCTCTGGTTGTGAAGAAAACATCAATCATTCTGTAAACAAATTGGACGGCATTTTAGAAATCAACACTTCTCATATAAAAGGAACTTCCGAAATAAAATTTGATACGACTAAAACAAGTGTCAGTGAAATAGAAGAAGTGATTAAATCAAAAGGGTACATAATTAAAAACAATACCAATGAATAGATTGATTATAATAGCATTGGGTATTTTTTCAACCTTAAATGTGTTTGCCCAAGGACCACCAATTACAACCGAAACGCCCATTATGCTTGGATTGGAAGGTAATGGCATTAGAACTTTTGGTAAGTTCATTTCAAAAGAGAATGCCAACATTTATGTGCAACCCATAGCCATTCCTTATAATATCACTTCAAAATTTCAGATTGGCGGCATATTTCCATTCAAGTTTATTTCCCCTAAAGGAGCAGAAACAACAGGAGGTTTTGCGGATATGACGGTATTTGCCAAATACCAGCTTTATAAAAAAGATGGTAAAGCCAAAACTTTTAGAATTTTAGGCTTGGTTAAACAAACTTTCCCCACAGGAAAAACGTCGTCAATTCCTGCAATTGGTTCAGGCCTTTCTCAAACCTACATTGGTATTGTGATGGGGAAATTAACAACCAAAAAAGGGCTTTATGCCGATTTTGGATATAACATTACCAACAAAGATGCTTCCGATAATTTTTTGTATAATTTCTCTTTTGGTGTGCCATTATTGCCACATAAATATCCACAAAAACAGCTTAACACGTATTTAGAGTTTAATGGCAATTATGTTTTTGACCCCAAAGTACATACACTCTTTATATCACCAGGTTTCCAGTTTATTCCTGGAAGAAGGGTTCTATTTGAAACCAGTTTTCAAATTCCGATAGTTCAAAATAACATTACGACCAATAAAACAAACTATATGGTTTTATTGGGCACACGGTTTTTAATTAATTAAACATAACATTATGAAGAATATATTTAAACAAACAGGATTATTAATTTTAATACTATTGTTTTCAATGGCAAGCAGTACGGCAGTAAATGCGCAAACCAACGACCAAGAGCTTACCTATGTAAAAGTTGAAGTTAAAGGATTGGCCTGTCCTTTTTGTGCTTATGGTTTAGAAAAAAAACTAAAAGATTTAGATGGTGTTGAAACCATTAAAATTGATGTTGAGCAAGGTTTGGCATATTTAACGGTTCTTAAATCCAAAAAACCATTAAAGGAAACGCTTGAAAAAATTGTTACTGATGCTGGATTCACACCAAGTAGCATTGTTTTTTCAGGAAAACCTTTTACTTTGAAGGATGAAAATTAGCATTCACATTATATCTTTTTTGCTTGTATTGCTTGTAATTTTAGGGTGTTCAGAAAATAAAAAAAAGAAACAGGAAGCCACAAACTGGAAATTCAGCAAGGAAATCCCGTTAGGGAATATTTCACCCATAGGTATTGTCGCACAGGGAAATTTCCTGTGGCTTTCAGATGTGGCCAATAATCGTATTGTAAAAATTGACCTTGATGGAACAATGATTGAATCATTTGATGGCTTTCAACGCCCAATGCATATTGCGATTCAAGAAGATAAAATCTATGTTCCCGAATATACATCAGATACAGTAAAAATTATTGAAAACGGAACTGTTTCAACATTTGCGCTAAAAGAAAATACTGATGCAATTGCAGGAATAGCTATTGATGGAAATACTTTTGCCGTTACCGATTTTTATAATCATAGAATCATTTTCCAACAAGATGATAAAGTAACAATTATAGGCAAAGAAGGACATAATGATGGTGAATTATATTACCCAACAGATGTTGATATAAACAATGACTTAATCTATGTTGCTGATGCTTATAACAATCGCGTACAGGTGTTTGACTTAAAAGGAAAATTTCTTAATGATATAGGAAACCAAGATAGGGTTAATGTGGCTTCAGCAGTAAGCGTAAACGGTTCTTACATAGCCATCGCCGATCAGGAGAATAGTAGAGTCCTTATTTATAATATAGACGGATTTCTTCTTCAAATTCTCGAAGAGAACATAAACTATCCCACTGAAGTGCTATTAGACAAAGAGAACTTGTACATCGCTAATTTTAAAGAGAATACACTATCGGTCTATATAATTATGGAAATTTAAATTGAAATCAAGGAGTTTCCATTTTCCAATAGATAAATATTAATTAACAATCAGCAAATTCTACAAATCATTCAGCATATAACGTAACACATTAAAGCCCTTTAATCCTGAAATTTGCAGTGTACAAATAAGAATAGGATTATGGAGACAATTAACATATTTGAAACCAGAGAAAAGAAACATAAGCAGGGAATAAAAGAATCATTTCCTGTTACTGGAATGACCTGCGCCTCTTGTGCATCCAGCGTTGAATCAGTATTAAAACACACAGAAGGTGTATTTGATGCAAGTGTAAACTTTGCTAATAGTTCTGTTCTTGTAGAATTTGATAAGGAGTTGGATCCTAATCAACTTCAAAATGCACTTCGTGAGGTAGGTTATGATATTATTATAGATGTAGAAAATCCTTCGGAAGTACAACAAGAACTTCAACAAAAACATTATCAGGACATAAAAAGCCGTACTATTTGGTCGGCCATTCTAACCCTTCCCATTTTCATCTTGGGAATGTTCTATATGCAATGGGAACTTGGTAAGTGGTTTTCTTTGGTACTGACCTTTCCGATTCTTTTTTGGTTCGGTCGTAGCTTTTTTATCAATGCTTATAAGCAAGCCAAACACGGTAAAGCTAATATGGATACCTTGGTCGCTTTGAGTACCGGAATCGCTTTTCTGTTTAGTGTCTTCAATACTTTTTTTCCTGAATTCTGGGTTACTCGAGGTATCGAGCCTCACGTGTATTACGAGGCAGCTACGGTAATTATAACGTTTATTTCCTTGGGAAAATTATTGGAAGAAAAGGCAAAATCAAATACCTCTTCGGCTATTAAAAAACTGATGGGATTACAGCCTAAAACACTTAAAATCATTGAGAATGGGGAAGAAAAGGAAATTCCTATTTCATCCGTACAAGTGGGTCAGACCATTTTGGTACGACCTGGAGAAAAGATTCCTGTTGACGGTAAAGTTTCTAAAGGTAGCTCGTATGTAGATGAAAGTATGATTACGGGAGAGCCTGTTCCAGTTCAGAAATCACAAGAGGAAAAAGTTTTCGCAGGAACGGTAAACCAAAAAGGCAGTTTTCAATTTATTGCCGAAAAAGTAGGGGGAGAAACCTTGTTGTCCCAAATCATTAAAATGGTTCAGGAAGCCCAAGGAAGTAAAGCACCT
>TARA_R110002051_G_scaffold73135_5_pt1 | contig 17843 bp, 16 predicted proteins | sample TARA_R110002051 | Tara Oceans TARA_R110002051 (sample SAMEA4397023) | marine metagenome | biome: Polar Biome; feature: [MES] marine water layer (ENVO:01000295) within the mesopelagic zone...; material: water (ENVO:00002006), including particulate matter (ENVO:01000060) such as......
GCCTTTAGGTACTTTTGAGTCTAATACAGACATAAGTAATAGGTATTAATGATTAAAATGATGAAAAAGGGCAATGAATATAAATCCTAAAGGAATTAAAATCGAATACACTTTTGCAAACAATTGTAGTTTTTCTTTTCTCATGCTCGTTGCACCTGCAGACTGAAATGCAGAACTAAAACCGTGCATTAAGTGTAGTGATAAGAATATGAAAGCTATTACATAAGCACCAACTCTTAATGGACTAACGAATTTATGAGTAAGTTCTTCATAATATCGGAATCCTTCGCCGTCCGCTAGTAATCCTGTCATATCTCCTTCTATGAACTTAGTGTTGATTTCTGGAATCCAAAAATCAATAAAGTGAAGAACTAGGAAAGCCAAAATAGCTAATCCGCTGTAAATCATATTACGGCTCATCCAAGTTGAATTGGCTGCACCATTGTTTTTGGCATATTTTTTTACTCTTGCACCTCTGTTTTTAGCTTCCAAGATAAAACCCATCACAAAATGATAGATTACTCCGAAAATTAAAACAGGTTGTAATACATATTGCACAGCCCAAAATGTTCCCATAAAATGCGAGGTTTCATTGAACGCATCAGGACTGAAAACTGATAAAAGGTTAATTGCTAAATGCTGCAGTAAGAAAAACATTAAAAAGAAAGCAGAAAGGGCCATTGCATACTTTCTGCCAATCGAAGATTTAAAAAATCCGCTCATTAGTTGTTAATTTTATATGCGAATTTACATCACAAGCTAGTTATTAACAAATAATTAATAGTTTTAGTGTGGTTATTTAGATTCATTTTAAAATCACTTTTCTGTTTAATTAACATTTACAGTGAATTATGTTTTTTAGCCATACCGATTTTGAATAAAATAGAGTTTAATGTACTTCTAGTTGAAGGGTTGTCTTGGATTTTTCTATAGCCCAAAGTACAGCTTGGTCCAAATCTCGAAATTGTAAAATGCTAGTTGGAAAAAATAGACGTTCCATAACTAAACTAGCAAAACTTCCCTTTGTTTGACCAACAACAGCATAATGAGCCATATCATGTCTGTTTTTGTAAAATTTAACCCAATCAGACGGTACAACTTTATAATTGTTAATACGATTTGCGACATAAATGATAGGAATTTGCATGCCATAAATATCTTGAGCCGCGTAAACTACTTTTTTTGCATCATCCCATTGAAATAGTATACCCTCATTCATTTCTGAAATTATTATGCCTTCTTTAAAAAAGTAGAATACACCAAAATCAAACTCTCTAATTTCTTTAATCTGTTTAAATAAGTCTAGTTGCCTAACACGTTTCATTCTTCAAAATAATTGAACACAAAGATATTGAATAGTATATGATTAGTTAGAAAGATTCTCGGTAAAGAGCCGAGTTTATGGGTGTACTAACTTTTTAAAACAAATTATTTTTCCATGTCTTCAAGTTGAATTTCAAGGGCTTTTGTTGATAATTGTACTTCAATTAATGATAGAATTAGTGATACCATTAATGCAAGTAGACTGATACCGAATATTAAATTGGCCCAAAAAGTATGTTCAATATAAATTAAGCTCATGGTAATAACTGCGAGTAGAAAACTAAAAATAGCGGTTGCCTGCATATTTTTTATAATGGTAAGTCTTTTACGTAATTTCTTAACTTGAAGACCAATAGACGGTGAAGCTGTCTCTTCATATTTTTGATGTAATTGTCGAATTAATGCTGCTATTGCTAAATAACGTGCATTATATGCCAGCATTGTTAAAGAAATTGCAGGGAAAAGTAAAGCTGGTATTCCTAATGTTAGTTCCATAGTATATTTTAATCTGTAGCGATTCCAAAATAGGTCCAAGTGACATCTAAAGTAAATGGATTGTGTTGACCGTGAATTTCACCAGGCTCAATAGTTATGCAGTTTCCAGGACCTAGCTCATAATCTAGACCAGAAACAGTAAAAATGGCTTTTCCTGTTTGTATATGAAATACCTCAAACATAGTGTCATGTTTATGTAAATCTACTTTTTGACCTGGTTTAAAAACGGCCGTCCCGTACATCATTAATTGTGGTATTTCTCCACGATTTATTAATGTTCTTTTTTTAATCTCCGCATTATGGCTAACTCCTAAATCTGGCAATTCATTCCAATCTACTATTTTCATTAGGTTATTCTATTTCAAAAGTGATGTTTTCACTTGTTCCGTTCCCTTTAATTTCTACTATATATGAGCCTTTTGGTAAGTAGGTACTTCCATTATCGGCCTGTTTCAATTCTGTTTTATGTTTTTTAAGGTAATTCAACTTTCCAATTTTTGAAAAGGCCAAGTCATAAGATAAAATATTCAATCCTTTGTTTGCTATAATTTCTGTTTCACTAACGACAATATCGTCAGATGATTTTATTTTGGCATGGTGCACATCATCCCTATTAGAATAGAAAGTAATATCTAAGCCCGGTGTACTTGCTTTAGACCACGAGCTCCATGAATTTCCCCAACTATTAGAATGCTTTATGTTTTCTAGAGAATACATATGTAATTCTTTTTTCAATACATCAGATGTCAACTTTTGAATAGGAGCGATATCTGCTTTGTAAATGCTTCTTCCATGTGTGCCCACTAATAAATGCTTAGCTTCTTTTTGTATCACTAAATCATGTATTGCAACAGCCGGAATTCCATTTTTAAATGATTCCCACACTTCGCCATTGTTTAACGAGACATACAATCCATTATCGGTACCAACAAAAAGAATATTTTCATTTTCCGTGTCTTCAATTATAACATTAACAGGTGATGCGGGTATGTTGTTAGAAAGGCTATTCCATGTGGCACCTTTGTTTTCGCTAACATATATATAAGAAGTAAAATCGTCTGAGCGATACCCATTTAAAGTAGCATAAACTCTATCTTTATTATGTTTGGATACTACAACTCTACTTACCCATAAGTTTTGTGGCAAGTTTTTGGAAATATTTTCCCATGAACCACCACCGTTATCTGTACGATGTATAATACCATCATCACTACCCGCATAAAGTAAACCAAATTTAAAAGGAGATTCAGAAATAGTGGTTAATGTTCCGAAAGCCACATTACCCTTTTTTCCACCTTGTGTTAAATCACCAGAAATGGTTTCCCAAGTATCACCTTGGTCTAATGAACGGTGAAGCTTATTGCCACCCATATAAAGGATATCTTGATTGTGTGGAGATAATAGAATTGGAGTTTGCCAATTAAAGCGGTATGGAATTTCACCTAATTCATGTTTTGGTTGAATGTATGTACGTTTGTCATTTTCTAAATCTAATCTAAAGTAATTTCCAAATTGAAACCCTGTATATACAATGTTTGCATTTCTAGCATCTACTTGAACCTGCATACCATCTCCTCCTAAAATAGATTTCCAAGGATACTGTCCTGTTTGGTGCCATTCTGTATTTTCTTCAGCATTATGCGGCCCCATCCAAACGCCATTATCTTGTAAGCCGCCATATACATTATATGGTTTTTCATTATCAACCGCAATTGCATAAAATTGACCTACCTTAGGCGAATTGTTTTTTACCCAACTTGCGCCATCATCATAGCTGGTATTTACACCACCGTCATTTCCATTGATTAAATGTCCTGGTAGATTAGGGTTTACCCAAACAGCATGATGGTCAGAGTGTACATTATCTCCATTGATCGATTTAAATGTTTTGCCACCATCCTTTGAAGAGATTATGGGTACGCCAGATAAATAGATTGCCTCCGAATTTTTAGGGTCTACACTTATTTGGGCAAAATAATAACCGTAACTATAAAAGAGGTCATCTATATAATCACCGTTTTGTTTTACCCATTTGGTTCCACCATCTGTACTGCGGTATACTTCTGCACCTATTACTGGGGTGTCAAAAAGTAAAGAATTTGCATCTTCTAAATAAAGAGCAAGGTCTAACGGTTTAACTGCATTACTGCGTACCATTTGTTTTACATTGGCAGCTCGGTATTTTTCTTGAAAATTGTTGGTCTTTAGAAAATCATTCAGCTCCTTATCATTTAGATTTAGAAATTCTTCTTTAGAGAGCGATTTAAAATCATCTTTTGTTAATCCAGACTGCTTCTCTTTTTTTTCTTCAGATTTTTTTCTTCTATACTGATTGTCATGCACAGCGTAAACAGTATTGTCATCAAAAACAGCTAAACCTATTCTACCAACTCCTTCACCAGTTGGAAAGCCGCTTGTAGGTGTTGATATTTTAGACCAAGTAACGCCAGCATCTGTGCTTTTGTACATGCCAGACCCTATGCCGTTACCAATAAAATCCCAAGCTTTTCTATCTTTTTGCCAAGCAGCAGCGTATTGTATATTAAAATTTTTAGGTGAAACGGCTACATCTATTATACCTGTGTTATCATCAATAAATAGGGTGTTTTTCCATGTTTTGCCCCCATCTGTGGTTTTAAAAATTCCTCGTTCTTTATTTGGTGAATATAAGTGACCTGCAACCCCAACTGTTACTTCATTTGCATTATCTGGATTTACAACAATACGTCCAATATGATGCGAATCTGATAAACCCATATTTTGCCAAGTTTTACCCTTGTCGGTAGATTTTAAAATCCCAATTCCCGCATAAGAAGAACGGGAGGCATTATTTTCTCCTGTACCAACCCATATAGTTCCACTTTTCCAATGCACAGCAATATCACCAATATTTTGAGTCTGAGTTTCGTCTATAATAGGGGTGAAAGTTGTTCCATTATTATTAGTATGCCATAATCCACCAGAGGCGTAGGCAACATAGTACTCAGTTGGGTTAATTTCATTTACTGCCAAATCAACTACACGACCACTCATTACAGAAGGGCCAATATTTTTTAAAGGCAAATTTTTGACCAATGAATTTGCATCCATCACTTGTTTAGCAATTAAAGATTCATCTACTTTTTGTGAAGTTGTAGGTTGAATTTGTGCCGATGCCATTGAAATACTGGCGAATAATATGAAGTAAAATTTTCTCATTTTAATGTCTTTGATACTGCTGATGGTAAGTTACTGATTAGTTTTGAGAGGACATTTTTAAAGTCTTAATCAGTTCCTTTGATTTTGATGCAATTGATAAGTTTGCTACCTTGATATTTTTTTCTACTGTATTGTCCGATTTTGGTGCGACTTCGTTTAATGTTCGAAGGCCCTTTGTATACCAATCTTCCCAAGCTTTTAAAATAGCTATTTCATCCTCAAGATCTTCACCTTTTTCTACCGCTTTTTTACTCAATTCAAATTCGTTTTCTAAACGTTCAATTGCATGTTGCTTCAAATTTATAACTTGCTCTAAGGCAAATTGAGAGCCCGAGTTTACCAATTCCATTCCGCTGACTAATGCTGCTGTACCTACATTTTTTAAAGTTTCTTGAGATACCTTATCAATGCGGTCATTATCCGTATGATAAAATTGGTCTGTAAAATGCCAAAGTAATAGCCCTGGAATATCTGCTTGTAAAAACGGAGTGTGATCGCTTCCACCTTCAAAAGGGTTGGTTTTTACTACCCAATTGGCATATTCCCCTTGTTTCTTAAATGTTGAAATTATAAAATCGTTAAGATAGTGGGGTTTCATATTCTCTAATTTTAAAACCTCACCACCCCACTCGCTATGTTTGTCTTTTCCGCGAGTCCAAATGGCACTAGGGTCTGGCATTTTTTCTATTAAGAAAGTACCGCCTGTTATAGCAGTATTTTCACCAACCATGTCCAAACTTATTCCCCATTTAACCCCTTTTGCCCGTTCAGAATCTTCTTCAATATATCGTCTGGTAGAAATGATTTCATCACCCCATAAAAAAGTCATGGTTCTTTTGAATTCTATTTTCTTTTCAGAAAATAATTTTGCTGCAGTTTTAGCCATTTCTAATTGAGCGCCAACACCTGTAGCGTTGTCATTTGCACCAGGTTCTTGAATATGCGCACTGTATACCAAACGCTCGTTTGGTAATTCGCTACCTTTTATATTGGCAACAATAGTCAATTCTTCAGATGGATATCTTTTGGTTTGGATGTTTGCCAAAATTTCTGTGGTACCTTTTTCTAAACGAGTAGTCAATTTTTCTTTTGCTTCAAAGGAAAGTGCAATTCCCCAAAAATTACCATCATCTTGAGACGGAAGACTTCTAAACTGAATGGAGGTCTTATTTTTTTCTGGCTGTAAATAATCGGGATTATCGTAAGAAATGATACCGATTGCACCTTTTTCTAGAGCAGTTTTATACAAACGACGAGCGCTCATTTGAGTAAATAGTACTTTCCCATTGACATCAGTGGATTCTAAATCATCGGTTGATTTTACCCAAACTACTTCAGCTTTAATCCCTTCTTCGGGAGTAGATGCCGAATTCAAATAGGTCATATTTCTATTTGTCTCGGATTTTAATATGGGATTCGTATCCCCTGTAATTTGTAAAGAAGCCGTTACTGGCTCCCAAGTATGATTGTTCATTGCCCGTTTTTCAATACGGTAGGTTAATCGGTCACTATCTTTTGCCTTTTCTTCCAATACAAAACCAGCTGCTTTTAAACTATCAGCTATGAGATAGATGGTTTTATTAAAACCTGTATTACCAACAACCCTCCAATAATCTTCTACAAAATCAGTGGTCTTATATGCAAGTTGACCTGTAAATTCTGGACGGATAATTTTAAAATAATCTACCGGAACTTCTTCACCATGTTGAGAACATCCTGTTAAGAAGGAAAAGCAGAGTAGTGCGGGAACAATACCCTGCTTTAATATTGTTTTTTTAAATGAAATTATTCTTCCCATTTCCATTCGTTGCCAATGATCAATTTCTCTTTTAAATCATTCTTAATCATGAACTCCTTAGTCGTTTCGCTATCCATTTTGGCTGCCGGTAATTTATCAGCATTTGCTACAGCGTACAGCATCATGGTGCCAAAGCGAGCTGTGTTTTTCATGTGATCTTCGTTTACCAAATTGAAATCATCGCAATCGGAATGATAGCAGCCATAAATTGAACGATCTAGATTACTGTGAACAGATAATATTGGAACACCTTCTAACATAAATGGTTGGTGATCACTATGTAAACCAGATTTGTTAGAAAAAGTATTCTGGTAGATAGTATCTTGTTTTTGAATAGCAGCACCTAAATCTGTAAAGAATTTTTCATCTTCTAACTTACCGCCAGCATTCATGCCAATTGGGTTACCAGACATGTCTAAATTCATCATGTATTTAATGTTCTCAATAGTATTGTTTTCAATAGCTTGTTCCACTAAATATTTAGAACCTAGTAATCCTTGTTCTTCACCCATGAACATCACGAATTTTACAGTACGCTTTGGGTGTAGGTTATTTGCTTTGAATGCTCTTGCAATGTCTAGCACTGCAAAAGAACCAATACCATTATCTATAGCACCAGTGGCTAAATCCCAAGAATCTAAATGACCGCCAATAACAATCTCTTCTTGCGGAATTTCTGTTCCTGGTAATGTGGCTACTACGTTTCTTGCTTTTATTACATCACTCGTATTGGTCATGACTATTTTGGCTGTAGCTTTTTTAGTTTTTAAAGTTTCTTTTAATACCATGCCGTCTTCTTTGGCAATGCACACAGCAGGAATCGAAATTAACGCTCCTGTTACAGAAGCAGTACCAGTAAGCAAAACCCCATTGTCTACTTGATTTATAATAATGATGCCAATAGCACCATATTTAATGGCCAAAGCAGTTTTTTCACTACGGTGTAAATTGCTTAGACCTTCTTCACTATCTGGTAAAATAGAAATATAAACTAAGGCTATTTTTCCTTTAACGGCATCTGGGTTTACTGCGTAATCTGCGTCTAAGCCATTACCCATGTCTACTATCTCCCCTGTTACGCTTGCTTCAATAGGAGAGTGACCTAACGTAACTACTTTAACATCTTCATCATTTATTTGTAAAGACACATTGCCCCTTGACCAAGCTTCCACTTCAAAAGTTTGGTAGGCAACATCTTCAAAACCGTATTCCTTAAATTTATTATAGGTGTATTCTTCCGCTTTGGCTCCATTTGTAGATCCTGTTAGGCGGTGCCCAATAGTTTCTGTTGCCTCTTTTAAAGAACTGTAGCCTTTAGAGTTTGTTTTGATTTCGGTGTCAATACGGGAAAATAATTCTGCTTGTGATTCTTCTTTTTTGGTTTCGGAACATGCCTGTAGGCATAAAGCGCCTATTAATAGGTAAACAATTTTTTTCATGAGTTGTTTGTTTTTGGTTGAAGCATACAAGTTAGCTATTTAGTTGCTAATAATTGATGATGTACTGGTTGTTAATCTTATAATTCTGTGCCCAATTTTTTAAGGAAACAAGACATAATGCGTAATTTTATATCAAAATAGAAATTCATGAAATACGATCAAATACCTAACTCACTTTTTATAAAGAACCGTAAGAAGTTTATGGACGGCATGCAACCTAAAAGTATTGCTGTTTTTAACTCTAATGATATTTACCCAATAAGTGCTGATAGTGTGTTGCCTTTTGAGCAACATAGGGATATATTTTATTTGTCTGGGGCTGATCAAGAAGAAACTATTTTAGTGCTGTTCCCAGATGCTATAAATAAAAAACATCGCGAAATTCTTTTTGTTCGCGAAACAAATGAACATATAGCCATTTGGGAGGGTGCTAAACTGACCAAAGAAAAAGCTACTGAAGTTTCTGGGATTGAAACTATTTGCTGGCTGAAAGAATTTGATAAAATCTTCTTCGATTTAATGACTGAGGCTGAAACTATTTATTTCAATACCAACGAGCATTACAGACAAGCGGTAGAAACGCAAACGCGTGAAGACCGATTTATTGAAAAATACAAACACCAATATCCTGCTCATAAAGCTGCCAAGAGTAACCCTATTCTTCAGGAAATTAGAGGTATTAAAGAGCCAGAAGAAATTGCGATTATGCAAACTGCTTGTAATATCACTGAAAAAGGATTCCGTAGGCTGCTTGGTTTTGTAAAACCTGGCGTAATGGAATATGAAATTGAAGCAGAATTGCTGCATGAATTTGTTAGAAATAGATCTAAAGGTTTTGCTTATCCGCCAATTATTGCTTCTGGTAATAATGCCAATGTACTTCACTACCTAGAGAACAATAAGCCTTGTATTGACGGCGATATGATTTTGATGGATGTTGCTGCAGAATATGCTAACTATTCGAGTGACCTTACTAGAACTATACCTGTAAACGGAAAATTTACCAAACGCCAAAAAGAGGTGTATAATGCTGTTTTACGCGTAAAAGATGATGCTACTAAAATGTTGGTGCCAGGTACACTTTGGGCAGAATATCATAAAGAATGTGGTAAACTAATGACTTCAGAATTACTAGGACTTGGTTTGTTAGATAAGGCAGATGTAAAAAATGAAAATCCGGAATGGCCAGCATATAAAAAATATTTTATGCATGGTACTAGTCATCATATTGGATTAAACACCCATGATTACGGAGCACTCAAAACACCTATGAAAGCAAATATGGTATTTACAGTAGAACCAGGAATTTACATTCCAGCAGAAAATATGGGTATTCGTTTAGAAGACGATGTCGTAATTCAAGAAAAAGGAGCGCCCTTTAATTTAATGGCGAATATCCCTATTAAGGCAGATGAAATTGAAGAATTAATGAACAAATAAAAACGGAATATGAAATTAGTATCGTGGAATGTTAATGGTATAAGAGCTTCCGTAAAAAAGGGTTTTGAAGATGTTGTAAAAGATTTTGATGCAGATGTTTTTTGTGTTCAAGAAACAAAAGCACAAGATGATCAGGTTGCGGAAGCATTGAAAAATGTTGAAGGCTATGAGCTGTTTAGTAATAGCGCAGAGCGAAAAGGATATTCTGGCACGGGAATTTTATCTAAAAAAGCACCTGTGAAATATAATAAGGACATGGGTATTGAAGAACATGATTTCGAAGGAAGAATTGCACATTCTGAATTTGATAAGTTTCATTTAATCAACGTATATATCCCTAACAGTGGAAACGGATTAAAAAGGTTGGATTACCGGGCCGTATGGGATAAAGATTTCACTCACTACCTTAAAGAGTTATCTAAAACAAAGCCTTTGATTATTACGGGCGATTTTAATGTAGCACATACAGATAACGATTTGGCAAACCCGAAGAGTAACTATAACAAAACATCTGGGTTTACCCAAGTTGAAATTGACGGCTTTGAGAACATGTTGAAAGAAGTGAAATTGGTAGATAGTTTTAGAACCTTACACCCAACAACATTCGATAAATATACGTTTTGGAGTGCACGTGGTGGAGCGCGTGGAAGAAACGTAGGTTGGCGCTTAGATTATTTTTTGGTAAGTGAATCTATTTGGGACAAAGTGAAATCTGCTGAAATACATGATCAGATAATGGGCAGTGACCATTGTCCAATTAGTTTGGAAATTGAATTTTAGAAAATGAGGTTATTAGTATTGATTCAATATGTTTCTGAGATTGAAAAAAAGATGCAAGATGCGCCTGACAACTCTTATGAAATAGGTATAGCTATTGGAACCTATCTACCTTTTGTAGTACTGGTTTTAATAGCTTATGCTTTTTATTATTATTCTAAAAAACGAAGGCTTAAACAGTAGCTAATAAAAGGTTATTTGGCTTTATTCCTGATTAAAACATTCGTAATAGTAAATACAACTACCGCCGGCAATACCCACCCCAAGCTATATTGCTGAAGCGGAATCCAATTAAAGATAGCTGCTGTTGGGACAATGGCATTAATGCTTCCTAAAAAGTCAGGAATACTAAAAATGAATGTTATTATAGTAACCGCTCTAAAGACAAAAGGAGTAGCATATTTTTCAGGAGCAACATTCAGTAGAATTAGAATAATGGTGATTGGGTAAATGAACATTAAAGCCGGCAAAGCAACGGCAATGATATAGCCTACATTAAATTGCCCCATCAATATGCCTAAAATACTTCCTATAATAGCAGTAATGGTATATGCCAATTGAGAGTCATTGAATCTTGATCTTACAAAATCTGCTGTTCCCGTTACAATACCAACTGCAGTTGTAAAACATGCGACACCTACTAAAATGCTTAAAAAGAAATTACCAATAGTACCTAAGCTATTTATAGTTAAGCCAGAGAGTAATGCGGTTCTTGTAGTATTTGCATCAAAATTATCATGTACCAAGGCTCCTGAAAGGATTAATCCTAAATAGATTAGAAATAAGGCTAAACCGGCTAACCATCCGGCACTACGTATTAATGATTTTTTATCTTCGTACGTAGCATTCTTGTGTCTTAAATTAATAGAAATAATAATAACTCCGCCTACAACAACTGCTCCTATAGCATCAAATGTTTGGTAGCCTTCTAGGATTCCATTCGTAAACGGACTAACTATTGTGGTAGTTCCAAAATCAAATGGAAAAGAGAAAACAGTAATTCCTATAACTAAAAGCAGAATCAGAATGATTGCGGGAGTTAAAATTTTACCTAATATTCCTAATATTTTAGAACGGTTCATAGCAAATACTAAAACCAAACCGAAGTAAATACTACTTGTAAACCATGAAGAAATATCCCAAAAGGGCTGTATAGCCATTTCATGGGTAACTGAAGCGGTTCTAGGGCTTGGTAATGTAATTGAAATGGTATAAATTAAAAAAGCATAGATCAAACTAAATGTTGGAGAAACCTTTTTTCCAAAATCAATAAGTGTACCTTGTAACTTTGCATGGGCTAAAATGCCTAGTATTGGTATGACTACTGCAGATATACTAAAACCAATAGTTACAATTAGCCATTGATTTCCAGCGTTAAAACCCAATAACGAGGGTAATATTAAATTACCAGCTCCAAAAAATAAGGAGAATAAGGCAAAGGCCGTTACAAAGATTTCTTTCTTCTTTAACATGGATGCAAATTAAGTGAAAGATTATGAAATAATAGACAAGCCTATATTTTTGATTTTGTATGACACCAAAAAAAAGTTAATTGACAACAGGTTAAGTAACTCTTACAACAAATTCTAGTACAGTCTTCTAATATAGAGTACATTAACCATATGAAAGTATGAGAAATCAATTTTCTATTTTTTAATCTAAAATTTTTAATCGCGTTTTCTCGGTTCCCCAAATCGAAATATTAGCAATAACACCTACAGCATGAAAAAAATATTCTGTAACATTTTTGGTCATCATTATTCAGTTTCAAAAAAAGTGACCTCGCATATTAAAGAATACAAATGTATTCACTGTCAAAAACAAGTAACAACAGATGTTAGTGGAAATCTTGCCATATTAACACCTGAATTACAAGATATCAACAGAACTTTAGAGCATATTTACCAAAGAAGACATACGGCTACGCAACAAGTAGCATAGTAATTATTTAATCGGTAAATGAATTCCAGCCCTGTGCGGTTAATGGAATCTTTGTATTATTCCTAGAAATTAAGAAAGCACCTTCGTCTTTACCCGTGGTATGCCCCACGACGGTTAAGTTTGGATTGCCCTTAATTTTTGGGAATTCTTTTTGGTCTATGGTAAACAACAATTCATAATCTTCTCCACCACTTAAGGCAACCAAAGTACTATCTACTTTGAATTCTTCACAAGCGGAAATTACTGTTGGGTCTAATGGAATTTTATCTTCATATAAATCAAATCCTATTCCACTACTTTTACTTAAGTGTAAAATTTCAGATGAAAGTCCGTCACTAATATCAATCATAGCTGTTGGGTGAACATCTAATTTTTTCAAAAGTTCTATAATATCCTTACGAGCCTCAGGTTTTAATTGTCTTTCTACAATATATGAGTATGGTTCTAAATCTGGTTGATTATTAGGGTTAACTTTAAAAACTTCTTTCTCACGTTCTAAAACTTGTAAACCCATATAAGCAGCACCTACATCACCTGATACTACTAATAAGTCATTAGGCTTTGCTCCTGATCTATAGGCGATATCTTTTTCATTTGCCATCCCAATAGCTGTTACACTAATCATTAATCCGGTTTTAGATGAAGTGGTATCTCCACCAACTAGATCAACATTATAGGCGTTACATGCCGTAGCAACACCAGCATACAATTCCTCAAGTGCTTCTAAAGGAAATCTATTAGAAACCGCAATAGAAATGGTTACTTGGGTAGCCGTAGCATTCATCGCATATATATCCGATAGGTTAACCATAATAGCTTTGTAGCCTAAATGTTTTAAAGGCATATAGGCAAGGTCAAAATGTACGCCTTCAACTAATAGGTCAGTACTAATTACAGTTTTTTTATTATTTAAATCTAAAACAGCTGCATCATCGCCAATTCCTTTTAAGGTAGATTTCTGTGAAATTTTAAAATCTTTTGTCAAATGGTCAATTAGGCCAAACTCACCTAGTTTTTCTAATGATGTCTTTTCTTTGTTCTTGTCTTCTAGCATGCTGCAAAAATAAGAAGTAAAATAAGATGTATGGAATAAAAAAACCCAAAGCTGAAAAGCTTTGGGTTTACAATTTATTTTATGAAGATGTTTTATAATTATCCTACCGAATAGCCATCTCTATAAGTGCGTTTCACATATTTATTTGCAGGATCAAAATTGGTAATCTTCATATTAACTGCATCCCATTGTAAACGTTTTCTTCCGTGATATTGTTTTCCACCACCCCAGAAACTTTGATTTTCTACTGAAGGATCTACTTCAAAATATGATTTTAATGCCAAGTTTCCAATTAAGATACTCTCTGTAAATGGCCCGGCATAATCAAAAGAAGAACTTGTTTCTGCATTTCCGTAACCCGCCATACAAGCATTTACCCATTGTAAATAGTGACCTTCTGGTACTCTAGCAATAGTTTGTTCTACTTCAAATTGTTCGTTTAGGGTTAATGGTAGTAAACGTGGATTAGCACCGTAGCAGTCTGCCAATAATTTTCCTTTGGTTCCTATAAAAAGCACGCCACCGTCCCAGTTTCCTAAAGCTTCATCATCGCCTAATTCTTCTGGCCTTTCAGGTAGCAATCCGCCATCCATCCAAGTAACTTTTATTTTTCCTTTACCATCTGTCCTTGGGTAGCTTAGGTGTATTTTGCTAGAGTTCGGGAAACTCTTAGGGTAATCTTTGTATTGAAAATTTCCGCTGAATGAGTCAGAAACACTGCATTCTACAGTATCTGGGTATAGAATTGGTAGTATTCTATATACAGGATCCATTATGTGGCAAGCCATATCACCTAAGGCACCTGTTCCAAAATCTGACCAACCTCTCCAGTCAAATGGTAGATAAGCATTGTTGTAATCTCGCATTTGTGCAGTTCCTAACCAAAGATCCCAATTTAACCCTTTTGGAACTTTGTCTTTTTTTGTTGGTGTTTGTAATGCTTGTGGCCAAATAGCTCTGTTCGTCCAACATTTTACGGTGTGTACTTCACCAATAATTTCTGTATCATAAATTTCTTTCATGGTACGAACTCCGTCACCCGAACCACCTTGGTTACCCATTTGTGTAACTACTTGGAATTTTTTTGCAGCTTCGGTCAACATTCGTGCTTCCCAAATATCATGGGTTAACGGTTTTTGAACATATACGTGTTTTCCCATTGACATTGCCTGGTAAGCTGCAACGGCATGGTTGTGATCTGGTGTAGATACGGATACGGCATCTATATTTTTACCTTCTTTGTCGAGCATTTCCCTAAAGTCATTAAAATAACTGGCTTTTGGAAAGGCTTCTCGAGATGCAATTGCTTGTCTATCATCAACATCACATAATGATACGATATTTACATTAGGACTTTCAGCAAAAGAGGCAATATCACTTTGTCCTTTACCTCCGGCACCTATACCTGCAATATTTAATTTATCGCTTGGAGCTATAAATCCTGGACCACCTAAAACGTGTCTTGGAACAATCATAAATCCGGCAGCCGCCATACCGGTATTTTTCATAAATTTCCGGCGTGTGTTGTTGTTTAAATCTGTTTTTTTGTTTGACATTTGATGTTGTTGTTTAGTAATTAGTCGATTTAGACTTGAAGATAAATGAATTATTGCAAATACTTAAAAATCAAATGTTATTAATGACTGTTAAAATATGGCAATTAGTATCTTTAGATATTGATAATAAATTGGTTATATGAAAAAACTTTATTGGTTTTTAACATTTTTTGTGATTTTCGGGTGTTCTTCTGATGATGTTGATACAGACGATTTGGATTTGGGCGGGGAAGAGCAGAATGGTATAATCCCATGTGAAAACGGTTTTGCAGACATTTACCCATGTAATGGATATGATTTAGTTGCAAATATGTCATTAAGTACATTTTCAGCAAATGAGGCGAATGACATTTGGGGTTGGACAGATAAGGAGACTGGAAAGGAATATGCAATAATGGGCTTAGATAACGGTACTGTTTTTATTGATATTACTAATGCTGAGAATCCTACCTATTTAGGGAAATTACCAACGGCAACAAGTTCTAGTTCATGGCGAGATGTTAAGGTGTTTGGGGATTACGCTTACATTGTTTCAGAAGCAAGTGGCCATGGGGTTCAAGTTTTTGATTTAAAGAAATTACGGGGCTTAAATAATTCTCCACAAAATTTTACAGCTGACGGTCGTTACACTGGTCTCGGCAATGCACATAATATAGTAATTAATGAAACTACTGCTTTTGCTTATCCAGTAGGTACCGATAGAGATGATCAGTTTAATGGAGGTGTACATTTTTTAAATCTTCAAAACCCTACTGTACCGGTGCTTGAAGGGGGTTGGGGCTTAAATGGCTATACGCATGATGCACAGGTAATTACATACAAAGGTCCTGATGCTAGTTATGTTGATTCCGAAATATTTGTAGGTGCTAAGGAGGATCAAGTGGTTATAGTAGATGTTTCTAATAAAAATGCACCGGTAACTTTGGCTACCTTACCTTATCCAAATATTGGATACACGCATCAAGGTTGGTTTACAGAAGATCATCGTTATTTTATTTTAGGAGATGAGTTAGATGAGGTAAGACAAGGATTTAGAACACGTACACTTATTTTTAATATGGAAGATTTAAATAATCCTATTTTGCATCATACTTATTCTGGACCTACTAATGCCATAGACCATAATGGATATGTTTTAGGAAATGAGTTTTTCTTGGCGAATTATACTGCTGGGGTTCGGGTTTTGGATATTTCTAATATTGAAGATAAAACGGTAACCGAAAAAGCTTTTTTTGATACGTATCCTTCAAATGATAATACTCAGTTTGCTGGAGTATGGAGTGTTTACCCCTATTTTGAAAGTGGTAAAATTGTGATAAGCGATATCAATAGCGGATTTTTCATCATTCAGAAATCTAATTAATTATGAGATATATAGTCCTTTTTCTTCTTTTTTGTATTCTCTTGTCATGTGCAAAAGAAGATGCTGAAGTGGCTATGGAAGCCTTAGATACTGAATTTAAAGGTGAGTTAGCTTGGATAAAGAATTTTGGAGGAAACCAAGATGATAGTGCACAAGCTATAATAAAAACCAACGATGGTGGTTATGCAATTATAGGATATACAGGTAGTATTAATGGGGATGTCTTAACAAAAAATGAGGAAGAGAATGACTATTGGTTATTAAAATTAGATAAAGACTTTAATTTAAAGTGGAATAAAACCTATGGTGGCAGTAAAGATGATATTGGACAAAGTTTAGCACAAACAAGCGACGGGGGATATATTTTAACTGGGTATGCCATGAGTAGTGACGGCGATGCTACAAATAATGAAGGTTTTCATGACAATTGGATTTTAAAATTAGATGCTCAAGGCATTTTAGAATGGGAAAGTAGTTATGGTTTTTCTGGACATGACCATTCATACGACATTCTTGAAGCAACACAAGGAGGTTATTTTTTCACAGGTTTTTTAGACATTACTTCTGCTAGGGCAGATGGCAACACTGAAAAGGGTAACTCAGTAACAAGTCATGGAGTTGGGGAATTTTGGGGCACTAAAATTGACGAGGAAGGAAGTGTACAGTGGCGAGGTTATTTTGGTGGCACCAACAATGATAGGGCGCATAGTGTAGTCCAAACAAATGATGGGGGATTTGTAATGGCAGGTTTTACAGAAAGTGACGATTTTGATATTAGTACTACCAATGGAAGTTATGAGTTTTGGGTGGTTAAAGTAGATTCTTTTGGGAATTTACTTTGGGAGCAATCGTATGGTGGTGAAGGTATTGAAGTATCTTATGATATTGCTAAAACAGCCGATAACGGTTTTGTTGTGGTAGGTAACACTTTTAGTACCAATGGTGATATTTTACTAAACCATGGTGAATCTGATATGTGGATGATAAAACTTGATGAAGATGGAAATTTGATTTGGGAACAAACCTATGGTGGTAGTCAGTTTGATTTGGCTCAAGCAGTTGTTCAAAGTAAAGACGGAGGCTTTTTAATTGCAGGTAATACAAAAAGTGATGATAAGAATAGCACCATAAATTATGGTGAAAACGATATTTGGGTAGTAAAAACCAATGCATTTGGAAACCTTGTTTGGCAAAAATCTTTTGGTGGCTCGGGATTAGATTTTGGGTATGATTTACTTGAAAATGCTGACGGAAGCATCATCGTAGTTGGAGAATCTTCAAGTACAGATTTTCAAGCATTAACTTCTAAAGGAAAATCCGACCTAATTCTTCTAAAGATTAAATAGCAACACTTATTTCAGATATAGTATTTCTCTATCGATATATACGTTATAATAATGTAAGGTTCTATGGTAAAAACCTACTTATGACGTATATTTGTAAACTATTTAGATTAAAT
>TARA_R110002051_G_scaffold71375_2_pt1 | contig 17842 bp, 16 predicted proteins | sample TARA_R110002051 | Tara Oceans TARA_R110002051 (sample SAMEA4397023) | marine metagenome | biome: Polar Biome; feature: [MES] marine water layer (ENVO:01000295) within the mesopelagic zone...; material: water (ENVO:00002006), including particulate matter (ENVO:01000060) such as......
CTGCATCAGCGTGGCGTGGGTCTCGCCGTCCTTGTCGAAATAGCGGGCGATCAGCGCGAAGATCATGGATTCGGCGGCCCGCGTCGTGCCGTCCTCGCATTTGACCGCCATGCCGATGCCCTGCTCGGGGAGAGCGGCGATGAAGACGCCCTCGGCGCCGGTCTTGGCGAAGATCTTGCCCGGTGCCACCTGCATCAGCTTCGTGCAGGCGCGCTTGGTGCCGGCGACGTAGAAGGGTTCGGCCATGCAGGCGTCCATCAGGCGCCGAGAGGCCTTGGCGCGCACCGGTTCGAGCCCCAGCCCCGTCACCATCTTCGCAAACCCGTGGGCGAGACCGCGCAGCGGCACGGCATAGGTGGGGATCGAGCAGCCGTCGATGCCGCAATTGTCCTGCGCCAGCGTCGCGCCGGTCAGGCTTTCCATGGTGGCGCGCAGATCGGCCTGCAGCGGATGGTCGTAGTTCACATAGCCCTCGACCTCATAGCCGACATGGCTGCAGGTGCAGACGAAGCCTGAATGCTTGCCGGAGCAGTTGTTGTGCAGCGCGCTCGGCCTGTCGAGGGTGCGCGCCTGGTGGATCAGCGTCTTCTGGTCCGACGACCAGTGCGAGCCGCATTCCAGCGCGGAGGCATCACGGCCGGCGCGCTCGAGCATGGAGGCGGCGAGCACCACGTGCTCGTCCTCGCCGGAATGGGACGCGCAGGAGATCGCCAGTTCCTTGTCGCCGAAGCCGTAGGCGTCGGCTGCCCCGCTTTCCACCAGCGGCAGCGCCTGCATGGCCTTGCAGGCCGACCGGGGAAAAATGCCCGCATCGACATCGCCGAAGGAGAAGAGGCTCTTGCCGTTGCCGTCGACGACGATCCCCAGACCGCGGTGCCGGCTTTCGACAAGGCTGCCACGGGTGACTTCGACGGTAACGGGATTTTGCATTGGTGGGTCCAAGATTTGCCGGTTTCAATCGCTCATAGCCGACAGCAACCGGTTTTGCACGAGGTCCCGCATGAAATATCTGAAACGCCTGCTGGTGGTGATCTTCGTCATCTACCTGCTGCCGACCTTCGCCACGGCGGGCTGGTGGGCGATCCAGGACAGGCCGGCCCGCTGGAGCGAGGCGCGCTGGTCCTCGGCGCAGATCCTGCCGCAGCCGGGCGAAAGCGAGGAGGCCGCCATCTATGTCTTCTCGGCGGCCACGGGCGGCATGAAGGGTGCTGTGGCGAGCCACGCCTGGATCGTCACCAAGGACAAGGGCGCCGACAGCTATACGCGCTACGACAAGGTGGGATGGGGATCGCCGATCCGGCGCAACCACCGGCCGGCAGACGCCTTCTGGTATTCCAACACACCGCAGCTCGTCGCGGCAATCACCGGCGTCGAGGCGGAGCTGCTGATCCCCAAGGTGGAGGGCGCCATTGCCGCCTACCCCTATGCGGAGCCCGGTGGCTACACGATCTTCCCGGGTCCGAACTCCAATACCTTCGTGGCCTATGTGCTGCGGGCCGTGCCCGAAATCGGCGCTGTCCTGCCCCCGCATGCGGTGGGCCGCGACTATCTTCCCGACGGCGAATTCGTCCACCTGGATGCCGACGGGCGCGACCTGCATGTGACGCTGCGCGGGCTCTTCGGCTTCTCGGCGGGCGCGCGCAGCGGCATCGAGGTGCATTTTCTCGGACTGGTGGCCGGCCTCGATCTTGCCAACCCCGGCATCAAGGTGCCGGCGCTCGGGCGGATCGGGCTCTAGGGGCGCAAGCGCCACAAATGCAAAACGCCCGCGACGAGGCGGGCGTTTCCCAAAGTACCGGAGACTTGATCAGAAGCCGGCGTTTTCGCGTGCAACGCGGTGGATATCACTCTTTGCGATACCGAGGTCGTTCAGTTCACGCTGGGTCATACGGCCCAGTTCGGTGACGGTCTGACGATACTTGCGCCAGTTGTTGAATTTACGTGCGATGTTCATGGCAGTTCCCCCTTTCGTGGGTTTTCGAAGCCCAGCGGCCAGACAGTGGCGCTCTTCCTTGCTTCGATGTCCGGTATATAGGGGGATGGCCGAAGCACTAAAAGTGCCCGAAAAACAGGCCCGCCATGCATCAGATGCATAGGACCGTGATGAGGTCCTCGAAACAGGCAGCCGAGAACGAAAAAGGGTCGCGCGAGGCGACCCTTTCCGTGAATCTGGTCCGTTCAACGAACCCGGACGCTTGTAGCGTCCGAAGGAAGATGCGTTTAAGCCGAGGGCTGCCTCGCCAAAACCGATACCTTACCAAAGTTCGAAACGCAGACCGAAATCTCACTCGACATTGGATCACCTTCCTTTCATTACGTTGACGATGATCAGAATTTAGGTGCGCCGTTCAGAGTATGCAAGCCACGTAATGTAACGGGTGCCGAATTTATGTGAATTGCAGTCCGGCCGACATCGCTTAGCATTCGCGTGCCGGAGCGTGATTCACGTCAGCGCAGGTCCAGCACGATCTTGCCGATATGGCTGCTCGTCTCCATCAACCGGTGCGCCTCGACCACCTGATCGAAGGGCAGCACCGTATGGATCACCGGTGCAACGTCCCCCTTTTCCAGGAGCGGCCAGACCTGATCGCGCAGCTCGTCGCGGATCGCCCGTTTCTCCTCGGCCGTGCGCGGCCGCATGGTCGAGCCGGTGACCGTCAGGCGCTTGACCATGATCGGCGACAGGTTGGCACTCTCGGCGACCGCGCCGCCGAGGAAGGCGATGATGGAGAGGCAACCGTCGCGTCCCAGCGCGGCGAGGTTCCTGTCGAAATAGGAGGCACCGATCATGTCGAGGATCACGTCGACCCCCTTGCCGCCGGTCTCCGTCTTGATGACCTCGACGAAATCCTCGTCGCGATAGTTGATGCCGCGACGGGCGCCGAGCCTTTCGCAGGCCTCGCATTTTTCAGCCGACCCGGCGGTGGCATAGACCTCCGCACCAAAGGCCTTCGCCAGCTGGATGGCGGTGGTGCCGATGCCGCTCGAGCCGCCGTGGATCAAGACGCTCTCGCCTTCCGTCAGGCCGGCCATCTGGAAGAGGTTGGCCCAGACGGTGAAGAAGGTTTCCGGCAGGGCAGCGGCGCGGACCGCGTCATAGCCTTTCGGGAAGGGCAGCGCCTGGCCTGCCGGCAGGGCGCAATATTCGGCATAGCCACCGCCATTGGCGAGACCGCAGATCTGCGCGCCGATCGCAAAATCGGTGACACCTTCGCCCAGTGCCACGACCGTTCCGGCCACTTCCAGGCCAAGGATCGGGCTTGCGTCCTTCGGTGGCGGATATTTGCCGCTGCGCTGCGCGACGTCCGGGCGGTTGATGCCGGCCGCCTCGACCTTGACGATCACCTCGCCGGGACGGGGCAGCGGCGCCGGGCCGGTCGCCATCCGCATCACCTCCGGCCCTCCGAAGCCTGGCACATCGACGTAGCGCATCTCTTGGGGAAGTGGCATGGGGGTCTCCTGCTGTTTCAAGAAGGAGACTTAGGACGGGCGGACGGCGCTGGAAAGGCAGGCGCCCGTCCCGGTGTCAATTTGTCTCGCCGAAAACCGAAAAGACGAGGCCGGTGGATGCGTCCTTGGCCTGCGCCTTGACGGCCGCGATGCTGCTGGCAATGCGGGCGCCGTCATCGAGCAGAAGCCCCCTGGGAAGCTCCAGGACGCCGATCGAGCAGCGCAGCAGCGGAAAGAAGCGCTCGACGCCGGTGCGGTCGTGACCCTTGATCCGGCCGGCTTCCCGCTCCTCCTGCGAATAGAGCGTCACGACATCGTCGTGGAAATCGCTCAGCAGCCGCTCGAGAATTTCCGTCAGTTCCTCGCGGGTCCAGTCGCGCACGCCGATGAAGAAATCGTCACCGCCGACGTGACCCAGGAAATGATCGTCGGAGAAGAAATAGCGGCGCAGAAGGGCTGCAAACAGCGAGATCGCATGGTCGCCGACGTGAAAGCCGTAGTGATCGTTGAACGGCTTGAAGTGGTCGAAGTCGCAGTAGCAGAAGAACCGCGGATCGTCGTCGTCGCGTCCGGATTCCTGGATGAAGTCGCTGATGGCGCGGTTGCCGGGAAGGCTGGTCAGCGGGTTCTGGTCCTGGGCGATCTTCAGCTGCTTCTCGCTGATGACCTTGATCAGCGAGGCGGCGGAGACGACGCCAGCGTAGCGCATGTTCTCCGTCAGGATGATGCAGTCGCTGTTATCCATGCTGGCAAACAGGCTCATCAGCTCCTCTGCATCGGCATCGAGACCGATGATCGGCGCCATGTCGACGAAATGCGAGATCGTCCGCTCGTAGACCTTGTTCTTCAGCAGGTCGCGACCGAAGGGCTGATAGATGTATTCCTTAAGGTGGTACTCGTTGATGACGCCGCGCGGTTCGCCGTTGGCGTTGAGGACGGGGAAGAAGGCCTGGCGCGGGTTGCGCCGGAAGAGTTCGAAGACGGTGTCGATGCTCTCGTGCTCGTAGACCGCCGGCAGGTTCTCGATCTGCTTGCGGATGAGGATCTCGTCGAGCGACTGGCTGGACCGGCGGACGCGGCCGATCTCCGCCAGATGCGGAAAGGCCGGCTGCAGCTCGTTGAGGATGGTCGTCGGCCGGGCGATGAAATAGCCCTGCACGAGATCGACACCATATTCGCGGCAGGCCATCAGCTCGGCCTCCGTCTCGATGCCCTCGGCGATGACGCGGGTGCCGAGCACATGGGCGATGTGGACGATGTTCTTGACGAGGTGGCGCTTGCGCGGGCTCTTGTCCATGTCGTCGATGAAGTGGCGGTCGATCTTCAGGTAGTCGACCTGGTAGTCGCAGAGCAGCTTCATCTCGCCGTGGCCGACGCCGAAGTCGTCGATCGCCAGCTTGAAGCCGGCCTTGCGCAGCTTCGTTATCAGCGCGGCGAATTCGGGGACGCTGGTGTTGTCGAAGCGCTCGGAGAGTTCGAAGCAGACGGACGACGGCGGGATGCTCAACTTGCCCAGGTGCTGAACCAGTCGCTCGATGATCAAATCGCCATCCTTGATCAGCCGGACGTCGAGATTGAGGAAAAGCGTCACCGAGGAAAAATCCGGGACGGTTGCGAATTTGGCAAGCGACCGGCCGGCCATCATCTGTTCCAGCGCCAGCAACTGGCCCGCTTCGGCCGCCTGATCCAGGAGTTCGAGCGGATCGGAAAAGCCGATGCGGTCATAGCCGCGCATCAGGGTCTCGTAGCCGAACACCGTGCCCGTCGCGACTTCGACGATGGGCTGGAACGCGGTCTCCAGCACCAGCTTGGAGAGCGTGAGCAACTGGTCTCCCGCATAACGCCGGAAAACGGCGGGCTCGATGAGGGAGGCCGAACTCATGAAGTACTCCGATACGCAACAGCCTAAAACATGCGCGGAGCCTCACCTCATATCGTCAACATTCCGTTGCCCGAGTATGACATTTGCATGAAATTTACAGGACGCTACCGTGTCGGGCTTCAGCGCCGGGCCGCAAGCGCCACCGCGATCATCGCCCAACCCTGCATCGTCAGGTCGATGGCAAGGAACAGGCCGAGAATCCAGAGGCTGTTCACCGGCCAGCCGATGGCGATGACGAGGCCGGCGAGCATGGTGATGACGCCGCCGAAGATCACCCAGCCGGATCCCCGCATCGGTCGCATCCGGATGCCGATCCAGGTGCGCACCGCGCCGGCCACCAGCAAGGCGATCGCCATGAACAGGGTGAGGATGGCGGCGGTCAGCGCCGGGTTCCAGAAGGCCAGGATGCCGGCGAGGGTATAGAGCAGGCCGCTCAAGCCCCAAAAGACCGCTTCGCTCCAGCCCTTGACCTGAAAGGCATGGACGAACTGGAAGGCGCCGCCGACGACCATCATCGCGCCGATATAGAAAACGGATGCGACGGTCGCCAGGAAGAGATTGAGAAAGGCGAAAAAGCCGAAGATCAGCATCAGGATGCCGAGCGCGAGGAACCAGCCCCATTTGCCCCTCACCTGTTCCGCATGCGGGGTTCCCATTCCAAGTGCCATGATCAGCATCTCCTAGACATCGATATCGATCCCGATACCCTATCACGAAAATCCGGGGGGACCTTGCGCCACATCAACGGGCGTTGGAGGGTGCCGTCAGTTTTTTATTGATTGACGGCTCAATCAAATCTATCCTTGCCGAAACGGAGATCACCGACATGCCCCGGATCGGGATGGAGCCTTTGCGCCGCAAGGCGTTGGTGGATGCAACCCTGCGGACGATTGGCCAGCGCGGTTCGCTCGACGTGACGATGTCGGATATCGCTCGCGAGGCCGGCGTCTCGCCGGCGCTTGCGCATCATTACTTCGGCAGCAAGCAGCAGCTCCTGGTGGCGAGCATCCGCAGTCTTCTGAACCGGCTGCGGGCGGATGCCGTGGCGGCGATGGAAAACCTCGAGACACCGCGCGAGCGCCTGTCGGCGATCATCCGCGTCTGCTTCCACCCCGACCAGTTTGCGCCGGAGACGGTTGCGGCCTGGCTTGCCTTCTATGTGGAGGCGCAACGCTCGGAAGAGGTGCGCCGGCTGCTGGTCATCTATGCACGGCGGCTGCGCTCCAATCTGCTCGACAGCCTCGGACGCCTCTGCCCGCCGGACAATGCGGTGCGCATCGCCGAAGGCGTCGCGGCGATGATCGACGGGCTCTATATCCGCCAGAGCCTGCGGGCCGGGCCGAGCAGCAGCACGGCCTCGATCACGCTGACCGAAGACTATCTCGACCTGCAGCTTCGCCCGTTCCTGCGGGATGCGGGCCCATGAGCACGGCCGACACCACCCATTGCCACCGCCAAGGAGAATGACCATGCGCGCCCAGCCGAAAGCCAGCCACTTCATCGACGGCGAGTATGTGGAGGACACCGCCGGCACCGTGATCGACAGCGTCTACCCGGCAACCGGCGAGGTGATCGCCAGGCTGCATGCCGCAACACCCGCCATCGTCGACAAGGCCGTCGCTTCCGCCAAGCGCGCCCAGACGGAATGGGCGGCGATGAGCCCGACGGCGCGCGGCCGCATCCTGAAACGCGCCGCCGACATCATGCGCGCGCGCAACCGGGAGCTTTCGGAACTCGAAACGCTCGACACCGGCAAGCCGATCCAGGAAACAATCGTCGCCGATCCGACCTCCGGCGCCGACAGCCTGGAATTCTTCGGTGGCATCGCGGCGACCGCGCTGAACGGTTCGCACATCCCGCTCGGCGGCGACTGGGCCTACACCAAGCGCGTGCCGCTCGGCGTCTGCGTCGGCATCGGCGCCTGGAATTACCCGCAGCAGATCTGCTGCTGGAAGGCCGCCCCGGCGCTGGCGGCCGGCAATACCATGGTCTTCAAGCCGTCGGAAATGACGCCGCTCGGGGCGCTGAAGATCGCCGAGATCCTGATCGAGGCCGGTGCGCCGAAGGGCGTCTTCAACGTCATCCAGGGCGACCGCGAGACCGGCCCGCTGCTCGTCGAGCACCCGGATGTCGCCAAGGTGTCGCTGACCGGCTCGGTGCCGACGGGACGCAAGGTGGCCGCGGCCGCCGCCGGCCACCTCAAGCATGTGACGATGGAGCTCGGCGGCAAGTCGCCGCTGATCGTCTTCGACGATGCCGACATCGACAGCGCGGTCGGCGGCGCCATGCTCGGCAACTTCTATTCGACCGGCCAGGTCTGCTCCAACGGCACGCGCGTCTTCGTGCAGAAGCGCATCAAGCAGGAATTCCTCACCCGCCTGAAGGCGCGCACCGAGACGATCGTCATCGGTGACCCGATGGACGAGGCGACCCAGATGGGACCGCTGGTCTCGCGCGGCCAGCGCGAGAAGGTGCTCTCCTACATCGAGAAGGGCAAGGCGGAGGGCGCAACGCTCGTCACCGGAGGCGGCATTCCCAACGACGTCTCCGGCGAGGGCTGCTACGTGCAGCCGACAGTGTTTGCCGACGTCACCGACGGGATGACGATTGCGCGCGAGGAGATCTTCGGGCCGGTGATGTGCGTGCTCGATTTCGACGACGAGGCGGAGGTGATCGACCGCGCCAATGCCACCCAATTCGGCCTCTCGGGCGGTGTCTTCACCGCCGATCTCAGCCGCGCCCACCGGGTGGTCGACCTGCTGCAGGCCGGCACGCTCTGGATCAACACCTACAACCTCTGCCCGGTCGAGATCCCCTTCGGCGGCTCGAAGCAATCCGGCTTCGGGCGTGAGAATTCGGCCGCGGCGCTGGAGCATTATACGGAGCTGAAGACGGTCTATGTGGCGATGGGGCCGGTGGAGGCGCCGTATTGAGGCGTTTTGGATAAAGACCCCTCCCCAACCCCTCCCCACAATGGGGAGGGATTCGGCCCGAGCGCGCCTCCCGCCGGGTGCCACCGGGCAGGGTCGCAGGAATGGGCAGAACGGCGCGGCTGGTTAAGCCCTCCCCCTTCTGGGGAGGGTTTGGGAGGGGCTTTTTGAACGGGGTACAGGACATGCATCAGGCAGATTTCGTCATCATCGGTTCAGGGTCGGCGGGTTCGGCCATGGCCTTTCGGCTGTCGGAGGACGGCAAGCATTCGGTGATTGTCATCGAGGCGGGCGGATCGGACTTCGGGCCGTTCATCCAGATGCCGGCGGCGCTCGCCTGGCCGATGAGCATGAAGCGCTACAACTGGGGCTATCTGTCCGAGCCCGAGCCCAACCTCAACAACCGGCGCATCACCGCGCCGCGCGGCAAGGTGCTGGGCGGATCCTCGTCGATCAACGGCCTCGTCTACGTGCGCGGCCATGCGGAGGACTTCAATCGCTGGGAGGAGCTCGGCGCCCGCGGCTGGTCCTATGCGGACGTGCTGCCCTATTTCAAGCGGATGGAGCATAGCCATGGCGGCGAGGACGGCTGGCGCGGCAAGGATGGACCGCTGCATGTCCGGCGCGGGCCCTTCGTCAATCCGCTCTTCCACGCCTTCATCGAGGCGGGCAAGGAGGCCGGTTTCGAACTGACCGACGACTACAACGGCTCCAAGCAGGAAGGCTTCGGCCTGATGGAGCAGACGATCCATCTCGGGCGCCGCTGGTCGGCCGCCAACGCCTATCTGCGCCCGGCGCTGAAGCGCCAGAACGTGCAACTGGTCTACGGGCTCGCCGAACGGATCGTCATCGAGGATGGCCGGGCCACCGGCGTCGAGATCGTGCAGGGTGCGCGGACGGAAATCGTCAAGGCCAATCGCGAGGTGATCATTGCCGCCTCCTCCTTCAACTCGCCGAAGCTCCTGATGCAGTCGGGCATCGGCCCGGCGCAGCACCTGCAGGACATGGGGATCGAGGTGAAGCTCGACCGGCCGGGCGTCGGCGCCAACCTGCAGGACCATATGGAGTTCTACTTCCAGCAGGTCTCGAAGAAGCCGGTGTCGCTCTATTCCTGGCTGCCGTGGTTCTGGCAGGGCGTGGCGGGCGCGCAGTGGCTCCTGTCGAAGTCGGGGCTCGGTGCCTCCAACCAGTTCGAGGCCTGCGCCTTCCTGCGCTCGGCGCCGGGGCTGAAACAGCCGGACATCCAGTACCACTTCCTGCCGGTGGCGATTTCCTACGACGGCAAGGCGGCGGCCAAGAGCCACGGCTTCCAGGCGCATGTCGGCTTCAACCTGTCGCAATCGCGCGGCAGCGTGACGCTGCGCTCACCCGATCCGAAGGACGATCCGGTGATCCGCTTCAACTACATGAGCCATGCGGAGGACTGGGAGAAGTTCCGCCACTGCGTGCGGCTGACCCGCGAGATCTTCGGCCAGGAGGCCTTTGCCCCCTATCGCGGGCCGGAGATCCAGCCGGGCGAGTCCGTGCAGTCGGACGAGGCGATCGACGCGTTTCTGCGCGAACATCTGGAAAGCGCCTATCACCCCTGCGGCACCTGCCGGATGGGCGATCGCGACGATCCGATGGCGGTCGTGGATCCGGAATGCCGGGTGATCGGCATCGACGGTCTGAGGGTCGCCGACAGCTCGATCTTCCCGCACATCACCTATGGCAACCTGAACGGACCGACGATCATGACGGGGGAGAAGGCCGCCGACCACATCCTCGGTCGCCAGCCCCTGCCCCGTTCCAACCAGGAACCCTGGGTCAATCCCCGCGCGGCGGTGAGCGACCGGTAGCGACAGCCGGACGTCCCGTTGCGTGGGGCATTTGCAGAGGAAAGGGCCGCTTTTGCGGGAAGGCGGCCTTGCAATGGCCCTCCCAGGGGCGAATAACGGGCCCTCCCCTTTCCGCAGCAGTCAGTGACCATGCCCTTTTCCTACCGCAAGTCGAAGATGCTCCGTCGGTCCCGCGTCATGCGCGGCTCCTGGCGAGTGTGGAAGCCGCGGGTGGTGTTCTGGATCGGAGCCGTCGCCATCGGCATCGTCAGCGTTGCCTTCGCCTGGGCGGCGGACGAGGCGCAGATGCTGTTCAAGTCGGCGACCTCCTCCGGCGCCTACAGCTTCCTGCTGCCACTTCTCCTGACGCCCGCGGGCTTCATCCTATGCACCTGGCTGGCGATGACCTTCTTCCCCAATGCGCAGGGAAGCGGCATCCCGCAGGCGATCGCGGCACGGCACCTGCGCGACGAGCAGAGCCGGTCGGCGCTGCTGTCGCTGAAGCTTGCGGCAGGCAAGATCGCGCTGACGGTGATCGGCCTCTTCTCCGGCGCCTCCGTCGGCCGCGAGGGTCCGACGGTTCAGGTCGGCGCCTCGATCATGCTGGCGGCCGGCCGGTTCGGCGGCATGGCGCAGGGCAAGGGGCTGATCCTCGCCGGTTCCGCCGCGGGCATTGCCGCCGCCTTCAACACGCCGCTTGCCGGCATCGTCTTTGCCATCGAGGAGATGAGCCGCACCTATGAATCGCGCGCCAACGGACTGGTGCTGACGGCCGTGGTGCTGTCGGGTCTGGCGGCGCTGGGGCTCGTCGGCAGCTATACCTATTTCGGCGAGAATTCGCTGGCAGTCGCAACAAGGCTCGACTGGCTGATGGTGGTGCTCTGCGGCGTCGGCGGCGGGGCGCTCGGCGCCAGCTTCAGCCATGGAGCGCTGACGCTCTCGCGCCGTATCCGCCGCTGGGCGCAGCCGGCGCCGCTGAAGAGGATGATCATGCTGGCCGGAGGCTGCGGCCTGGCGGTTGCCGTCATCGGCATCGTCTCGGGCGGCCAGACCTTCGGCACCGGCTACGACCAGGCGCGGTCGATGCTGGAGGGCGAGATGCTGTCGCCGCTGTTCTTCCTGGAGAAGCTCGCCAGCACCTTCCTGTCGATGATCTCCGGCATTCCCGGCGGCATCTTCGCGCCATCACTGGCGGTCGGAGTCGGCTTTGGCGGCACGCTCGGCACCCTGCTCGGCGCCAGCGTCGCGCTGTCGGCCATGCTCGGCATGGCCGGCTATTTCGCCGGTGTCGTGCAGGCGCCGATGACGGCCTTCGTCATCATCATCGAGATGACCGGCAACCACGAGGCGGTGATCCCGATCATGGCCGCCTCCATGCTGGGCTACATCACCTCGCGGATGATCGCGCCGGTGCCGCTCTATCACGGGCTGTCGCGGCCCTTCATCGCGCAGGCGATCCGCGCGCGGCGCGGCGCAGACGACCGCCCGCAAGTAGGCTAGAGAAAGCCGATCCAGCGGCCGGCAACGATGGCGCTTGTCCAGATGATGATCGAGGCGAGCGCCGAAAGTCGCAGGGCAGCCGAGGCATGGCCATCGGTCGTGGCCCGGCGCCAGCCGATGCCGCGATGCAGGACGAGCGCATGCGCCAACCCGACCGCCACCAGCGCAAGCTTGGCCAGAAAGGCTGCATTCCCGGCGTATTCCACGGGCCGCACCGAGAAGAGGCAAAGACCGGTGAGGATTGCCAGACCGGCGCCCGCGGCTGCCATGCGGGAGAGGAAGCCGGCGATCACATGGAGGGGCACGGAGCGGTTCAGCCCGAGGATGCGCAGGTCGAGCGCCAGGATGGATCCGTAGAGCACGCCGATCCCCATGATGTGCGCGGCGTTCACCAGCAGGTAGAGCGTCGGCGCGGCAATCAGCGCCCGCGCCACCCCGGTTTCTGCAAGTGGCGCGAGCCATTCCAAGGGCGCTGCCTCAGTTGGTCTCGATGCGCTCGGGATAGATGTCGTAGGTCTTGGTACCGACCATGACCCGGACCGCCTTCATGCGCAGCTCCTCCGGATCCTGCGAGCGATTGCCGATCAGGGTGACGGCATCGCCGACGTTGGCCACGCCCTCGACGAAGCCGGAGCGCTGGGTCTTGCCGGGATTGCTGAGCTCGACGGTCCAGACGCCGTCCTCGGCCTGGACTTCCATGGAGGGATGCGGCGGGGCAAACGAGATGGCAGTGATGGTGCCGTTCAGCTCGATCTGTTCGGCCTCTGCCCATGAAAATCCATGATGGGCGACCGCGGTGCCGGCTGCGGCGATGGAAATGGCGATGCCGGCAAACAGTCGCGGCAGGAGCAGGTGCGTCATGTCGTTCTCCTCGGGTTGGCTGTCCCACAGACATGTAGAGCGTGGCGCGTCGCGCCAGAGGGCCTCACCGTTTAGTGATGGCCGGTTCGTGACAGGAACGCGAGGTCTATCCGGCCGCTGCTCTCACGGCCGGCTTGAAAGCGGTGGCCGACCTCTTGCCTACAGATGGGGAGGCCTTAATTTCTCTCTTCCGGCAACGCGGGGGATAGAGGACCGTGTTTACCGACACAGGCTTGTTGAGGAGTTGCATGCCGCATCGAACGCGATCAGACCGAGTGACATTGACGGACGTGGCAGACAGCCTCGGGATCAGCTCGATCACCGTGTCGCGCGCCCTGCGGGAGCCGGACAAGGTCTCCGAGCCGCTGCGCGAGCGCATCCTGCAACAGGTCGAGCAGATGGGCTATGTGCCGGACCTTGCGGCGCGCGCGCTCGCCAGCCGGCAAAGCGGCGTGATCGGCGTGCTGGCGCCGGCGCTGACCAACCACGCCCACCTCAGCATCATGCGCGGCATCGAGGAGCGCGTGCGCGATTCCGGGTTGCGCATCCAATACGCCAACTGCCGCAACGATCCGCAGGAGGAGTGTCGGCAGATCCGGCTGTTCCTGTCGCAAAATCCGGCGGGCATCCTCTTGTCGGGACTGCAGGCGCGCGACGGCGTGCTGGAGCTCCTGAAGTCGGCGCCCTGCCCCGTGGTGCAGATCGTCGACCTTCACCTCACCCCCAGCGGACTGGCCGTCGGCATCAACCATTGCGAAGCCACCGCCACGGCGATCCGGCACCTGATCGCCTGCGGCTACCGGCGCATCGGCATGATCGGCGGCAGCCGGGACGTGCGGGCGGAACGCAAGCACGAAGGCTACAGCCTGGCCATGCGCGAGGCGGGCCTTCTGGACCCCGCTCTCGTGGTGTCGGCGGACGATCCGACCGGCATTGCGCTGGGCTGCCAGCTCCTGCAGCAGCTGAAGGCGCAGGCACCCGATGCCGACTGCGTCTTCTGCCAGAACGACGACCTGGCGCTGGGGGCCTTGTTCGAGGCGCAGCGGCTCGGCCTCTCGGTGCCGGACTTCGGCATCTGCGGCTACAACGACCTCGGCTTTGCCGCCTATACCCAGCCGGCGCTTACCACCGTCCGCGTGCCGCGCTTCGACATGGGATATCGCGCCGTCGACATGCTGATCCGCGCAGTAAACGGGGAAGCCACGCCCGAGGCGCCCATCGACCTCGGGTTCGCGCTCATCGAACGGCAGACGACGCGGCAGCTCGCCTAGAGCCGCCGCGTGGCCCGGATCAGATGTCGCTTGCGGCGTTCTGGAACAGCTCGGTTGCCTGTGCCGAGGTCATCCGCCGGACGTCCGCCTCGTCGCGGCGGTTGGCGAAAAGCTCGCTCGCCATGATCTGGTCCGCAAGGTCCGCCGGCAGCGACAGCACCACGCGCTCCCCCTCATAGCGAATGCCGATCCCGCCGCTGCGCTTTGCGGCAATCATGCCGCCTGCGATCGTGTTGTGGGTGTCGGGGTCGATCAGGATGAAGGCACCGGTGGAGCGGTTCTGGTCGTAGGTGTCGAAGATCGCCGGTTCGTCGAAGGAGAGCTGCACCTTGCCGATGGCGTTCATCGCCAGCCGGTCCGCGTGGGAGCGCCACGAGCCGCTGGACAGCTCCAGCTGCGAGAGCGGCTTGACCGAGACACGCTGGCGGCGGCTGCCGCTCTTCAGCCAGTAGCGCTTGCCGGGCTCGATCCCGTCCGGCTGCAACGCCACGATCTGCGCCTCGAACTCCAGCCCGGTCATCGGCTGGGCGTCGAGCGAGACGATCATGTCGCCGCGCGAGACGTCCACCTGACGGTCGAGGACCAGGGTGATTGCGTCGCCGGCGACGGCCGCATTGCGGACGAGGTCGAAGGTGACGATCTGCTTGACGTTGGCGATCATGCCGGACGGCAGGATGACGACGGAATCGCCGGGCTTCACCGAGCCGCCGGCGACCGTGCCCTGATAGCCGCGGAAGCTTTCGCCCGGCCGCGAGACGCGCTGCACCGGCAGGCGGAAGCCGCCGGCCTGGGCGGAACGGACGGTGGCGAGCTCCAGCGTCTCGACGAGCGTCGGGCCATCGTACCAGGGCATGACGGCGCCTGCCGGATAGACGACGTTCTCGCCCTTCAGGGCCGACATCGGGATGGCGGTGATCTGGCGCACGCCGAGCGACAGGGCCAGCTCCCGGAAGTCATGCGAGATGGCATCGAAGATCGCCTGGTCGTAGCCGACGAGATCGAACTTGTTCACCGCCAGCACGAACTGCTTGATGCCCATCAGCGAGGCGATCGTGGCATGGCGGCGGGTCTGCTCGAGAAGGCCGGTGCGGGCGTCGACGAGCAGCACGGCGAGATCGGCGGTTGAGGCGCCGGTCGCCATGTTGCGGGTGTACTGCTCGTGGCCGGGCGTATCGGCGACGATGAAAGAACGCCGGTCGGTGGCGAAATAGCGGTAGGCGACATCGATGGTGATGCCCTGCTCGCGCTCGGCCTGCAGGCCATCGAGCAGCAGCGCGAAATCGGGCAGGCCGAGATCGTTCTGCTGGCCGCTGTCGCGCCGAAGCGTCGCGGCCTGATCTTCCTTGACGGCCTTGGTGTCCCACAGCAGACGGCCGATCAGCGTCGACTTGCCGTCGTCGACCGAGCCGCAGGTGATGAGGCGCAGCGGGCGCAGGTCGCGCGTGACCGCAACGGCATCTGCGGCGGGATGGACGGCGGCGGCGGTGGCGGATGCGGTCATCTCAGAAATACCCTTCGCGTTTCTTCTTCTCCATCGAGCCGGACTGGTCGCGGTCGATGGCGCGTCCCTGACGTTCGGAGACGGTGGCAATCTCGAGTTCGGCGATCACCTCGTCGAGCGTCGTGGCCCGCGAACGGATCGCCCCGGTGAGCGGGAAGCAGCCGAGCGTGCGGAAGCGGATGAAGTCGTGCTGTACGGTCTCGCCGGGCAGGCGCTCGAGGCGCGGATCCTCGGCATGGATCATCATGCCGTCGCGCTCGACGAAGGGGCGTTCGGCGGCGAAATAGAGCGGCACCAGGGGAATGTCCTCCGCCTGGATGTAGCGCCAGATGTCCACCTCGGTCCAGTTGGAGAGCGGGAAGGCGCGCACGCTCTCGCCCTTGCGGACCATGCCATTGTAGACGTTCCAGAGTTCCGGGCGCTGGTTGCGCGGATCCCAGCGGTGGTCCGGCGTGCGGAAGGAATAGATGCGCTCCTTAGCGCGGCTTGCCTCCTCGTCGCGACGGGCACCGCCGAAGGCGGCGTCGTAGCGGCCGGCGTCGAGCGCCTGGCGCAGCGCCTCGGTCTTCATGATGTCGGTGTAGAGCGCCGAACCATGGGTGAAGGGCGTGACGTTTTCCGCCTTGCCGCGGGCATTGGTGTGGACGACGAGGTCGAGCTCATACTTCCGGGCAATCTCGTCGCGGAAGCGGATCATCTCCTTGAACTTCCAGCCGGTATCGACGTGCAGCAAGGGAAACGGCACGCGGCCCGGATGGAAGGCCTTGCGCGCCAGATGCAGCAGGACGGAAGAATCCTTGCCGATCGAATAGAGCATCACCGGACGCTCGAATTCGGCCGCAACCTCGCGGAAGATATGGATCGCCTCGTTTTCGAGCGCCTTCAGGTGCGGATCGAGCGGCGGTTTGGTCGACGAAGCAGGCCTCTGCTCTGCTGCGTGGATAACATCGGTCATCAGGGATTCTCCGGGGCGGACAAGGGTCTACCGGCTAAAGGGAACTGGAAGTGAGGGACGAGGCTGCCGCCTCGGGGACATGCAGGCCGCATTCGCGCTTTTCGTCGTTTTCCCACCACCAGCGCCCGGCCCGTTCCGGCTCTCCGGGCTTGATGGCACGGGTGCAGGGCTCGCAGCCGATCGACGGATAGCCGCGCCGGTGCAGCGGATTGGTGGGGACGGTGTGCTTCTCGACATAGGCTGCGATCTCGTCGAGCGACCAGTCGGCGAGCGGGTTGACCTTGAACAGTCCGCGCTCGGCGTCGTACTCGACGAAGGGCGTTGCGGCGCGGTTGCCGGACTGGCTTCGGCGAAGGCCGGTGACCCAGACCGTCGCCCCATCCAGGGCCCTGGCGAGCGGCGCGACCTTGCGGACATGACAGCAGGCGTGGCGGGCCTCGACGCTCTCGTAGAAACCGTTGAGGCCGTATTGCGCGACGTAGCCGGCGACATCGGCCTCCTGCGGACGGTGCCGACGAATCTCGATGCCGAAGCGCTCCTCCGTCTCATCGATCAGCGCCAGGGTCTCGGCAAACAGCCGGCCCGTCTCCAGCGTCGCCACCTCTATGTCGAGCCGCTCCATGCCGATCGCCGCGGTGATGACCTGGTCCTCGATCCCTAGGCTGGAGGTGAAGACCGCACGGCCGATTGCCGCTGCAAGCCTCAACCGGCTGGCGAGATCCAGGGTCTCGAAACGGACGTCGAGGGTGGCGGCGAGTTCGGCGGGGCGCAGGCCGGAGAGATCGTGGATCGTCATGTGGGTCTTTCCATCATCTTTGCCCGATTATGGAAGCTTGCGACGGCCCTGCACAGAAACAGCGGTTTCACCAGGCGCGGATGATGAGCAAATCTCTCTCCAAAGCTTCGTCGGCGGAGAAAAGCTGCCGTACCGGAGGCCGCAACCCGGGACAGGCCCCGCCAGCGTTTGAAATCCCACATGGTTTCCGCTAAGCCGAAGGGCAGTATCAAACCGCGCCGCCGAAACCGGCCGTGCGGCCGGCATATGTGGTTGCGCAATGATTTCCCAGAAGGCGAGATACGCATTGAGGGCGCTGACGGCTCTGGCCCAGTCGGGCGACGGCGCGTCGATGATGATCTCGGAGATTGCCGCGCAGCAGTGCATCCCGAAGAAGTTCCTGGAGCAGATCCTGCTCGACCTGAAGCGGGCCGGCATCGTCGCCAGCCGGCGCGGCAAGCAGGGCGGATACCTGCTCCTGAAGCCGGCCGATACCATCACCTACGGCGACGTGCTGCGGCTGATCGACGGCCCGATCGCACCGCTCCCCTGCCTGTCGGTGACCGCCTACCGCAAATGCGAGGACTGCGACGGCGAGCAGCTCTGCGAGATCCGCCATGTCTTCGCCCGCGTCGCCGACGCCACCCGCGACGTGCTGTTCAGCACCACGATTGCCGATGCCCTGGACGATACCGCGAAGTCGCGGGAACTTCTGACGGCGTGATGCCTCTTTTCGGCGCCTGCCGCCGGATGCTTCCTCTCCTGATCCAGCCGCTTGCTCCGTGCGTTGCTTGCCGGACGATGCCTCGGCGACAGTAAACCACCCCCTGACACCACGACCCAAGGTTTTTGCTCTCTTCCAGTTCCCCGTTGTCAAAGACTACTTAATCGGTAGTGTTA
>TARA_R110002051_G_scaffold68972_1_pt1 | contig 17799 bp, 19 predicted proteins | sample TARA_R110002051 | Tara Oceans TARA_R110002051 (sample SAMEA4397023) | marine metagenome | biome: Polar Biome; feature: [MES] marine water layer (ENVO:01000295) within the mesopelagic zone...; material: water (ENVO:00002006), including particulate matter (ENVO:01000060) such as......
TGTTGGATTAAAACTTACCGTATTTACTCTTGCTGTAAAGCTATCTGGAATTCCAGCATCATCGTCATCTGCATCAGGATCAAAAGGCGCTACAATAGGCACTTTATACATGACCCCTTGGCTAAAGGTCATCGTACGTCCATTTCGCACACCTGTAAAATCAAAGGTAGCATTGATAGAGTTATCAGAATTGGTGCGAATTTGGATTTTTCCAACACCGCCAGAACCCGCAGTAGAAAACACATTTCCATCTACATCCTCAAAAGAAGCAACATTACCTCCGACATTGCCACTAGCCAATCCTTCCGAAGCTTGATTCAGCAGCCCTATAGTGAAACTCATTGACTCAATATCCGTAGAGCCATTGATAATCAAATTTCCTTGATCATTATAAAATGCACGTGCATCAATCGCTCTAAACAACAGCGTATCGTTTTGTTTAGCCTGAAAACCGGGGGTATTCGTCTCGATATCCTGACTACACGAAGCAAAAAGAAGAGCTACAATAGGTAAAAGTAGTAATTGTTTCATAATAACATAAATAGGTGTAAAGCAAATGTACTGTAAAAAAGTAAATAACGTAATTGTGGCGTAAAAAATTGCGTATCTTTGCACCCTTAATTAAAACAGAGGTCGGGTACCTCAAAAATTAACGTTTATGTCAGTTAAAATTAGATTACAAAGACACGGTAAAAAAGGAAAACCTTTTTACTGGATCGTAGCGGCAGATGCTCGCTCAAAAAGAGATGGTAAATTCTTAGAAAAATTAGGAATCTACAATCCAAACACAAACCCTGCAACTATTGAGTTAGATATTGATGGGTCTGTAACATGGTTACAGAATGGTGCACAGCCAACTGAAACTGCAAAACGCCTTTTGTCTTATAAAGGTGCAATGCTTAAAAATCACCTTGCTGGTGGGGTTCGTAAAGGAGCGCTTACTGAAGAGCAAGCAGAAGAAAAATTCAACGCTTGGTTAGATGAAAAAGCTGGACGTATCACGTCTAAAGAAGGAGATCTTTCTAAAGCTGCAGAAAAAGCAAAGGCTGATGCCCTTGCTGCTGAAAAAGCTGTAAATGAAGCACGTATTGCTGCTGCACAGCCTGAGCCTGTTGTTGAAGAAGTTGTAGCTGATGCTGAAGATGCTCCTGGAGCAGATGAAGCAACTGCTAAAGCAGATTCTGAAGAATAAATAGTTAAAAATTCCTGCGATGACTAAAGAAGAATGTTTCTACTTAGGGAAAATCGTAAGAAAGTACAGTTTCAAAGGCGAGTTACTAGCAAAGCTAGATACAGACGAACCTGAAACGTATGTAGGAATGGAATCAGTATTTGTGGATTTTTCCTCAAACCTGGTTCCATTTTTTTTTGAATCTTCCCAGCTTCACAAATCGTCTTTACTTCGTTTTAAATTTGAAGACGTCGATACAGAAGAAGATGCAGAAGATCTTATAGGAGCTGGCCTATACCTTCCAATGGAAGTCCTTCCTAAGCTTGAAGGAGACAAGTTTTACTTTCATGAGATAATTGGGTTTACTGCTATCGATGCAAATTTCGGAGCTATTGGAACCATCACACATGTAAATGACACTACATCTCAGGCAATTTTTGAGATTGATCATAATGGAGCAGAAGTACTCATTCCTATGATTGATGATTTTATCAAAAAGTTGGATCGAGAACGTAAAGAAATTCATTTGGAAGTACCAGATGGGCTTATAGATCTTTATATCTAACGAGACCCTGGTTATACCCAATTGATTCCTCTTTGATGTCCCATACTCCCTTTCAATTCAAACAATTTACTATAGCACATGACCGCTGCGCTGCCAAAATAGGTACAGATGGCGTTTTATTAGGCGCCTGGGCATCATTAGACTCTCACCCCTATAGCATCCTAGACATTGGTACTGGAACAGGTGTAATTGCACTCATGCTCGCTCAACGCTCAGAGGCAGAAACCATAGATGCCCTTGAATTGGATGACAATGCCTACGAACAAGCCACTGAAAATTTTGAAAACAGTGAATGGGGAGATCGACTATTTTGCTACCATGCCCATCTGTATGAATTTGCAACAGAAATTGATGATCAATACGACCTAATCATTAGCAATCCTCCCTTTTATGAGGCCGATTACAAATCGGAAGATGCAGCACGTGACCAAGCGCGCTTTGATGACGCCATGCCTTTTGAGTTATTAGTTGGAGCAGTTCAACGTTTACTTTCGGAAGAAGGTCGTTTTAATGTTATCATTCCTTATCAACGGGAGCAAGAATTTATAGACTTAGCAGAAAGAGGCGATCTTTTTCCAAGGCGAATCACTCGTGTTCAAGGGACTCCTACCTCAGAAATAAAGCGAAGTTTAATTGAGTTTTGCTTTCACGCACCTGACTCGCAGACAGGAAGGAGCACACCTACAGCTGAACCTCAAATCACCAGTTTAGTTATCGAAAAATCGCGCCATGACTATACCGATGACTATATTGCACTTGTACAAGACTTCTACCTGAAAATGTAAGCTAGATTTTGGGCAAGAGATAACGATTTCGTTACATTTGTGGATCTAAAAAAACTACAATGAAACCAGATCTTTTTGAAGCACCAGATTACTACAATCTTGATGACTTACTTACAGAAGAACATAAATTAATTCGTGACTCGGCGAGAGCGTGGGTTAAGCGTGATGTTTCTCCTATTATAGAAGAAGCTGCTCAAAATGCAGTCTTTCCTAAATCCATTATTCCCGGTCTTGCAGAAATAGGTGCTTTTGGACCTTATATCCCTGAAGAATATGGAGGACCTGGTTTAGACCAGATTTCTTATGGCTTGATCATGCAAGAAATCGAACGCGGAGATTCTGGTGTTCGTTCTACGGCCTCTGTACAATCTTCTTTGGTTATGTATCCAATTTGGAAATATGGTAATGAGGAACAAAGACAAAGATTTTTACCAAAACTAGCTTCAGGCGAATTTATGGGATCGTTTGGTCTTACTGAACCTGATCATGGCTCTAACCCATCAGGAATGGTAACTAACTTTAAAGATAAGGGCGACCATTATCTATTAAATGGAGCAAAGCTGTGGATATCTAATAGTCCGTTTTGTGATGTTGCTGTTGTTTGGGCAAAAAATGAAGAGGGGCGTATTCACGGACTTCTCGTTGAAAGAGGAATGGAAGGGTTTTCAACACCTGAAACTCATAACAAATGGTCCTTGCGAGCAAGCGCTACTGGAGAATTAATTTTCCAAGATGTCAAAGTGCCTAAAGAAAATCTACTTCCTAACAAGTCGGGTCTTGGAGCTCCCTTAGGATGTTTAGATTCTGCTCGTTTTGGAATTGCATGGGGTGCTATTGGAGCTGCCATGGATTGCTATGATACTGCCTTGCGTTATGCAAAGCAACGCATCCAATTTGGTAAGCCTATTGCTGCCTTCCAATTGCAACAAAAGAAGCTCGCTGAAATGATTACAGAAATCACTAAGGCACAGTTACTAGCATTTCGTTTGGGACAGCTTAAAAATGAAGATAGAGCTACTTCAGCACAAATCTCTATGGCCAAGAGAAATAACGTGGATATGGCGATTAAAATAGCTCGTGAAGCCCGTCAAATTCTTGGTGGTATGGGTATTACTGGCGAATACAGTATAATGCGACACATGATGAACTTAGAGAGTGTAATTACTTACGAAGGCACACATGACATCCACCTTCTGATCACCGGTTTAGATATTACAGGAGAAAACGCTTTCAAATAATGAAAAAAACTATTCTAGCCCTCTTGCTCTTTGGAGTTTTAGGCAGCCTTCAAGCACAACAAAGGAGAGATCTTAAGGAAGTGGATCTAGACGCCATGCTCGATGAAACTCAATTTGCAAGTGATAATGAAGATTATATAGATTTGATTTGGTGGATCCCGATGGAATATTGGAAAGCAGTTTACGCTCAAGATCCATCCATCCCACAAGACGAGGCAGACGAAATGATTTCAATACTAAAGAACTATGATATCGTAGCAGCAGTGCGCGGTAAAAATAGGATATTTTGGAGGGGTTACTTTTCAAGATGAAGCCAGTATTCGAGAACAACTTGTTTTGACCTACGATGAAGTTACCTATGAACCTTTAGATAATGATGAGCTCGATGCTGATTTAAAGAGTTTTATCGATATTATGCGCCCGATGTTTTCAAACATGATGGGAGATATGGGTGAAAATCTATATTTCGTTGTGTATCAAGATGGTGGCAGCAACAGCGCAATCATTGATCCATATGGCGATAAGAATTTGAACCTGAAACTCAATGATTTTTCAGACAACTTGCAATTTCCTTTATCCAGTCTCCTTCAACCTAAAAAATGTCCAAAAGACGGAGCATTGTTTAATGGAAAATGGTTGTATTGTCCGTTTCATGGCAACGCATTGACCGTTCAGAATTAATTCACACGAATCATTTTTGTTCAAAATACTATTAACCCTTGTGCTACTTTGCTCAAGGGTTATTTTTTTGACGGCTACCGTCCTAGCTCATATTTTTTTAAGACCTTTTCAAGACAGCGTCTCGACCGAGCATATAAAAATGCAGAGGTGGTCGGCTTTTCAGATACAGATAAGTTTATATTTTTCTCCGATTGTCATCGTGGCGACAATAGCTTTGCCGATGATTTTGCACTTAATGAAAACATCTATTACCATGCACTTAAACATTATTATAAGGAAGGGTTTATCTACTGTGAATTAGGAGATGGAGATGAGCTATGGGAAAACGCCTCCTTCGACTCTATTTTAAAGGCACACAAGAATGTCTATCACCTACTCCAGAAGTTTCATTTTGAAAAGCGCCTCCATTTAATTTGGGGAAATCACGATATGGTGTATCGTGATCCTGATTATGTACAAAAACATCTGACCACCTATTTTGACCCAAAAGATGGTCGTGAGGAGGTTCTCTTTAAAAATCTAGAATATCATGAAGCTATAATTTTAAAGCACTGTGATACCCAACAAGAGTTGTTTTTATGCCACGGACATCAAGCCGACTGGATGAACTATCACGGATGGCGATTTAATCGTTTTATGGTTCGCTTGATCTGGAAACCACTTCAAATATTTGGAATCTCAGATCCAACAAGCCCTGCGAAAAATTATAAAGAACTCATCAAAGTAGAGCGCCGACTAAAAAAATGGATTACTGATAATGGCAATTTACTAACTATTGCGGGGCATACACACCGACCTCGTTTTCCTGAGCCTGGTGATATAGCTTTCTTCAATGATGGGAGTTGCGTTCACCCTCGAAGTATAACCGGCCTTGAAATTGAAAATGGTGAAATAACGCTTATCAAATGGCAAATATCAACCAATGAAGAAGGTATTTTACGTGTGATTAGAGTGCGACTGGAAGGTCCCATCAAATTAACTGATTATCAAACATAAGGTTGGATCTTATATGGAGAATTAAGTAAGGACTAAGCTGAGTCTAATTATTGCTTAATTTTAGCATCTTGTGCCTTAGTCATAGTAAAGTTAGAGGTAGAGGAATTTTTTATGTAGGATCTCAGCATTAATCTCCTCCAGAAAAGAGTGTACTTTTACATTTCTTAGCCCGAATATTCAATATGGCACTACCTATGGATTACTCAAATAAGAAAGTCAATAATACGGGAATTAAGACTCTGGCGCCAATCTAACTTTGAGACCTTCAAGCTCGGGCTGCATATGGATTTGACACCCTAATCTGCTATTGTCTTCAACATTAAAAGCTTCAGCCAGCATTGCATCTTCATCATCTGATATTTCAGGAAGCGCATGGTCAGACTCCACATAACATTGACAAGAGGCACACATGGCCATTCCACCACAAACACCAATGGTTCCTTCGGGAGCCAATTCGTACGAACGAACAATCTCCATGAGATTCATATTCATATCTGTAGGAGCGATTACATCATGTTCTACGCCTTGTCGATCAATGATTTTTATATTGATGTCATCCATTACTGTATTGCTTTAACAACTGCTTTTGGCGCTTCTTTTTTCGTTCCGTCAAAACCAGTTACGCCACCCACGGTGGTATATTTCATAACATAACGTTTGTCTGGGAAAATACGTTGGTAGGCACTTTGACACATTAAAGTCGCTTCGTGAAAACCACAAAGAATAAGTTTTAACTTACCAGGATAAGTGTTTACATCACCTATCGCATAGATACCTGGAATATTGGTTTGATAATCCAAGCTATTATCAACCTTAATTGCATTTTTTTCAATTTCCAAACCCCAATCGGCGATGGGACCCAACTTAGGCGCTAAACCAAAGAGTGGCACAAAATGATCTGTCTCTAATTCAAAGTTGTTACCATCTTGTTTGATAGTTACTGCGTTTAAATGATCATTACCAGATACCCCAACAACTTCAGCAGGAGTAATAAGTTTTATTTTGCCTTCGTTTTTAAGCTCTTGCACCTTATCTACACTGTCTAAGGCACCTCTAAACTCATTTCGTCGGTGAATTAGTGTTACTTCACTAGCAACATCTGCCAAGAAAATACTCCAATCAAGAGCACTATCTCCACCTCCAGCAATCACCACTTTCTTGTTTCTATACAGTTCAGGATCGCGGATAATATACTCTACTCCCTTGTCTTCAAATTTGGCAATACCTTCAATAGGTGGTTTGCGAGGCTCAAAACTTCCCAAGCCACCAGCTATGGCAACAATAGGTGCATGATGCTGTGTGCCTTTATTAGTAGTAACAATAAAACTTCCGTCTTCTAGCTTATCGATTGTTTGTGCCCGCTCACCTAAGGTAAAACCAGGTTGAAAAGGTTCAATCTGTTTCATCAAATTATCCACCAAATCTCCTGCTAGCACTTCTGGAAAAGCAGGAATATCGTAAATTGGTTTCTTGGGATAAATCTCAGAACATTGACCGCCAGGTTGTGCCAATGCGTCAATAAGATGACATTTTAATTTAAGCAGTCCGGCTTCAAAAACCGTAAATAATCCCGTGGGACCTGCTCCTATAATAAGTATATCTGTTTTAATCATTTTTTGAGATTATGCTCCTGCCTGCCAGCGAGGCAGGTGCGCGAAAGCGAAATTAAATTACTTAACATTCAAGAGGAATGATAACGCTCATACTTAATGGGCTACATTAATGACACTTTCTATTTGCGGAGCGTGTTTCTTTATGGTCATTTCAACACCACTTTTTAAGGTCATCTGATTTACAGAACAACCTACACAGGCACCTTCTAATTGAACACGAACTACGGTCCCGTTTTCGATGCTCAATAATGAAATATCACCACCATCACTTTGCAAGAACGGACGAATTTCATCCAACGCATCTTCCACCTTTTTATGTAGTTCTTGATCTGTCATATTTTAATTTTTTACAGCAGAACAACCCGCCATAGTTGTTATTTTTATGGCCTCTGTCGCTGGTAGATCTTTATTTCTACGCACTGTTTCTTCTACAACATTTCGCGTTATCTCTTCAAAAGAAAGCGCTATAGGCGTACCGTCTTGCATAGCAGCAGGACGCCCCACATCACCAGCTTCACGAATACTTTGGACCAATGGCACTTCTCCAAGTAAACGCACCTTTAAATCTTCGGCGAGGTGTTTTGCCCCCTCTTTTCCAAAAATATAATACTTATTATTTGGCAGCTCTTCTGGCGTGAAATAGGCCATATTCTCAATAATTCCCAAAACAGGAACATTGATACTCTCTTGCTGAAACATTGCTACACCTTTTTTGGCATCGGCTAAAGCTACATTTTGTGGTGTACTTACAATCACCGCTCCTGTAATAGGTAGGGCTTGCATAATACTTAGGTGTATATCACCAGTTCCTGGAGGCAAATCAAGGAGTAAAAAGTCCAAATCTCCCCAAGCAGCATCAAAAATCATTTGATTTAAGGCTTTGGCGGCCATTGGCCCTCTCCATATTACAGCCTGATCAGGTTTTGTAAAGAATCCAATAGATAATACTTTAACACCATAATTCTCGACAGGTTTCATTTTTGATTTCCCATCAATCGTAACAGACAAAGGTCGTTCGTTTGCGACGTCAAACATTATAGGCACTGATGGCCCATAAATATCGGCGTCGAGAACCCCGACTTTAAACCCCATTTTTGACAAAGTAACCGCAAGATTTGAAGTCACCGTAGATTTCCCTACTCCTCCTTTCCCAGAAGCAATAGCAACGATGTTCTTTATTCCCGGAATAGCTTTTCCCTTGATTTCGTTCGAATTGGCAGCTTCCTTAGCAGGTGCTTGGACTTTTACATTCACTTTAACCTGTGCTTTTGCAAACACCTTATCGTGAATAGTTTTTAGGATATCACTTTCAGCTTTTTTACGGGCTTGAAGCGTAGGGTTTGTAATTGTGACATCAACCACTACCTCATCACCAAAAGTTAATATATTGGTTACAGCTCCGCTATCTACCATATTTTCTGCAGCACCTGGAGCAGTAATTGTCTTTAGCGCCTCTAGAATATCTTTCTTCTCTAATTTCATGGATCTTATTCAATACAATTTAATCTAGTTATCTAGACTTATTCTAAATGCAAAGATACGGTGTAAAGTCGGATATTTGAAACGGCCTAATAGCTTTTAATTCAAGAGAGAATATGCGGTTTGCATTGCCAGTATGATTGAAAAATGTTGAAATATTCGATTCTTATAGAGCTCCTGAAAAAAGAGCATTTTTCTATTCCAATTCACCCAATTCAGTAACGGGGTCCCAGTAGTATTTTTTAAAATGAACGATGGTATCATTTTCAACTTTTATTCCTTCTTCTCCGAGCATTTGTTCCATAGCAAAGGAACTTCCAAAGTGCATTTTACCTGTGAGTAATCCGCTTCTATTCACCACTCGATGCGCAGGAATATCTGGATATTTATGAGCTCCATTCATTGCCCAACCGACCATACGCGAACTTCTAGCCGCACCAAGATAGCGGGCAATAGCACCATAGCTGGTTACACGTCCCTCAGGGATCAAACGCACAACCTCGTATACCCTTTCAAAAAAGTTAACTGTTTCTGGAGCGTACTTCATTCGTAATACCAAATTCTTATGAAGGTAATGATCACCAAAACAAACATTAACCCGGCCATAAAGTAGTTAGAATATTTGGCAAAACTCTCTGATTTCTTATTCACTCTGCCGAAGAAAAATACATATCCATACAGTGCAGTAAAAGTACCAAGTGCAGCTGCGGCAATAAAAACACTGATGGCAACAATATCATAAGAAACTTTCCCGCTCACGTTGAGTGCTGCGCCTAAGGCGCAGAAGTAAGGAATTGGTAACACATTTAATGCAGACATCATCATGCCTTTCCCGAGGCTTCTCAAACCTGCATGCTTAGGAACCTTAACTTGTTGTGCTCGAGCTTTTTTGGCCTTGATAAAAAAGAAAACTGCCATAATCAAAAAGACCACCAATCCTGTACGCAAAAGCATATTAGTCACATAAGGATTACCAAAAATATACTTGGCTAACATTATGGCGATTAACGCCTGCAGCAATACAACCACTGAAGCACCAACGGCCACTAATATACCGTTGTTACGTCCGTGTTGGACACAGGTCTTGGCCACAGACATATTGATGAGTCCAGGAGGAAGCACGCCCGCAAGGGCTGCAAAAAAAGTAATTAGGAAGAGTTTAGTTATCTCCAATACTGGGTCGTTAGTTGACCCTAAATTTAATATAAGTTATGGGTTTTCCTTGCGCAAGATATTGTTTTTCATAAAAAGTTTGAATTTCCACCACCTCCTTGGGCGAATAATCATTTTTATAAACATTGTGATTTGCGTGCAAGATTTCATGTCCTTCCCCATGTAAGAGTCCAAGGGTATAACCATGCATAAATTCAGAATCGGTTTTCAGGTTGATAACCCCTCCTGGTTTTAATATCTGTTTATATTTTTGCAGAAATTCAGAATTGGTCATTCTGTGTTTGGTGCGCTGAAATTTGATTTGCGGGTCGGGAAAGGTGATCCATATCTCATCGATTTCCGCTTTCGCGAAAGCGTAAGTAACCAATTCAATTTGGGTTCGCATAAAACCAACATTCGGCAAACCTTCTTCTAAGGCCGTTTTGGCTCCTCGCCAAAAACGCGCCCCTTTAATATCTATCCCAATAAAGTTTTTATCTGGAAAAGCCTGGGCTAAGCCTACAGAATACTCCCCTTTCCCACAACCTAGTTCTAAAACTATTGGGTTATTATTTTTGAAAAAATCTGCATTCCACTTACCTTTAAGGGCAAACTCGCCATTGGTAAGTTCTTCCCTTGTAGGTTGAATTACATTTTCAAAGGTTTCGTTTTCACGAAAACGTTTTAACTTATTTTTACTTCCCACTTTATTATATGATATTTTGGCAAAACTAAGGAAACTTTTAGAAGGTATAGCTATAAGGCTCCTTTACATATGAAGCAAACATCGACTATTTTGGTTGCCCCTCTTAATTGGGGACTCGGACATGCAACTCGTTGTATTCCTATAATACGTTCCTTAATAGCCAATGGCTTTAAGGTGGTAATTGGCAGTGACGGAGATTCCTTGGCTCTACTTTCTCGAGAATTTCCTAATCTTCAAACGGTTAAACTACCCTCCTATCACATTTCATACGCCAAAAAAAGATGGTGGTTTAAATTTCACTTTTTAATACGCTCACCAAAATTACTAAGGGCAATCAAAGCAGAGCATAATGCACTTGATACAATCATTGAGAACCATTCTATCAGTGGTGTCATTTCAGATAACCGCTTTGGATTGTACACTTCTAATGTGCCAACAGTCTTTATCACACATCAACTGCAAGTTCTCAGCGGAATAACAACTCCCTTAACCACTTTCCTTCAGAAAAGATACGTCAGACAATTTGATGAATGTTGGGTTCCAGATTATCAAGGGGACCCAAATCTAAGTGGTGCTTTGGGTCATCCAGAAAAAACGCTGTCCAATGTAAAATATATTGGACCTCTCAGTAGATTAAAAAAGGTTGAACTCCCTCAAAAGTGGGATGTTTTAGCATTACTTTCTGGCCCAGAACCTCAGCGTTCGTATTTAGAAGAAAAACTCCTCCTTAAATTACAAAATTACAATGGCAAGGTATTATTAGTACGCGGCATCATAGAAGAAGGAGAAACGAGACTCCACAAAAACATTAGTATTAAAAATTACTTGACATCTAAAGAACTTGAAGAAACAATAAATAAGAGTGATGTTGTTATTTCTCGATCAGGCTATACTACTCTTATGGATTTAATGACCTTAGAAAAAAAAGCGTTTTTCATCCCCACTCCTGGGCAGTCTGAACAAGAATATTTGGCAGGACGGCTTGAGTCATTACAGATAGCTCCTTTCAGTACTCAGGAAGCATTTACGATAAAGGATTTAGGAAGGTTAAATCAATTTAAAGGTTTTCAGAAAATGTCAAAAACGCCTGATTTAATTGAGCTCTTCGGCCTGTTCAAGGGTGAATGAAAATTCAGAACCAACTCCAAATTCGCTCTCCACATAAATACGTTCATCGTGAGCCTCAATAATGTGTTTCACAATTGAAAGACCTAAACCTGAGCCTCCAACCTTGCGATTTCCTGATTTATCTACACGATAAAAGCGCTCAAATAATCTCGTGAGATGTTCTTCTGCAATCCCTTCTCCATTATCTGTAACGCGAACAATAATTTTGTTTTGAATAAGGTGTTGTATACTAACTTCTGTAGTCCCATTTACCTTCCCATACTTGATAGAATTATCTAGCAGATTCGTAAGTAATTGTTGAATCCGTTCTTCATCGGCGTTGACTATTACGGGGGTATCAAAGTCTGTTTCTAAGGTAAGCGTGATATTTCTTTTGGCTGCTTTTAATTCCAACAAATCAAAAGTTGATTGCACCACCTTAACAATATCAAAATGACTATAATTAAGATTTAGATCTCCTACCTCCAGTTTTGTGATCATATCCAGATCATTTACCAAATATATTAGGCGTTCTACTCCGGCATCTGCTCTTTGTAAGTATTTTTTTCGCACCGATTTGTCCTTAATTGCGCCATCTAGTAAAGTCATTATATAACTTTGCACGGTGAACAAAGGGGTTTTGAGTTCGTGCGCAACATTTCCAATAAAGTCTTTTCGATATTCTTCTTGGATGCGAAGTGCCTCTATTTCCAACTTCTTACCCGTAGCATACTCTTGCACCTCCTTTTTGAGCATTTCCATATCTGTTGTCACTTTACCTGGGGTAAGACTTGCTTCTTCAAGAAGGGTAACCTCTTCATATATTTTTTTCACCCTTTGGTAGATAACTAACTGGATACGGGATTGGACAATAATGAAGATGAAAACAAAGCAAATAGAGGCAAAAAGCCATATGTAGGACCCTATTTGAAGTTCCGCAAAATAACCCATAACCCATAGAACCCCTGTGAGGAAAAGTGTAGAGTAGATTGCAGTTGCGAGCGCAAAACCATAGGACCTTTTAAAGTCTTTAGCCATTATACGACAAATTTATAGCCAACACCCTTAATTGTTTTAAAGGAATCATCGCCAATTTTCTCTCGCAATTTACGAATATGAACGTCAATAGTTCTTCCGCCTACAACAACTTCATTACCCCACACGCGATCAAGGATAACTTCACGCTTAAAAACTTTATTAGGCTTGGATGCCAATAGAGATAGTAATTCAAATTCTTTTCTCGGAAGAATGATTTCCGTTTTACCTTTTAATATTTTATACTCCCCACGGTCAATGACGATATTGCCCACTTTGACGATTTCTTGGGCGTCTTCTTCATTCTTAATACGCCTTAGTAATGCCTTTACACGACTGAGTAAGACTTTTGGTTTGATTGGTTTAGTAATATAATCATCGGCGCCGGCTTCAAAACCAGCCACTTGACTATAATCCTCCCCTCTTGCAGTTAAAAATGTGATGACGGTTTCTGAAAGTTCGGGATTCTTTCGGATTAGTTCACAAGCCTCAACACCATCCATTTCAGGCATCATTACATCTAAAATAACTAGATGTGGTTTGTGTTTTTTAGCCAGCTTAACAGCTTCGAGTCCATTTTCACCAGTGATTACTTGATACCCTGCATGGGTTAAATTATAACCTACAATTTCAAGGATATCTGGCTCATCATCGACGAGTAAAATTTTAATGTCTTTTTTCTTCATATCTCCGTGGCAAATCTACTTTAAAGATAACTATTTAAACCTAGTGTCCAACTATGCTTCGGCAAGGTAGTTTTTAAGCAGAGAGAGTATTACACATTCAATATTAAGAATACGTTAAATTAAGGTTTCTTAGAGTTTAGCTAATATTTGAACAGTGTGTCCATCAAAAATATTAGCCTATTTTTTTGTAATTTGCAGTATATAACTTACAACATAGAAATTATGAAAAAAATTACGTTACTCCTTGCCCTTATGGCGGCAAGTATCTCTTTTGGTCAAGTAAGTATCAATGAAATTGATTCAGATCAAACCGGAACTGATATGACAGAATTTGTTGAACTCCTTTCTGACAATCCAAGCCAATCTTTGGACGGTTATATTCTAGTATTTTTCAACGGAAATAATCCAGTAAATGGATCCTATAATGTAATAGATTTGAATGGATTTACAACTGACTCCAATGGATTTTTTCTTGTTGGTAACGACGGTTTTCCTGGAGCAGATATCGAAATAGGCCCTGATAATATAATCCAAAACGGAACAGATGCTGTTGCAATATACCAAGCTGCTGCCGCTAGTTTCCCAGCTGAAACTCCTCCTACAACATCAAATCTTATTGATGCTGTAGTCTATGAAACAAGTGACGGACCAGATTTAGATCTACAAACTGATTTAGGCTTAAGCGTTCAATACGATGAGAATGGTAACGGAATGAAAGACACTGAGTCCTTACAACGTCAATCTGACAATAGTTTTTGTCCTTCCCTTCCTACTCCTGATGCAGCAAATGCTACCTGTGTAAACTGTCCATTAAGTTTAGGTACAATTACAACTACTTGTGATGCTGAAACTACAGGTATCGATACAGTAACTGCAACCATCGACTTTACTGGAGGAGGATCTGAAACCTATACTCTAACATTAGATGCTGCTGGAACAGTTGGTGGAGATGATCCTTCAACTAATGCATCTGGAACTATTACAATTACAGGCATAGAAGAAGACACAACTATCGTGCTTTCTGTATCAAGTGCAAGTTGTGATTTTACTCAAAACATCAACGCTCAGGCATGTGCTCAAGAAGCTAGTGTTGCAAATATTGCTGCTCTTAGAGCAAGCGCTGAAGGATTAGATTACACACTTACAGGTGAGGCAGTTCTTACCTACCAACAAGATTTTAGAAAACAGAAATATATTGAAGATGCGACTGGTGCCATCTTAATAGATGATAATGATGAAATCATTACTACAACTTACGCTGTAGGTGATGGAATTACAGGTTTAAGAGGAACATTGAGTTCTTTCAATGGAATGCTACAGTTTGTCCCTCTTGAAGATCCAGGGGCTGCTTCCTCAACAGGCAACGCTATTGTAGCTCAAGATGTAACTGCCGATGCACTAAACGCAAATCCTAATGATTATGAATCTGAGTATGTACGTATTTTAAATACTGCTATAGACAACTCAATTCTTAGTACTTGGGAAAATGGAGAAACATATGATATGACAACTGCAAGTGGAAATTATGTTTTCAGAACATCTTTCTTCGATGTAGATTATATAGGTACTGATGTTCCTACAAGTGACGTTCATGTTTCTGGAATAATTACAGAGAGAAATAATGGAGATTACTTCATTACTGCTCGTAATATGGCAGACATAGACGAAAATTTATCTGTAGAAAGCAACACCATCAACGGACTGAATATTTATCCTAATCCAGCAAATGATTTTGTGACAATAAGCACAGAGATCAATACTGAAAAGTCTGTAGTGATTTTTGACATTACTGGAAAAACAGTAATCAACGTAATTACAATGGATACGGTTAATGTTGGAACACTCGCTGCGGGTGTTTACATCATGCAAATCACAGAAAATGATGCTGTAGCGACAACAAAGCTTATCATCAAATAAAGACCATTTTAATTTAGTTAAAAAAGCACCTCTTGATCGAGGTGCTTTTCTTTTTTTGGTAATTCCCAATTTAGATACCTTTGCACCTCCATGCACAAAGAACTTCGAAACCGCATATTTAATATTAGTAATGCCTCTCAATTTCAAGAGCTAGCATTAGAGGTTTTTCAATTTCAATTTGAGCATAATCCAACCTATCGCTCTTTTTGTGATCTTCTATATATTCATCCTAGTGATGTAAAACGGGTAGAAGATATTCCGTTCTTACCCATTGAGTTTTTTAAAACGAGAGACATTCGATCTACAGATGCCCCTATTCAAACTACCTTTACAAGTAGCGGCACAACAGGAAGCATTACTAGTAAGCATCATGTGTCTGATCTAAATCTTTATGAGAAGAGCTTTAAGACCGCTTTTAACATGCAATATGGAGCGATTGAAGATTATGTAGTCTTAGCCTTGTTACCTTCCTATTTGGAGCGAACAGGCTCTTCACTTGTTTATATGGTAGACGCTCTTATTAAGCAAAGCAATCATATTGATAGTGGGTTTTATCTCAAGGATCATTTCGCTTTAAGCGAAAAATTGCAAGCTTTAAATGAGGCAGGCACAAAGGTGTTACTCATTGGTGTTTCTTTTGCTTTATTGGATCTTATTGAAAACAATTCCTTTTCCCTCAAAAATACCATTGTAATGGAAACAGGAGGCATGAAAGGAAGGCGCAAAGAAATTATCAGAGAAGAGCTTCACGACCTACTCCGCCAAGGCTTTGGAATCACTCATATTCACAGTGAGTATGGCATGACCGAATTACTTTCTCAAGCCTACTCCAAAGGTGATGGCTTATTTCATTGTCCGCCTTGGATGAAAGTATTCTCTCGTGATACAGAAGATGCGCTGAGTTTACATTTAGACTCAAGAACGGGTGGTCTCAATATTATTGACCTTGCCAATTTAGATTCCTGTGCCTTTATTGCAACTCAAGACTTGGGCAAAGTCTATCCTAATGGAACCTTTACCGTTGCTGGACGGTTTGATCATTCAGACATTCGTGGCTGTAATTTAATGGCTTTGTAAAAAAAGTATCAGAAAATTGTAATGCCTACTATTTTTTGCGACCTAAGGCTTATAAAATGATAGTTCATGAAAACCATTGTAAGCTTCCTTATACTATTTATAAGTTTTAGTGCACTTGCCCAACACACCGATTATAATCTTAAAAAAGGCTATGCAGCAGAAGGTTATGATGTAACCACATATTTTGAAAATCAAGCCATTGAAGGCGACAAACAATATACCACAACCTATGACGGGGTAAAATGGAAATTTGCCTCACAAGCCAACTTAGATAAATTCAAAGCGAATTCTGAGAAATACATACCACAATATGGTGGTTATTGTGCATATGCCGTTGCTGTAAAAGCAGAGAAAATTGGTGTCGATCCAAAAACTTTTGAGATTCGTGATGGGAAACTTTACCTCTTTTATAATTCATGGGGCGTAAATACTCTTGAAAAATGGAATGAAGAAGGAGCACCTACCTTAAAAGGACAGGCAGACGCTGCTTGGAATAAAATAAAAGATAAGTCGTAAAACCGACTTACAAACAAAAAGACTGATTGGTTAGTTAGTTGGAAAACCCCAGTAATACATTCTTGTATTCTGGGGTTTTCTTGTCTATTATACCGCTCGAATTACAAAGTAGTTCTTCTTACCACGTTGTAAGAGCACAAATTTATTATTGATCAGTTCAGAAGTATTAATAACGAAGTCATCACCTACTTTTTCTTTGTTTACAGAGATAGAATTCTCTTTTAACGCACGTCTCGCCTCTCCATTTGACTTTAGAAATCCTGTTTTTTCAGCCAAGGCTGCAACAATATCTAGACCTTCTACAATTTCAGTCATAGCAACCTCAGCCTGAGGTACTCCTTCAAAAATATCTAAAAAAGTAGCCTCATCAAGGGTTTTTAAATCATCGCCAGTAGATTTTCCAAACAAAATACTAGAAGCTTTCACAGCATTCTCTAGAGCTTCTTCTCCATGAACCGTAACCGTCACTTCCTCGGCAAGGCGTTTTTGAAGACTACGCATATGAGGTGCTTCACTATGTTGAGCAACAAGTGTATCAATTTCTTCTTTATCTAAAAAAGTGAAAATTTTGATATACTTTGCGGCATCTTCATCACTTGTATTTAACCAATACTGGTAGAATTTGTAAGGGGATGTTCGCTTAGCATCTAACCAGACATTTCCACCTTCACTTTTACCAAATTTACTTCCATCTGATTTTGTTATGAGCGGACAGGTAAGAGCATAGCCTTTTCCTCCTGCAACCCGGCGAATGAGTTCAGTACCTGTAGTAATGTTCCCCCATTGATCACTACCTCCCATTTGGAGCGTACAATCATTTTCTCTGTATAGATGTAAAAAATCATAGCCCTGTACCATTTGATAGGTAAACTCAGTAAAAGACATTCCATCTGCATCTTCTCCCGTAAGTCGATTCTTAACAGAATCTTTGGCCATCATATAATTGACAGTAATATGTTTTCCAATATCTCTTGTAAAATCAAGGAATGAAAATTCTTTCATCCAGTCATAGTTATTCACCATAACCGCCTGATTTTCTTTACCAGAAGAAAAGTCTAAGAAATGAGATAATTGC
>TARA_R110002051_G_scaffold59442_5_pt1 | contig 17792 bp, 12 predicted proteins | sample TARA_R110002051 | Tara Oceans TARA_R110002051 (sample SAMEA4397023) | marine metagenome | biome: Polar Biome; feature: [MES] marine water layer (ENVO:01000295) within the mesopelagic zone...; material: water (ENVO:00002006), including particulate matter (ENVO:01000060) such as......
GAGATTCTTTATTTTTACGATGAGTGCTACTATCAGCCTCTATCTGACTGGTATAAACAGATGCCCCTGCACAATCTGGCAAACTGACAGCATCCATCAATGCACGGCTGGTGAGGTCAAATAGTGCCGCACAGCCACCTATCGGGGTGGTCACACATAACAGGTTGCATTCACTATCAACCGCAACGCTGGCGATATATTGATGAAAGCGTTGCCACTGATTATTGGGCATCGTTAAAGGAGTAAAATTGATGTCGCCGCGCTTATGGGTCAAAATTAATGGCACATTGATATGCTTCTCACCTTGAAACTGAATCCCAATCATCACCGTCCCATCATCGTGCATCGCCAAATGACGCACACTCATCTGATTGTGTTCAGGAGTGATTTGCTCAAGCAATGTGCCATCATGGCGATTTAGATAGACCAATGAGGGACACATGGTATCAAGGTTCAACTCCTCGCGTGAGGCTTGCTCGGTTTTGATACCGCCATTGGCAATCACTAAAGTTTCGCCATCTGGATGCATAATAAGCTCATGCGGACCGATACCGTACGAGTCAAACTCTGCTACTTTTTTATAACCGCTATCAGCGGCATAAACACCGATTTTGCCGTCTAGAATTAACGTATCATTTTCAGTCACATATAATATTGATCCATCCAAGCTATAGCAAGCATGACCATAAAAATGACGGTTGCTTGCAGCACTAATAGCAAATATTACTTGTCCTGTCGCCGTATCAAGCACCCAGAATTTTTCACTAGGACGACGACCCATGACCACTACATCACGATTTTTATGATTATTTAGATGATCGTTGGCCCTACTGTCTTTATTGCTAAATACAGGTTGAACGACAATATCATGGACGCGCTCAGGCATGGTGGTTTGCCATACTAACTCTCTATCGGCATCGATACCGACCACGCCAAAACCGCTTTCTTTTTCATCATTTATCAATGAGATATTTTTTGGCATAGAAGTGACGCCGCTGACCCAGCACACACGACGAGCAAGCATCGTAGTTTTATGCATTACACTAAAATCATTGGCAGCCAAACCACTGCCACTGTTCTGCTCATGATTGACTGGCAGACGATACGCTTGTTGCCATGCAGACGCTGCCTGCTGGCAAGCATAGCGAAAACGCGTGAGCGTTGACTTCGGAGCAGCAGCTGATTGCAAAGCATTCAATTGAGTATAAATGCCAGTGACATAATCTTGCACGCGAGCATCAGCTAGGCGCTGCTTACGATAACGATGATGAATACCGACGAATGTTGCCGTACCAAGCGCTGTCAATAGTGAGGTCGTCAGCAGCTCATGGCTAAACGGTTTTGCTTTTAGCTCATACGACTCCCTGTTATTTTTATTCACTGAGACCTTTTGACTCGCTTTGATAATAGCCATTATTTAATCACCGTCGTTACTGTTAAAGCCGACACGGAGACCAAGTGCCGGAATCAATTGACGCTTAATTAAGCGCGTAACGCTCGTAAGATGATCAAATAGCTCTTGCTGCGTGGCTTTGTCGGCAGTGGCTAGATCTTCTGGCATTTGCGCCAATAGTGTCGTGGTATCAGCGAGCGCAGTCGATAGATTGTCAGCCACGTCATTTTCACTATTGTTGCCCAAGATAGCAGTCAGTACCGGATCGGTCATGGCTTTATTTAAAGTCGCTAATTTTGCATTGATAATCGCACGGCTTTGCCCTGCGGTCGCAGCAGGCAAATGACCTTTCGCCTTGCCTGTCAAACCAAGTGGCTGATCAATGGCGTTAGATTTCATGGTTTCCACCAATGAAAGCAGAGAATTAAACCATTGGTTCAATCCTTGGTCACTTTCGGCAGTTTTGTCAATTGCTAATAGCTTAGTCGCATTTTTTTGCCAGTTTTTCTCGATATCTTTTAGACGTGTGCTCAGCGCACTACTCGCGCTTATGACATACGCACACTGACCAGCGTCCAAGCTGTCATTGGCATAAAGCACTTCTTCTAATCCTGGCACACCTTGAACAATTGCGCTTTCATTGGTCAACTGCTCGGCAGTCAGTTTTGGATTGGCGGTGATAAGGTCTGCAACGCCCTTGTGTATCAGACCACGTTCGTCAGGATAATAGTTAATGTATAGATTGCTCATACTGGCAGTCGCAGGACCGAAATTGACCATCTCAGCACTTGCCCATGCTTGCGCTAATACTAACCATTGATCGCGCAGCGCTTGCAACTCGTCACCGCTGACTGGTGATTTTTGGCACTGCTTTTTTGCCAAATCATGCAACAAATCACTCTGTTTCGCCGCATCCGCATACGCTGGAATGACAATATCATTAGCCACATGGGTTAAATACGTTTTTCCCACCTCAGCACTAATATCCACAGTAACTATCTTTTCAGCATTTTTATCTGCACTGCCATTAACCGTGGCATTCTCGCCAGTTTTTGGCGCAGCGCTGCCTTGTGCAACTTGGCTATCTACTTCAGCCGCTTTATTGTCATCAGCAGGTTTGACGCAGCTGATGAGTATTCCCGCACTTAACGCCGACAGTGCCATTGCTAAAGCATGGTTTATTTTCATAAGTTTCTCAGTAATATTATTAATAATTATTTAGTGCGTCATGTCTCTCATTTGATAAAGCGGATAACCTTATCAAGCTGTTATTGAGTCATTAAAATTAAGTAGTAAAATTATTATAATGATTGTAAGAACGCATTTAATTCAGCACGCCCTTGTTTATCTAGCTTCAACACTCTTTGCTGCTGTTTTTTTGCTTCACCGCCATGCCACAGTACCGCCTCCATCAGCGTACGCGCACGTCCATCATGTAAAAACGTCGCTTGTGAATCAACCGTTTGGGCAAGTCCAATACCCCATAAAGCCGGCGTACGCCATTCATACGAATTTGCCAAAAATTCAACCTGCAAGTCTTTTGCCGGTAGCTTGCCAGCGATGGTGCGATCCGCAAGATCATCACCCATGTCATGTAACAACATGTCTGTATAGGGATAAATCACTTGTCCATGCTGCTCAAGATGATCATCAGCGGTTTTTGGTAGCTGATATCTTGGCGTATGGCAGCTTTGACAGCCCATATCATAAAAGCGTTTTTTGCCAGCCAGTACCAGCTTATCGTCAGCATTACGGCGATGCGGCACTGCCAAATTACGAGTATAAAACTCTACAAATTTTGCCACTTCATCACTAACTTCAACCGGTGATTTACCGTTACCTTGCTCATCTGCGCCCGTTGTCGCATTCTTACAAGCGGTTTGCGTTGGCATACAGGATTCATGTGGGCGAATATTTGAGGTTAAACCCATATCTTCATTAAAGGCACTTTGGTTTTGGGTAATCAGCTCGGTTTGCCCCGCTTTCCAGCCAAAGCGACCTAAGGCAACTTTACCCGTTTTCGGGTCCATGGCCACATTGAATTTACCTGTAATATCATTGCTATTTTTATGATTGCTAACCGCTTGTTTTTTAATATCAGCATCTGGTATTTGTTCGAGCAGCCCAAGCCCGATCATCGGTAAAGCAACGCGTGGCGATACCATGAGCGCCTCATCAAACGCACCATAACCTGGATTGGTTAAGTTAAAGGTCGGCGCGCGCAAGGTTTCCACATATCCATCGGCAAAGGTAACCGGCTTGTCTGTCCACTTTACAGCTATTCTTGCTTCGGCCGGCACGCCTTGAATACCGCGGTCTTGCAACTGACCACCATACATAGGATGAGCGACTTTTTCGATGAGCGAGCTTTTTAACTGCTTGCGTTGCTCGTCGGTAGTGGCTGGCATCGCCAAACGAACCAGTAAGCTGTCGGCATCGTCATCGGCGCTCATCGGAGCGTGACCACGTCCATCTTTTACATGACATGACTGGCAGGCAGCAACGTTGAATAATGCGCCAAGACCATCACGGCTATCGGTGCTGGCGGGCGCAATCACCCACGGCTGACGAAAAAACGCATTACCAATAAAAAAATTGCCTTTGCGAGATGCGGTGATATTTGATGAAGGTTTAGAATAGCTCTCACTACTGGTAATACTGATACCCGTATCACCGCCTTGCTTGATCTCCTGCATATCAAAGCTTGCAAGCTGCTGCATAGGTACGCCAGCTAATGCCTCAATCGTCTGAGCACGTTCAAGAGTCAATGCCTGAGATTGTGAGTGCTCTTGAATTTTGCGGTTATTTTCAGCGCTATCATTAGCAACGTCTGTAGTTGGCTGACAGGCACTGATTGACAGGGCACATACAAGCGCTAGCGATAGTGTCGACGGCGCAGATGTGGTTATAGACTTGGATATAAAAGAAGAATAAATCGCGGAACGTGGCTTGGCTTTGAAAGCTTTTTGGATGTGCATAGAGTACCTTAGTTCTAGTATAGAACCATTAAAATCGCGTGCTATAAAGTTTTTCACTTCTAGTCGATAAGTGGCAGCGGCACACTGACTTACCTGGCTATTTTAATACACTATAAAAAAACACGGTGCCAAGCAAAATTGACAACGTGTGTATTATACCTACATTACTTTCTTATGAAAATAACTCTCATTCAATGATAGCGACTTATCAGGCATTATCAATCCATCAATGCGATGCTCGCTGTTAAGCCAGTAGATTAGTGACAAGTTAAAACTGCGAACCTGCATCTGCATCTAAATTGTCAATACCGACGGCTTTTGCAGCATTTTCAATACCAGCTGTCAGCTCTTGCAGACTTGTGATACTGGTTTCAATCCAACCGCGGCGCTTGTTTTGCTCTTCAGCCGTCACACCATGTTTACTCGCCTGTCCTACGGTAGCAATCATCTGATCAATCTTGATATTTTCTTTTTCGCCTTTTTCAACAATGATATTAAAAGCCGCTTCTACTCGCGCAAAGTCAGCCGCTAACTTATCTGCCGCTTCAGTGTTGCCTGTATCGACAAGATAGTTTTTGAGCCCGTAACCACCTACTGTTTTGCCCGCGACTGTTTTGTAGCTGCCATTAAAGACATTTTGGATACCGCGAGCGTTATTGGCGTAGCTTAAGTGTGTCAAGTCACTAAAACACTCATGCTCATCTTCAGTAGAGCCAGTGACGAACGCTACCTGAATGCGCTGAGAAGCAAGCTCTCCGAGCGCTAAGCTGCCCATTTGATACATAATTTGGCGCAGACTGTTGCTATCCTTACGTGCCATCATGTCGCTACGTAAGGTATTTTCACTGTCAGGTTGCCACTGCGCTTCCATCGCGGTCAAATCATCAACCAGCAGTTGAGTTGCTGCTTTTAAATACTGTCCGCGGCGCTCACAGATACTAGCCTCAGGATTGACACTCTCACCGCTAGTGCATTGACCATCTGTCGTGAGGTAGTCACTGAACCGGCGATTACCAGCACCTTCAGCGACGCCATTGGTATCTTGACCCCATAGCATAAACTCAATAGCATGGTAGCCTGTGGTCACATTGGATTCACTACCGCCAATCTCATTCATCTCTGCGAGCAGCTCAGGGGTGATGGTACTGGTATCTTGCTTGATACTACCAACGCTAATGCTATCGCTATTAATGATGTTGTCTTTGCTATTGTACTCGCCTTCATAGTCAGCACTTACGTAGTCAATCAAGGCTTCATCTAAAGGCCAAGCATTCACCTGCCCCTCCCAGCTGTCCGTGCTGCCAATTTTACGTTGGTCATTGGCAGTCACAAAACCTTCATCGAATCTAAATACTTCAGTCTGTGAGTAGGGCTGGCGCGCGGCTTTATAAGCGGCTTTTGCGGCATCCAAATTTTCTTGTGTCGGAGTTTCTACATAAGTATTAACGGCGCTCTGTAAAAGCTTTGCGGTCTCTAAAGAATCTTTGTATGCAGCATTCGCCATATCCGCGTAGCTAATAAGCAAGCGATCCATATGAGCTTGATCAGCTGCTGATGAAGTTTTGCTAGCTGTCTTTTCTGCGGTTTCAACTGGCGTATCTGTGTTCGCTTTTTCATCAGACTGTTTGCTACAACCTGACACCATCAATATCCCTGCCAGTGCAGCAGCTAAAGTAGTCGGTAAGATTTTACGGCTTGTCACTGTCATGATATTCATAGGTGTCCTTGATGGGCTACAACAAAATAAAGAAGAGATAAAATAAATCTTTCACATCGATACTAGTACTAAAAATAGGCAAAACCAGCACTATGTCGGCATTGAAATATAGTCGATCCTAAATAAAAGAAATACAAATATCTGCAAGATAAATGCATGGGAATTATAATGTTATTGATAACTATTATCAAATATAATTTCTTAATAGAAGATAGATTTTAAGCGAAAAAAAAGGCCAGCTTTATGCTGACCTTTTTTTGATATTAACTGTTAGCTAATCATTTAAAATTAACGAACGCTTTGTGGTGCGTTAACGGTTAGCTCAACACGGCGGTTTTGTTGACGACCAAACTCGCTATTGTTATCAGCAACAGGACGTGACTCACCATAAGCAACTACATTGATACGGTTAGATGATACGCCACGTGCACTTAAGTAGTTTGCTACTGCATAAGCACGGTCACGTGATAACTTCGTGTTATAAGCATCAGTACCTTTGCTGTCTGTATGACCAGCAATAGTGATGGTGTTTTGGTTATACTCATTCATCGTCGAGGCAAGCTTTTCAAGCGTTGGCTTAAACGAGTTGTTCAAAGTCGCATCATCAAACGAGAAAGTGATGCTACCTGGCATAACTAAGTCGATGTTACCATTAGCGTTCGGTGTAACTGTCACACCAGTACCCGCCATTTGTTGCTCAAGCTGACGAGCCTGGCGCTCCATATAGTAACCAACGCCAGCACCTAATGCAGCACCAATAGCAGCATCACGACCAGTTTTATCGCCACCAGTAGCTTTTGAGATAGTGGCACCACCTGCAGCACCAGCTAGAGCGCCGATAGGAGCTTTGTTAAGACGTTGTTGTCCAGTGTTAGGATCAGTGACACAGCCGGTAAGAGCCAAGCCTGAAGCGATTGCTGCAACCATTAATGTATTACGCATAATATGTCCTCTTAAGTTGAAAAAATAATGTTACTTTTATGACAGACGCCAATGACAAATCAGCCATTAACCATATTGTTTGGGTATTCATAAACACTAAAAACATTATGGCAATCTCATGCTCATTCTGTGTAATATTTTGTCACATCTATGTATGAGAAGTGCATAAGTGTTGATAAATACCACTTTATTAAATTCATAATTTGCTATCGCAAGTCATGTTTACAGCCGTACACTCTACTCTTTTCTGATAAAATCACTCAGCAACATTATAAGAACCAGACTAACCGCCCCATCACTCAAATGCTATTTTATTGACAGTCAGTACTAAAGAGCAGAAAAGAAATAACGCTACATAAAGGACTCTTTACTTATCAAAGCTTTATTAATAAAGGGCTGCCGTTAGCTATTACCATTAGCGATGTCTGTAGACTAAGTGACTATAGCTATATTATCAAAAAATCATAATAAGTAAAAAACCAACTTAGCACGTCGTTTTTATTATTTGCAAGATAAGCCTTTGTGGCTATGTAATGTTAGCAATACTTAAAACATACTATTGATATATTTATAAAATTAACAGAGAGGAATGGTTCATGCGCCTGAACGCCACCATGCAAAAACTCCATCAACGCGCCCCAAAGTTGGGCAAAGCGGTTTCGCTAGCAACGGCAACGGGTGTCATTGCTGCCAATAGCTTCGGTGGTAGTATTCCCTTGTGGTTGATGGGTATGGGCAAAATTATCACTGGCGCGCCCATTGCAGATCAAGCGGTGATTAAAATTACCAATCACTGGATTAGCAGTAACAATGCCTTAATAAACAATCTCTTACCACGCAAAGACTGGCGCATTACACTACCTGATGACGTTCATATGCATGGCAAATATCTGCTGGTCAGTAACCATCAATCTTGGGTTGATACCAGTATTGTGCAGTACATTAGCGAAAAACGCTTACCCCTCACGCGATTTTTTACAAAATTTGAGCTGATTTACATCCCAATTGTTGGTCAGGCTTTTTACTTTTTAGATTTCCCGATGATGCGTCGTCACTCTAAAAAAGCGGTTGCTAAAAATCCTGCTTTAAAAGGTAAAGATATTAAGGAAGCGAAGCGTGCTTGTGCATTGTTAAAAGACAAACCTTTTACGTTGTTGAACTATTTAGAAGGCACGCGCTTTACGAAAGATAAGCATGATAAGCAGAACTCGCCTTACGTCCATTTGTTAAAACCACGAGCTGGCGGATTGTCGCTAGCAATCAGCGCCTTAGGTGAAGACATCGACGGTATCTTAGATATGACAATTGTCTATCCTGATGGGGTACCAACTTATGGGGATTTGTGGAAAGGTAATATCAAACGCTTAGGCGTTGATGTGCGTTATATAGAGATACCTGATGATTTATTTGCCGGTATTAAAGCTGGTGGCTATGAGAACAATGAGGCGATCAAAGCACAAATGTTTGATTGGGTAGAGCACATATGGCAACAAAAAGATCAGCGTATCAGCACTATGTTGGCTGAGTTTGAAACCAATCCTAATGCTGACAATCTGAGCAATTAAAATGACAGGATTCTTTGAAAAAAGATAAATGGCAAAATACCAAATTAAAATGGTTGATGGCTTGTTTTTTGGCATTATTCATTGATAATGTGAATGACCATTATAACGCTTTGTCGATTTGGTCGTGATTGGCGTAACACCAATCATGACTGCTGCCATTTATTATTTATAAGGATTGACTGTGCCCGCCTCTTCCACTATTCGCCCGCCTATAGAGTCAACGTCCACGCTCAATCAGTCCTCAGTAGGGTCAGAATTACCAACAGGGTTACCAGAGACTCCGCCTGTAAGACCAGACCGTCCTAAGCCAAATCGCTTAAAGCTCACTTATGATATCGTGATGATTATAGTCATCAGTATTGATTTATTGCTAATCAGTACCGATGCCATCTTAATGAGTACTTTTAGTAGCGACGCGGTGAATTGGCTTGGAATTTCTAGTCAGTTGATCTGGTATCAAAGTAATATCCATGATTCATTACGCACTGTGGGTGGCTTTTTTACCTTGTTCTTGATTGCAGAGCTGCTATTACGCTGGGCAATTGCCATCAAAGAAAAAATCTATTACCGTTGGTTCTTTTTCCCTTTTGTACACTGGTATGAGGTATTAGGATGTTTTCCACAATTGCGTGCGCTGCGATTGTTTCGCGTTGTGATTATTGGACGACGGCTATATCAGCTGGGCTATCAAGTATTACCGCAGCCATGGATCAATAGAATCAACTTCTATATCGATGTCGTATTGGAAGAGTTGTCTGACCGTGTCATTTTAACGACCATTCAGACCTTTCGCCAAGAGCTTACAGACCCTCAGAGACAAAAATCTTTTATAGAATCCACCATTGCGCGAAACCGTGAAGAGATTGAAGCCGCCATACTGTCATTACTGCGTAAAGAGCTGACGCCAAAGCTACAAGCACTGACCGAGTCAGCAGGTGGCGGTGCTATCATCGCTAGTGAAATGGGCAATGCGATTCAAGAAGGACTTGCCAACACGCCAGAATTGCGTCGCTATCTGCGCATGATACCTATTGCGGGTAGCTTGATTGAAGCACAACTACAACATGTGGGTCATAATGTTGGCGAAAACGTGGTTAACGCGCTCAACGAGCGTCTGCTTGATGCCGAACGTCTTGATGCGTTGATGGTCGCTATCGCCAGCGGTATCGCTCAAATCGATACCGACAATCCGGCACTAGACCATCTCATTGCTAGCATTATCGATGATGGTCTGACAGAATTTGAAGCACAAATAAAAGTTCAACAGTGGAAGCACCAAGACTTGCTTAAGTTATAAAACCTTTAAAGCTTTGAAATAATGATTTTATAAGAAAAATATCATCACGAATACAGCATTATGACCACTTTTTGAGGATGTAAATTATGACCATTGCAGATCATGACAACCATACTGACACGGCGCCTGACACGCCTGCTTTAGCTTTTTATGGCAAAATGCTGACCTTTTCGCGGGTGCAGTTTAGTACCGATGACTTTGTGGCGATTGCTGCTCAATTACAAAGCACTCTGAGCAATAAGAGCAGTCATATTCCTGTGTTGATTGATAGCGAGGTTGAGCAAGATTTATCAGCATTGGTAGAGCTTCTGTGGTCTTGGGGTTTGCAGCCTATCGGCGTGGTGACAGGGCTACTTGACGCGCAAGCACGCGACTTACGCTTGGCAATATTCCCAGCAGACGGCAAACGTATTGAGCGCATATTACCCAACAAAAAAACCGTCACGCAGCTAAGCCAAGTCGCTGCTTCCACAACGGCTGCTACTGATAATAATGAGTCTAAGACGGATAACGTGAGTGCCCATCAAGCGGTGCAAAAAAGCGCGGAAATGCAAGCTGCTTCATCTGTAGAAACCGCAGAGACCCTTATCAGTGCTGAGCATATTACCAGTCTTATCTATGATCAAATGCTGCGCTCAGGACAAAGTCTCAATCATGTCGGTGGCGATTTGATTTTGACCAACAGTGTTAATAGTGGCGCTGAAGCCATCACGGATAACAACCTACACGTTTATGGTCGTGCTCAAGGGCGCTTGGTCGCAGGTGCTACTGGCGATAAAGACGCGCGCATTTTTTGCCAAGTCTTTAACCCCTCCCTTGTGTCAGTCGCCGGTACCTATTGTTTACGCGACAATCTGCCTGACCATGTGATTGATAAATCGGTAGAGGTCCGATTTTTAGAAGGTCAGGGCTTGGTATTTACGATCATCGATGAATCTCAAATTAATAAAGGTGTTAAACCCTAGTTATTTATATAGGTACTTTTACGTTTAAAAGGTAAATATGTCATAAACCTTTCAAATTCATATTGTAGTAAGTTTATTTAACAAAACTGCGCTATGATGAATTTTTAGCTCTGCCACTATTTACCATACCTGCGCGCCTATATATGAGTTAGGTCATCGCTTAATTTTATATATAGTCAAAATACTCTAAAAACGCTACGGTACTGCGGGTATAAATTTTTTGCAGCCTCTGTCTGCACGGGCACAGCAAGCAAGAAAAATTGATACCCGCAGTACACAATGTGTCGATATTACTTTTCACTGACTATATCAGCCGTTTGTATGCTTTAATAGAGACTTGCTATAAGTTCTGCTATATTTATGCTAGGCTTACGCTCGCAGAGAGTATATACACAGTGTATGGACAACCAACAAATATAATGCTTTATATATGATATATATGCTGTTTTATATAACAAACATCTCATCAATTCATCAATTTATAGGAGTGTGCCATTGTGGCGAAGATTGTTGTAATCACTTCGGGTAAAGGCGGTGTGGGTAAAACCACGACCAGTGCTTCTTTTGCTGCCGGTTTAGCATTACGTGGCTATAAGACAGTTGTTATCGATTTTGATGTAGGCTTGCGTAATCTAGACTTGATTATGGGCTGCGAAAATCGAATTGTTTATGACTTTGTCGATGTTATCAATGGTAGCGCACGCCTATCGCAAGCGCTTGTTAAAGATAAGCAATTGGAAAACCTTTATATTCTTCCTGCCAGTCAAACGCGTGATAAGGATGCGTTAACGGACGAAGGTGTGGCAGAGATTATGGAAGAACTTTCTAAGCAATTCGATTATATTATTTGTGACTCACCTGCAGGTATCGAACGTGGCGCGCAGCTCGCCATGTATCATGCGGATGAAGCCATCATCGTTACCAACCCTGAGATCTCATCAGTACGTGACTCAGATCGTATCATTGGTATCTTACAGAGCCAGACGAAAAAGGTGGCTGAAAACCAAGGTTCTGTACGTGAGCATCTAATTATCACACGCTACAATGCAGAACGAGCAGCAGCTAACGAGATGATGGATATTGATACTATCTCAAATGATATCTTGAAAGTGCCCTTACTTGGTGTTGTTCCTGAAAGCCACTCTGTGCTTGAAGCCTCTAACCATGGTGAGCCCGTGATTCACTATACCGACTCTATCGCTGGTCAATGTTATGATGATATTGTCGCTCGCTTCTTAGGTGAAGAGCGTCCGCTACGTCATATTGATGCGAAGAAAAAGGGTTTATTACAGCGCTGGTTTGGGGGTTAATAATGAGTAAGAAGAAAGGATTTTGGAGCAGCTTATTCGGCACGGATGACAATAGCAACGCAGGCAGTGCCAATATGGCCACTGAGCGCTTAAAAGTTATTGTCGCAAGTGAAAATCGCTTGAGCAATCGCTTGACCGCAGACCGTATCGAAAAAATGAAACGTGAAATACTGGAAGTGGTAAATAAGTATGTCAACGGCGTGCAGATTGATGATGTCAATATCAATCATCGTTCTGAGGACAGCTTAGACGTGCTTGAAATGAATATAAATTTACCTGAGCATAAAAAGTAGATTTATTGACATAGTAACATCTATTTTTTATCACCAAAAAAAGCCCTTTGTATGATACTCAGGGCTTTTTTGTGGGTGTATTTTATGATGTTGTCAGTATAAAATATAGTTAATACATTTTAAAAGGCTACAGCACTGCTGGTATAAATTCTAACGTGTTTTGACGACATTAATAGCCTATTACTTAATACGTGCTATAAGATTGTCTTTCTTCACAAACTGATGATATAAAGCTGCACCGATATGAAGCACAGTAAAGGCGATAATCATTGGCCAGATGATATCGGTATGCCAGTCATTGAAGAGTCGGGCTAACCCTCTATCTGGGGTCACAAATACAGGTATCTGAAATATACCAAATATATCAACCGGACGACCGCCATACAAAGACATCAATAGTCCTGCTATCGGCATCGCAATCAGCAGAGCATAGAGTGCAAAATGCGATAATTGGGAGAGTAACATTTGCCATTTCGGCATCACTACTGCTGGTGGTGCTTTGCTAAAGATTCGATTAATGACCCGTGCTATCATCCAAAATAACAAGCTAACCCCAAAAGCTTTGTGTAGACCAATATAGAGCTTGCTATCAAGATTGTCATATAAAAATATCATGGTCCATGTGATGAGCAATAAAATCGCGCTAATCCAGTGAAAAAATCGACTAGCAAAGGACCATTTTGTCAGGTTTGAATGGGTATTATTCATAGCTTTACTGTGTCACCTCTGTCGCTACTGATTGCTTAATAAGCGCTTAAATATAGATATAGACAGTGACTATCTACTGAGCAAACTAGCCGTCTACATCTACCAATTGATGCGCGATTTTATCCAAATCCGGTACCAAATACAGCGTATCATCAATCATGACCGTCTGAAAAAGGTAGGATAGCACAACCTCTTCTTGCACATGTTCACTAACCGTAGCGATATTGCTATTCGACTTGATAAAATGCTCAGGTAGCTCAACATCTTTTACATCAGAGATACGCGCCTGTAGTTGGCGCACCTCACCTAAAGTCTGTAAAGCAATACGATGGGCTGAGGTATTTCCTTCCAATACCACTATCTTGTCTGGGGTTTGATGACTCGGTAACATGTGGAATACGGCGATTTTTTGCTGTTGCCACTCATACATTGACGCATATTCGCGATACTCATCTACAGCCAAAATCAAACTACTGGGAACAAGCCAATCAGGCTGATCAAGCGCTGGAATGATCGTCACATCGAGCATACCATTAGTGGTAGTCAGTAAACTTACTGCCTCAAAGGAATGTTTTAACATCTGTCTCATAAGTCGCTCACAATAAATGAATGTGGAGTGTCGTTTGCTGCTCTATCAGCAATATAGTCGGTCAGCTTTTCTGCCAATGCTTGAGGACTGCCGATAAAGGTACAATATCCTGAGTCAATGATGGCCTGTGGCTGACTGGGACACGTACTCAAACTTGGGTCTTGCGCCCATAATTGACTGTCATTATCTTGAATCAAATCTAAATACTGCGTCCCATCGTTGCCCATACCTGAAAAGATGATATTTATGAGCTCACTGCCATAAACATCGCTAGTATTTTTGAGAATCTGACCAATAGCAGGTTTATAATCCCCTACCCAAGCCTGATCCAATAAGATGATGCGACCGGTTGAGTCACAGACAATTTGTTTGTCGATAGGGGCAATCAGACATTGACCCGTACGCAGGCGCTGCGAGGAGGTAATCATCTGGCAGCGCCAGTCATTATGGCGATTTAATATACGTGGCAAAGTGCTAATCATGGTTTGATTAAAATGATGCGCCAATAAAATACTTATCGGCAACGTGGGCGATAAGTGATCTAAGAACGCTTTGACCGCACTAGGGCCACCCATAGATGCCCCTAAGAACACCACATAGTGCCAATCACTAACCTCATCCCTATAGATAGAATTATCGACAAGCGTAGGTAAGGCCAGCATTTGCGCAAGCTTACGTTTGAGTTTACGTTGCCATTTAGCGTACTGCTGCGCCTCATTAAGATAAGGCGCTTGACTAAACCCGACCAACACCGCTACAGAATTGGAGGCAGCTGTCATGGTCGCTAGATGCTCATCGTAATCACTATCTATCAACCAGATATCGATAGCGCTTTCATACCCATCAAACTTATCTTGCAACTGCGTTGGTGTGACGCAATCCACCAGATAAAAACCACAGCTATGCACCGTATCAGAGAACGCCATCCGCTGCTGATGATCTTCTGCCACCACCAGCACTTTAATCTTACTTTTATCTTTTAGCGCCAAGGCACGTATGTTATCCATGATAAGTTAGGTGGACCTTTTCATCCAATAAACTTTGGATTTTATCAAGCAGCTGGTTTTCTTGGAAAGGCTTACCCATATAGTCATTTACCCCAATCTCAAGGGCGCGCTCACGATGCTTTTCACCCGTACGTGACGTAATCATAATAATAGGCAGATGCTGCAAGCGTCCATTATCTCTAACTTGGGTAGCAACCTCAAAACCGTCCATGCGCGGCATTTCAATGTCGAGTAGCATTAAGTCAGGCGTCATCTCTTGTAGTATCTCAAGCGCATCGATACCATCTTTAGCAAGCACAACATTGAACCCTTGACGCTCTAAGAATCGTGATGTTACTTTTCTCACTGTGACTGAATCATCAACGACCAAAATCGTGGCATTAGATTCCACGTTTCTTTGTTTAGTAACTTTAGAATGCGTGACGTCCTTGACCAAAGCCGCGTTACGCATCAAGGCTATCAAGTCTAGAATGAGCATCACTGAGCCATCGCCCATAATGGTGGCGGCTGAGATACCGGATAAATTTGAGAACTGTTGCCCCAAAGGTTTTACCACCACTTCAATACGTGAGCCTGCTATTTGATCCACTTGTAAGGCCATATTCTGACCACTGCGGTTTTTGATGATAATGAGCGGCACGCTGGTATTGGTATTAACAACCAGCTCATTGAGCTTATTACCGGACAAAATCTCATTTAAATAACGTACACGATAATCAGTATCTTCAAAATTGAGGGTCGCCTCGCCCGATTGATAATAATCATAAACTTTTTCTGGATTGATGCGTACAACGCGTTCAATTTGCACCAAAGGTATGGCGTAGTAACGATCCGCTGCTCGAACTACCAAAGCATCAGACACAGCAACTGTTAATGGCACACGTATGGTAAAGCTCGAACCTTTGCCAAGCTCTGATACCACAGATACGGCGCCGCCTAGCTGACGAATTTCACTGATAACAACGTCCATACCGACGCCGCGCCCTGATATTTGAGTGACCTGTTTGCTGGTACTTAGACCGGCATTAAAGATATATTGCATGATATCAAGGTCGCTAAGATTGCTATCTTTGGCGTCAATCAAACCCTGAGAGATGGCCTTTTCACGTACAGCCTCTACGTCAATACCTTGCCCATCGTCATTTAGTAAAATGACAATTTCACTTCCTTCACGTAGTACTTCAAGCGTGATTTGACCGCTGCGCTCTTTACCTGCTGCAAGCCTTGCTGCCACATTTTCGATACCATGATCGACCGCGTTACGTAACATGTGCTCAAGCGGTGAGGTAATGCGTTCTAGGATGGTTCTGTCCATCTCATCATCAGCATTGATAATTTTTAGCTCAACCGACTTGTTCAGCTCATTGGCCGTTTGGCGGACGATACGCTCAAGCCTTGGTGTTAATCGCGTGAAAGGCACCATGCGTGAGTTCATCAAGCCATCTTGTAGTTCAGTCTGCGTCCGCGATAGCTGGAGCAATAGACTTTCACTGTCACGCGTTTTCTCTAACAAGGTGTGGTTAATATCGACCAAATCCGATGCTGACTCTGTCAAAGATTTTGATAGCTGATTTAAAGAGGAGTACTGATCCATCTCTAGCGGATCAAAGCCTTCATGATTGACCAGTTCTTCATCAATTTGCGATAAAATCTGCGCCTCAAGCTCAATCTCCATACGGCGCAACTGATCGGCTAGACGCTGTACGGTAGTGCCCATCTCTTCAATACTGGTGGTCAAGCTACTGATACCCATATCGATACGAGCACGGTTAATCGCCGACTCACCTGACAGATTAATCATATGCTCAATCAGGCCACCTGAGATACGAATCATCTCATTATTATTGGCATTTTGTTCTTGCTCAGTCGTATTGTTAGCCATCAGCGGCATGGCACTGATGTCTTTTTGGATATAGGTAGCCTGTTGTTTTTCTTTAGCAATTGAAATCGTTTCACGCTGAGTTTGCAGGGTTTCTGTTGGTATCTGCTCTAAGCTATCAGGATTTTCACTAAATTGCTGTAATGCCTCAATCAGCAAACTAGGTGTTGGTGGATTAACTTGCTGCGATAGGATAAACACAGCGTCTGCCAACCAGTCATAACAAGCAACCAGTAACTCCAATACTTTTTTGGTCGCAGGGCGGCGCTGAGCAACAAAGTCTTGATAAACCGATTCCATTTCATGAGCTAGGTCAGCAATACCAGTAGCAGTGACCATACGTGCGCCACCTTTTAAGGTATGCAAGTCACGCTGTAGTGCTTGCAGCGCAGCCATATCACCAACATCATTTAAGAATAACTGTAGACATTCATTACCATTGGTGAACGCCGCTGCTTCTTCTAAGAACACCTCTAAAACATCAGGGTCAGGTAACCCATCCGCCCATGATTGCTGGATGATTCTATCTAAACTTAACGTATCTGCCACATTTGCTACATGTTGGGCATCTTGATTGGCAAATATTTGAGGCTCAGCTGCCACATGGTTATTTGGCATAGGTACAATAAGCTGAACCGTCTTTGGCAATGCTTGTGCTTTTAAAAACTGTTGTAATTGGGCCATCAGCTCAGGCGCAAAAAACGATTTTTGATAGCGTACAATATGTGCTACCTGCAGTGACAGGGTATCTTGTACCACTTGCATAATCTCAAGCCACTGCGCAGTTGGCTCGCGTTTAGACTCCACAAACGCCTCATAAACGCTTTCTGCTTCATGCGTCAAGTCGCCAATACTGCGGATACCTGCCATAAGCGCACCACCTTTGATGGTATGCAAATGGCGTTGGAGTACCTTTAGGGTATTGATATGGGTGATGTCTGCACGCCACTTACTAAAGCTATCGACCAGCGCATCATCAAGCTCTTGCGCTTCTTCTAAAAAGATTTCTAGTAGCTCAATGTCAGTATCGATGGTTTCAAGCTCTAACTCAGGCGCGGCAACACTTTGCACAGCAGCCTGTTCTTCATTGGCTATATTTTTATCACTTTGATTATTGTCTTGCACGATATTGTCTTGCACGATATTGTC
>TARA_R110002051_G_scaffold66515_1_pt1 | contig 17782 bp, 10 predicted proteins | sample TARA_R110002051 | Tara Oceans TARA_R110002051 (sample SAMEA4397023) | marine metagenome | biome: Polar Biome; feature: [MES] marine water layer (ENVO:01000295) within the mesopelagic zone...; material: water (ENVO:00002006), including particulate matter (ENVO:01000060) such as......
CTGCAAATCTACGATTATTAACTTGAATTGCAAATACTTGTTTCTAAATTTTTTTTATTTTTTTTATTTATAAAATGTGATACCCATAAATTAATCACATTTATGTTAAACTTCATTGTTTTGAAACTAATAACTGTAACATTAAACTAAATTTTGTGTCCATACTTCTATAATCATCAATCAATCAAAGAAAAAACAATTATGAATAGGTATTATTATTTGTGCATTTCATGTATTCTTTTTTTTACAATATCACATGCTCAGAAGGATTCTTTAAAAATGCGTAGAGAGTATACTACTTTTTCAATACCTAATAATGAGTCAATCGTAATTGATGGTCTTTTATTGGATAGGGCGTGGGAAAATGTTAGTTGGGATGGAGATTTTACGGTTTTTGAACCGGATAATGGAGGTAAACCTAGCCAATCTACAAAGTTTAAAATTACATATGATGCCAAATTTTTATATTTAGCAATTAAGTGTTTTGATAGTGTGCCTAACAAAATTGAAAAAAGATTGTCTAGGCGAGATAGTTTTGCTGGCGATTGGATAGAAGTTAATATTGATAGTTATAATGATAAAAGAACTGGATTTTCATTTAATGTTTCAGCGGCTGGGGTAAAGGGAGATGAATTTATTTCTCAGAATGGTGATAGTTGGGATTCTAGTTGGAACCCCATTTGGTATACTGCCACTAATATAGATGAGGAAGGTTGGTCAGCAGAAATGAAAATTCCCTTAAGTCAATTAAAATTTGGTTCGGCAAACGAGCAAATTTGGGGACTGCAAGTTCATCGACGGTATTTTAGAGGGGAAGAGCGCTCTATTTGGCAACCCATTTCATTAGAAGCTCCTGGTTGGGTTAGTGAATTTGGAATTTTAAAAGGTCTTAAAAATATTGAACCCCAAAAACAATTAGAGATACAGCCTTTTTTGGTAAATCAGTATGATAAGTACCCTGCTCAAGATGGTAATCCTTTTCGCGACGGACAAGATTATAAATTAAATGCAGGGCTCGATGCTAAAATAGGTTTAACAAATGATCTAACCTTAGACCTAACTGTAAACCCAGATTTTGGACAAGTAGATGCGGATCCAGGGGCAATTGCTTTAGATGGTTTTCAAATTTTCTTTGAAGAAAGACGCCCTTTCTTTATCGAAAACAAAAACATTTTTGACTATGAATTTGCAGACGGGAATGATAATGTTTTTTATAGTCGAAGAATTGGTAGAAGCCCACAGGGCTATACGACAGCTTCTTCTAATGAATTTGAAGATGCACCTACTAATTCCACTATTTTGGGTGCAGCCAAGTTTTCGGGGAAGACAAAGAATGGGTGGTCTTTAGGCTTATTGGAAAGTGTAACTGGTAAAATGTTTGCTGATGTGGAAGATGTTGCAGGTAATAGACGTTCAGAATTGGTTGAACCGCTTACCAACTATCTTGTTGCTAGAATTCAGAAAGATTTTAATGAGAGAAACTCTTATATAGGGGGTATTTTTACTGCAACCAATAGAAACCTTACCAATGAATTAAATTTTTTAAGAACTGCCGGGTATACTTCTGGGTTTGATTTTAGGCATAGTTGGAAAAATAGAAACTATTATTTAGAAGGTAATTTTGTTAGTAGTCATATTACTGGCAGCCAAGAAGCTATTGCTGAAACCCAAAACAGTATTACCCATTTATTTCAACGGGTAGATGCTGGGCATGTAGAGATTGATCCAACAAGAACCTCGTTAACTGGTACAGGAGGTAAATTAGAAATAGGTAAAGCTGGCGGCGGTAATTGGAGATATGATGGCGGATTTACGTGGAAATCTCCAGAGTTAGAACTAAATGACATTGGATTTTTAAGACAAGCAGATGAAATTAAACAAACCGCTGCCATACAACGTTTATTTATAAAGCCAACAAATTTTTATCGTAGAGCGCAAATTGAATTAAACCAGTATTCAACATTCGATTTTGAAGGTAATTACAATAGAATTCAATATCAAACAGAAGGGTTTATAAATTATAAGAATAATTGGTGGACTGAGATAGGGGCGGCCCATAAACCAAGGATATTTTCAAATACTGTTTTAAGAGGAGGTCCTAGGTGGCGCTGGTCTCAAGAAAATTTTGGGTATCTTTTCTTTGGTTCTGATAACAGAAAAAAGCTGAGTTTTACTTTAGGTTATGTAAATAGTCAGGCCGCTGAAAAGAACTTTTCCCTAGAACGATACGTTTTACGTTTAAATTATCAACCTTTTGATGCTTTTAACCTTTCCATATCGTCAGAATATGAAGAGAATCCAAATAAAACACAGTATGTCACTGAGAAAGAAGTAAATGGTGTGCCTAGGTATATAACTGGTAATATTGACCAAAAAACATTTAGCACTTCTATTCGTTTCAATTATAGCTTAAATCCGAACCTTTCTATTCAATATTATGGTGAGCCATTCATTTCGCGCGGAATATATTCAGATTTCAATTTTGTAAATAATCCTATTGCTGAAAACTTATCAGAAAGGGTAACCTTGTATTCGGAAAATCAAATTACAAAAACAAGTACTTCAGATTCTTATTTGGTTGATGAGAATATTGATGGTATTACTGACTACGAAATAGAAAATCCCGATTTTTCTTTTGTACAGTATAGGTCTAACCTAGTTCTTAGGTGGGAATATATACCCGGTTCAGAAGTGTTTTTAGTATGGTCTCAAGGTGTAGTGGGTTCCGCAAATCCTTATGAAACACTGGGTAGTAATTTAGATAGTCAAATACTTGGGCAAAAAAAAGATAATACGTTTTTAATAAAAGCAACTTATCGATTCGTGCTTTAAATCTTTTTATAGTTTATTCGATTGATGAAATAATTAAACAATATTTTCGTTTTAAAAGGTTGATAACCAAATTTAACGATGATGTATAAAAATATTTTAGCAATAATAGGTGTTGCTTTTTTACTTATTTCATGTAGTTCAGATAAAAATGAAACGGAAGCCGAGGTGGGTGCTACAGCTATTATTGGTACTTGGGATGCTACCGAGTTAAGAATAGACAATGCAACTGCTAGTGATGATTCTAAATTCTTAAAAGGGGCCTTAGATTTATTAACAGAAAAGGATTGTTATATTGTTACCCTACAATTTAACGAAGATTTATCTGCAACAGCCACTAATGCGGCTAGCTATGTAGTGCTAGATGTTACTGGGTCAAACTTCAATATTCCATGCCCAACGGACGCAGATGAGCAATCAAGTACCTATACTTTTGATGGTAAAACAGTAACTACAATTGATAGTGAAGGAAAAGAATTGGTTATAGATGTTTCTATTGAAGGAGATATTATGACTGTAGATGCTGCCGATTTGGAAATCCCTAATTTTTCCGATGATGGACAGCTAGTTTTTGTGAAGCGATAGCCGGTCTTTTGATTTAAAAAATTATAGCCCTTGCAAGTATTGTGAGGGTTTTTTATTGCTTATAAAATTTTGATTTTACATTTTGATGTTCAGATCTTATTGTAATCAAATACAATCCCTTTTCTAGATTGAAAACCGGAATATTAAGCGCATTTCTTTTAATGTCCCATTGATGGTAAATAACTTGTGTGCCGTAGCTATCTGTAATCGTTATTGCCGCATTAGTATCATTTTTAAGACCTAAGATATTAATGACATTTATTGCAGGGTTAGGAAATACTTTTATTTCGTTTTCAACATCTTGCGCACACAATTGTGCTGCAAAAAGAAATGTTAAAAATATGACGAGTAAAAGGCGTTTCATAAAAAATAGCGTACCCATAAGTGGTGGTACACTATTTAAAAACGTTTTTAAAATGGCTTTTCGTCTTCCTTTAAATAAAATTTAACTTTCTAAAAAGTAAAAAAAGTTCTGCTTGTAGACGTATTATCATTATTGTCAGTTGATATTATTTCTATTATATATTGCTGACCACTTGTAATGCTATAAATAGTACTTAAATTAGTTGTGCTCTCCAGAATCATTTCCATGTTTTCTGTTGTCCCAATAAATACGTCGTAATTAGCTAGATCATCATCTAAGTCTTCACCAACCCATGATACGGTTACCGTACCATCATTGTTATCTGAAACAGTAATTTCTGCTGGAAAAGGAGCGAAATTTTCAGTGCTTGTCCCTTCTGAATAAAAATTCCAAGAATTACTTTCTAAGGTTTTTTCACCTAAAACTGCAGTTACAGTCCATGAAAACTGCGTGCCTTTTGGTAAGCCTATGGCGGCAGATGTTGTATTTACAGTTCTATTATCTATAGAATTTGTTTCTTGGTTGGTAATTTCTAACTCATAAGATGTTGCATTGGTAGATGCAGACCATTGAAATTCAATATTTACCCCATCGGTTCCATTGTCTTCTCCTTCTGTACAAATTAAATTGTTGTCTGGAAAAATAAGATTAAAGGAGCCTAATTCTTTTTCTATAATTGGAGTTGGGGTATCATTATCTTTGCCGCCGCAAGATGCTAATAGAATTCCTACTAAAATTAATTTTATAGCTAATTTCATTTTTTTACAAATTTTAAGTTGATTTCTTTTTCACCATTATTTAATGTAAGTAGGTATATACCTGGTGAAAGGTTCGAAATATTCATTTCAAAAGTCCCGTTTGTAATTTGCTTGTTTTTCAGTAAAGTCGTAACTCCATTTAAGTTAGTTATTAGAATTTGAGCATTGGGCATACTTTCTAAACCTTCTACTTTTAATATATCATCTACTGGATTTGGTGAAAGAACAGCATTGTTAACCATAATGCTATCGCTATAAACACCTTGGCAAATTTTATCTGTTTCTATAGAAATAAGATTTGACCCTTTATCTAAAGGGAAAGACAATTGTTGGTTACCGACATTTTCAAACTGAAATGAGTATACTTTGTTATTTACTAAAACCTCATATTTTTTACTTCCAGAAACTACAACACTTGCTTTCTTGGCAGTGTAGTCTATTACTGTTTTACCTGAAATAAATTCTTCAGGAGTTTCTATGTTTAGAGTAAATTCAATATTTGGGGCGCCAACAAGCAAGCCAATCTCTGAATTAACTATTACGGTATAAATTCCAGGTTCAAGATCAGACACTACTAAAGTACTACCGTTTTGTTGTGTGTAATTCCCAGAAAAATTATTAGGACCAGTAATAGATAATATATGAGTCTGATTTACTTTAAATTCAACACTAAGTATTCCATTAGCCGTATTCGGGCAAGAGGTACTAGTTGCTTTTGCAATAACATCATCCGGTTTAGGTAATAAAATGTCTTGATAGCTACAACCGGTGTCGCCAGTTACTGCACCTGTGGGTGTATTTTTACAAACATCAATATCATTAGGTACACCATCTTTATCATCATCATTGTCTGATAATTGACTTTCAGAACAACCAAATCCATTTACACTTTCACCATTAGGGGTATTTGGACAAATATCATTTGTATTATTAACTCCATCATTATCATCATCTAATTGGCTTTCTGCGCATCCATTAGCATTTACATTATTTCCTATGCTTGTATTTGGGCATAAATCATTAGAATTCTTAACACCGTCGTTATCATCATCTGCTTCACCATCAACACCATTTATATTTATAGTGATTGTATTTCTATATAACGTTAAGCCAGGTACACTAGAATTGGTAATTACACAATCATAAACCCCAATATCATTTACCGTTGAAGAAGGTATAGATAAGGTAGAATTTGTTTCACCAATTAAATTAGTGCCATCCTTACGCCATTGAAATTGATTGTTAGAATTTGATAGGCCGCTAACAGCTAAGTTTGTTTCATCACCTAGTTCTAATTCTATTTCATCCACATTATTTAAATTACGCTGCGGATGTATATTAAATGAGGTATTTGTAGAATTAATAACTGAATTTTCTAAATCACTGAAGGTTAGATTATTGTTTTTAAGCACAACATTTTTCGATAGGCTTGAACTGAAAATAGGAATGTTTCCAGATAAGCTGCAATTTTCACATCCAAAAGCTCTTAGTTGTGCTAAATTTCCAATTTCCGCAGGTATGCCTCCAGTTATAGAATTATTACTAAAATCAGCAGTAGTCAAATTACTCATATTACCTATTTCACTAGGTATGGTGCCTGTTAATTCATTGGTGTTTAGTATTAAAATTTCTAGTTGGGTAAGGTTTCCTATTTCGGGAGGAATGGAGCCAGAAAAATTGTTGCTGCCAAACCATAAGGTCTTTATTGAGCTTAGGTTGCCAATACTTGCGGGTAAGCTTCCACTTATTTGATTGCCACTTAGGTAAAAATTTTCTAAGGATGTTAAATTTCCAATCTCAGAGGGTAACGAACCAGAAAAATTGTTCCCTCGAAATTGAATTTCTTTTAATAGTATTAGATTTCCAATACTTGAAGGGATATTGCCAGTAAAATTGTTGTTTTCCAGCCTTAATTTTTCAAGTTTTGTTAAGTTGCCAATTTCTTGTGGTAATGACCCAGAAAAATTGGAACGGTACAAGGCAAGATCTTCTAATTGAGTTAGATTTCCAATCTCTGGAGGTATACTGCCAGACATCTGCGTATCACCTAATCTAAGAAAAATTAACTCTGTAAGGTTACCAATTTCTGGTGGAATGGTACCCGTGATGTTTGTAGAGAATAAATTTAACTCTATAAGTTCGGTAAGATTATAAATTTGAGATGGTATTTCGCCTGTTAAATTATTATTGCCCAATATTAATCGATTAAGATTAATTAAGTTACCTAGTTCTTGAGGAACAATACCTGTCAGTTGATTACCGTATAGGCTTAAATACGTCAGTGAGGTTAAATTACCTAAGAATACTGGTATGGTACCAGATAATTGATTTAAAGTAAAGCTTAATTGCTGAATAGAGCTTAAACTGCCTAGTTCTATTGGTATTGTGCCTGAAAGTTGGTTAGAATTTAGAAGTAAAATTTCTAAATTCGATAAGTTTCCCAACTCACTTGGAATATTCCCTGTTAATTGATTTGTATGGAGATTTAGTATTTCTAATTTTAATAAATTTCCTAATTGTGATGGTATTTTTCCTGTAAGATTATTTTGCCCAAGATCTATATAGTCTAGTTCAGTAAGGTTTCCAATTTCATCTGGTATTTCTCCGGTTAAATTGCGACTACCCAAACTTATGGATTTTACCCTTCCTTCCGTATTCAATGTTATTCCAGCCCATGTGCTGATATCAGCATTAAAGTCCCAAGAAATGGTCCAGTTGTCGCCGTCCGTAGCATTGTAAAGGGCTATTAAAGCATCGCGGTCAAGATTGGTAGTTGTGTCGTTACCCAAAACTTTTAAATTGTCTACTATTATTGAGCTTGCAGGACTTGTGTTGGCTCTAAACATTAATTCAAACGCATAATCTTCTTCAGTATCCGTATCAAAATCAAAAGTATAGGTATGCCAAGCTCCGTCACTTTCTAAAGGAATAAATTCATGGATATATTGAATGGTATAACTTCCTTCGTCTTTAACTATATCTAGATAGGCACTTAGAGTATTACCTGCTTCTGTACTAATCTTGTAATCGAAAGAGAAAGTGTGATTAGCATTTGAAGCTAAATTTATTGCGCTGGCATTCCATGTACTAAGTGTGGTTTGGTTGACTAATGTATTATTTAGGTCTAACTCTAGCGAAAAGTTCCCTTCTGTGGCATCAGTACTTTTAATTATATTATTTGCATCAACAATACTCCAATTATCCGGCGATTCTGGACTGCCAGACCAATTTTCAAAACTGGAATTCGTTAAATAGTTTGTTTGTGAAAATCCATTAATACAAAATAAGATGGATGCTGCTAAAAGTAGCTTCGAGTAGTTTTTAAGCATATGGTTGGTTTAGTGTTTTACTAAACGCTAAAATAATACTCACTAGTATGTAAAAGCAATATTATTCGATATAATACCACTTTTTTTTCTTACAAAACTTAAAAAGTAAAGTTGTAATTATGTGCTAACTAGTGAGCAACCAACCAGCTATTTCCTATGCCAACCTCAACATCTAAAGGAACTGCAATTTTGTATGCGTTTTCCATTTCAGATTTTATTAAAGCTTTCAATTCTTCCAGTTCGGGTTTGTAAATATCAAATACCAATTCATCATGTACTTGCAATAGCATTTTAGATTTATAATTGCCTTTCTCTAATTTATTATGAATGTTGATCATGGCAATTTTAATAATATCTGCAGCACTACCTTGAATAGGTGCGTTTACGGCATTTCGCTCAGCTGCGCCACGAACTATGGCGTTGCTACCATTGATATCTTTCAAATATCTTCTTCTACCTAAAACAGTTTGTACATACCCATTATCACGAGCAAAATCTACTTGTTCGCTCATGTAATTTCGCAGTTTAGGGTAGGTTTTGTAATACGTATCAATAAGCTCTTTTGCTTCAGACCGCGATAAGTCTGTTTGGTTACTTAAGCCAAAAGCAGAAACACCATAGATGATTCCAAAGTTTACGGTTTTTGCATTACTACGTTGCTCACGTGTTACTTCTTCTAAAGGCACATTAAACACTTTTGATGCGGTAGATGCATGAATATCTTCGCCATTTTTAAAGGCTTCAATCATTGTAGTCTCTTCACTTAAAGCCGCAATGATTCTAAGTTCTATCTGAGAATAATCTGCCGCCAGTAAAGTGTAATTCTCATCACGTGGAATAAACGCTTTTCTAACTTGTCGCCCACGTTCTGTTCTAATAGGAATGTTTTGAAGATTAGGATTGTTACTGCTTAAACGACCTGTTGCAGCAACGGTTTGCATGTAGTCTGTATGTACTCTGCCTGTAGAAGGTTCTACCTGTTCTGGCAATGCATCTACATAAGTGCTCTTCAATTTAGCAAGACCTCTATAGTCCAATACATTCTGAATGATTTCATGATCTTTTGCTAAATAGGACAAAACATCTTCTGCCGTGGAATACTGACCAGTTTTTGTCTTTTTAGGCTTGGCTACTAATTTTAGTTTATCAAAAAGGATCTCCCCTAATTGTTTAGGTGAACCAATATTGAATTCTTCACCGGCAACTTCGTATATCTTTTTTTCTAGGTTGATAATATCCGAATTTAAATCTGCAGAAAGTGAATTTAGAAATTCTTCATCTAAATTAATGCCTTCTAATTCCATATCGGCTAAAACGCGTAATAATGGAATTTCTATTTCTTGAAATAACTTTTCTGTATTGGCTTCTTTTAATTCTGGTCTAAAATGTTGCGCAAGTTGATAGGTTATATCGGCATCTTCAACTGCATATTCCGTTTGCTTTTCTAACGGAACATCGCGCATGCTCAATTGATTTTTCCCTTTTTTACCAATAAGTTCTGTTATAGAAACGGGGGTATAATTTAAATAGGTCTCGGCTAAAACATCCATATTATGACGCATATCTGGATTAATTAGATAGTGTGCCAACATGGTATCGAATAAAGGTCCTTTTACATCAATGTTGTATTTATCTAAAACCTTGATATCGTACTTTAAATTCTGGCCTATTTTTTCAATTTGCTCCGCTTCAAAGAATGGGCGTAGCTCTTCTAAAAGTGATTGTACTTCTTCTTTTTTATCAGTGAAGGGAATATAATAGCCTTTAGTGGCTTCCCATGAAAAAGCAATACCCACTAATTCCGCGGTTAATGGGTCTAAGCCTGTAGTTTCCGTATCAAAACAAACTGAGGGCTGTTGCATAAGGCTTTTTAGAAATAATTTCATTGCCATACCTGGAGCAACGCTTTGGTAAGAGTGGGCTACATCTGCAATGGTCTGCCGACTAGAGTAGTCTCTTACCGTTGCACCAGAATCTGCGGGACTTCCGAATAGAGAGAACTGGCCAGAACCAGCATCTTGAATCTCCTTTTTTGCTACCGGGGTATCTGCAGCTTTAGCTGGAGTTTCTTCAACTTCTGATGAAAATAATTTTATAAACTGATCTTTAAGTCTTCTAAACTCTAACTCTTCAAATATTTTCTGAACTTCTTCAGCATTAGGTTCAGACATTTCATAATCGCTGGCGTTAAACGTAACATCGACATCTAAACAGATAGTTGCTAATTTTTTGGATAGCAACCCCAATTCTTTATTGTCTTCTACCTTTTCTCTCATTTTACCTTTTAGCTTATCCGTATTAGCAAAAAGATTCTCCATAGAATCAAAATCGGCAATAAACTTCTTGGCTGTTTTATCACCAACGCCTGGTAACCCAGGGATATTATCACTGGCATCACCCATCATACCTAGGTAGTCAATAACTTGTTCAGGTCTTTGAACCCCAAAACGTTTTTGAATTTCAGGTATACCCCAAATTTCTATACCGTTACCCATTCTAGCAGGGCGGTACATAAAAATATTTTCAGAAACCAACTGTCCAAAATCTTTATCTGGCGTAACCATATAAACTTTGTATTCTTCTTTTTCAGCTTGTTTGGCTAAAGTCCCAATAATGTCATCTGCTTCCCATCCTTCTTTTACAACTACAGGGATGTGCATAGCTTTTAGAATATCTTGAATATAAGGTACGGCAATACGTATGGCATCTGGTGTTTCTGATCTGTTGGCCTTATACTCTGGAAATAACTCTGTACGTTCTGCACTTCCTCCTTTATCAAAACAAACGGCTAAATGATCCGGATTTTCACGACGAATAACATCGAATAAAGAATTCATGAAGCCCATAATTGCCGAGGTGTCCATGCCTTGTGAGTTGATTCTTGGGTTTTTTATAAGTGCATAGTAACCACGAAAAATTAGTGCGTATGCATCTAGCAAAAAGAGTCTTTTTTGATCTGCCATTTTTGAGTATTGATTGTAAAAGGTTAAAAGTACAAATTGATAGGGAAACATTAAGGGAGATTGCCCTATTGCTTCCGTATTAAATCAAGTTAAAGAAGTGTATTAACTTTTTAAATAACTATCTGAAGGATTGTTCACATGACCTTCACTGGTGTAGGTTCTATATGTAAACCCTGGGTGAATACAGTAGCCACCTGTTTCTCCTTTTTTATTGATTGCGATAAAACCGATTTGAAAATCTTGCTTATCCTTATTTTTAGCGATGATGCGTTTTACACCTTCTTCACATGCTTCTTGTGGCGATTTGCCTTGTCGCATTAATTCTACGATTAAGAAACTACCCACTGTTCTAACCACTTCTTCGCCAACACCAGTTGCCGTAGCTCCACCAACTTCATTGTCAACGAAAAGTCCGGCACCGATAATAGGCGAATCACCAACTCTGCCTGCCATTTTATATGCCATTCCGCTAGTGGTACATGCACCTGCAATATCACCATCGGCATCAATTGCTAGCATACCAATAGTATCATGATTTTCAATATTTATGATAGGCTTATACTGCGATGTTTTTTTCCACTCTTCCCAGGCTTGTTTCGACTCTTCGGTTAAAAGATCTGTCTTCTCAAAACCTTGTTCATAAGCAAATTGTTCAGCTCCTTTGCCTGCTAGCATTACATGTGGAGTCTCTTCCATTACTTTTCTTGCTACAGAAATGGGGTTTGCAATATTCTGCATTGCCAAAACAGCACCACAATTGCCATCTTTGTCCATAATACAGGCGTCTAAAGTAACATTGCCATCTCTATCCGGTCTGCCGCCATTACCAACTGTACTGTTGTTTAAATCGTTTTCTTCGACCATCACACCTTGGTGAACAGCATCTAAGGCATTACCCCCTTTTTCTAGTACATCCCATGCTTTTGCAGTTGCATTACCAAAATCCCAAGTGCAAATTGCTATCGGAATAATTCCTGCTTTGCTGGTTTCTGTTATTGTAGGTACTTCTTTGTAAGTAGCTAATATTGGCACAGAAACTATACCGGCAGCTACGGTAGTAGAATTTCTTAGAAACTTTCTTCTTTTCATGGGTTTGGTTCTTTACTTTTAGTGACCTTAAATATAGCAATATGATAGTAGAAGTTTGTGCTAATTCTTTAGAATCTGCCTTGGTTGCCGAACGTGCTGGTGCAGATCGTATTGAGTTGTGCTCAGAATTGGCGGTTGGGGGGTTAACACCTTCTTATGGATTGTTAAAAGCTGTGAAAGAACAACTATCTATTCCGGTTCATGTATTAATTAGGCCAAGAAGTGGAGATTTCACTTATTCTAATGATGAGTTGAATATTATGCTTTCCGATATTGAACTTTGCGTTGAATTAGGTTTTGATGGAATCGTATCGGGAACGCTTTTAAGGGATTTTTCTTTAGATGTAAATCGAACCGAAAAGTTAAAGGCTGCTGCGGGTAAATTGAAATTCACATTCCATAGGGCTTTTGACTGGATCAGGAATCCATTTGAAGCTTTAACTCAACTTGAGGCTATGTCTGTAGATTATATTCTGTCATCAGGTCAATATAAATCTGCGCTTCTTGGAATCGAATTTTTATCTGAATTAAAAAGTAAAAGCAAAAAGGTACAAATTATGCCTGGCTCAGGTGTAAATGCTAGTAATGTCACCATTTTTAAGAGTAAGGGGTTTAATTCTGTACATTTATCAGGTACAACTATGATTAAGACATTACCTGAAAAACCTTTAATTTCTATGAATTCAGAGAACTTTTTAAGTGATGATTATGTTGCCGTTACCCAATTAGAAAATATAAAAGCAGTTGTAGCCAAGGTTAAATAAAATGCAAATAAGCGCATATACCATTGTTATACAGATATCTTTGTAAAAATTTTAATAATGATTCGTTGGTTAATTTTTGTCGTAGCTTATGTTGCCTTAAGTTTTTATGTTCTTCAGGCATTAAAAACCATTACCAAACAAACATGGTGGTCTTGGGTCTATATTGCGGTCTCATTATTTGTTATGATAAATTTCATCTATCAATTTACTGTAGGTGAGGAGACTGGTCGTGTTTTAAGTGTATCTAAAAGTTATGCGTTTGGGTTTTTATTGACCATGTTAACTTTTAATAGTATAACTATTATATTCTTGTTTTCTGAAGATATTTATAGAGTTATAACTGGTTTGTATCAAAAACTCTTTGGCGAAGAAAAGCAATTTGGATTACCGGCTCGTAGGCGATTTCTTAGCTTAATTGCTTTAGGTGTCGCAGCTATTCCGTTTGGTGCTCTTTTATACGGAATGTATAAAGGGAAGTACAATTTTAAGGTTTTGAAGTATGATTTAGAGTTTGATGATTTGCCAGATAGTTTCGATGGGTATCAAATTACCCAAATATCAGATATTCATAGCGGTAGTTTCGATGATAGAAAAATGATTGAATATGGTGTGGAATTAATCAATAAGCAAAAAAGTGATGTCCTTTTGTTTACAGGGGATATGGTGAATAATATGACCTCTGAAATGGAGCCATGGGCAGATTTATTCAGTACATTGGCAGCTAAAGATGGGAAGTTTTCGGTGCTAGGAAATCACGATTACGGTGATTATATACCTTGGGAAACCGAGGCATTAAAACATCAGAATTTAGAGGACCTAAAAGCGCTACAAAAGCAAATGGGTTTTGATCTTTTGCTTAACGAACATAGGTATCTTCAGAAAGGAGATGATAAAATTGCTTTGGTTGGAGTGGAAAATTGGGGTAAAGGCGGATTCAAAAAAGCAGGTGATCTTAAAAAAGCTGCTTCACAGATTAAAAAGGAAGATTTTAAAATATTAATGAGTCATGATCCATCGCATTGGGAAATGGAAGTGATACAAGATGCATATCATTATCATTTAACCTTAAGTGGGCATACACATGGAATGCAATTTGGCATAGAAATCCCAGGATGGGTGAAGTGGAGCCCTGTAAAATGGCGGTATCCGTATTGGGCGGGTATTTATAAGGAAATGGGTCAATTTATTAATGTGAACAGAGGTTTTGGATTTTTAGGATACCCAGGTAGGGTAGGAATATGGCCAGAAATTACTGTTATTACATTAAGGAAAAAGGCATTAACATGATTTTAACCTATTTACATGGCCACAAATACGTTGCCAAGGGTAGTTTTTTAACAATTTTTATTACATTTGGGTAACATAGTAAAGCATTTTTTATGTCCAAATTTGGTGAACTTATAGATTTACAAGTACCGGTTCTTCTCGATTTTTATGCGGAGTGGAATGAACAGTCTACTGCAATGCATCCTGTTTTAAGAGATGTCGCTGCTGCTTTAGGAGATAAAGGGAAAGTAATTAAAATTGATGTGGATAAAAATAAAGAGCTTTCACAAGCCTTACGTGTTAAAGGGTTGCCAACACTTATGATTTATAAAAAAGGTGAGATGGTATGGCGACAAAGTGGTGAGCAAGATGCAAATACCCTTATTGGTATTCTAAAAGAATACGTATAAACTTCGTTCAATTTTTTTAGTAATAGAACTTTGGGCTTTCGCCCAAAGCTTATTGTTGTGCGGTAATATCAATAGTATCTTCTAAGATATCTGTTCTAGTGTTATCGGGTAAAATGGAGTCTGAGACAGGCATGGTATCTATCAGGTCTGGGTCGGACTGTAGCATTTCTTCTCGTAGGTCCATATCATCTTCATCTTTGTAGAAATGTTGAAATTTATCAATATACTCATTGAAAATTAAAGTTTCTTTCTCCGAAGTTTCCTTGGTGTCGTTTGCGATAATAGTATCTATATTTCTTCTATAGGCTTCCATATCAGCAATTATGTCATCAATGCTGCTATATTGCTCATCTAAGCTTACAGAAGAATAATATGTTAGTCGTTCTTGATATTTTGTTTTAATTATCTCAAAAAGTTCACGGGCTTTTTGGCTTTCTCCAACTTTATAGTACCCATCAATAAAAGGTTCTATTAGAGTATAATAACCAAATTTTTCTACAGGCATATTGGTTAAGGAAACTTCAATAATATCCTTAGCCTTATCCATTTTATTTTCATTGATTAATGCTTCCATTAACCTAGCTAAATTACCTCTAAAAGATACGCTCTGAATACGGGTTTGTGTGTCATGGTAAATATCACCTCCTGCGTTGCCCCAATCCCATTTTTTTACAATATCATACATCAAATCTGAATCTATACGTCCCAATTCGAAAGCGTTAGGGCGTTCAGTTCTAATTGGAACTAATTTGTATGCTAAACCATCTAACTGAAGATAGTCTTTCATCCAAAGGTATTCGGCATCATCAAAACTACCCCCAGAGAAATATAAAGGACGTTTCCAGTCATTGTTAGCCAAAATATCTAGCATCATCATGCTCTTTTTGGTGATAGCTCCCGGCAAGTCAATATCTATAAATTCAACTATTTGGTCTGCATCTTTCTCTTTAACAAGACCGCTGCTCAGGACATTTTGTTTATTTACAGGTACCCTAATTTTAGTAGTTGGGTAGTACACCATATTTTGAATGTCTTCTGAATATTGACTTAAATCTGCCCCATTTTGTTCAAGTAAATATTTATATTTTGTTCTGGGTTTGTCGCTATCAATCCAATTAATGAAATCTTTAATAGGCCATCTATTTTCTGTAATACCTTGGTGATAAAGTACATCTCTTGAACCCCATCGGTATTTTTCATGTGAAATTTGAGAAGGTATCGGTGCACTTTCGTATGCTGCAACCTTCATTTGATCCACATACCAATCTGTTTCAAAAAGGCTAGTACAAACAATACGCACATCTGTTCTGTAATTTTCAATTTCTTGGGCATACCAAATAGGGAAGGTGTCATTATCGCCAATAGTAAATAAAATGGCGCCTGCATCTTCTTGACAGGAGTCTAAATACGCCTTTGCAGATGAGTTTGCGGTAAAACGATTAGATCGGTCATGGTCATCCCAATTTTGTACAGCCATTACAGTTGGCACTGCTAATAGGGTGATTACAACTACTGCAGGTGCTAATATTTTAGGAGTAATCCAATCTTTAAAGCTATCATAAAGTCCGTAAACGCCTAAACCTATCCATAATGCAAATACATAAAATGATCCAACTAATGAATAATCACGCTCACGAGGTTGAAAGATTCCGGGATTTGTGTAAAATTGGATTGCCAGCCCTGTAAATAGGAAAAATATTAACAATACCCAAAATTGCTTTTTGTCTTTCGATACTTGAAAAACTATACCTATAATTCCAAGAATTAATGGAAGGAAAAAATAGGTGTTTCTTCCTGGATTGTTCTTAATATCACTAGGTAAATTATCTTGACTTCCTAATCTCCAGCTATCTATAAAGTTGATTCCGCTTAGCCAGTTTCCATTTTCATTGTAACGCCCTTGAACATCATTCTGCTTACCAACGAAATTCCACATAAAGTATCGTAAATACATGTAGTTGAATTGAAACTCTACCATGTATTTTACGTTATCCCAGACTGTTGGTGGTTGAACGTCAATATATTCATCAAATCGCTTTAAAAAACTAATATATTGGTCAGCACCTATTTCACCATTGGCAAATCCTACTTTTATTTGTTCAGCGGCCTGTCTCAATTCTTGATTTGGTTGTGTAATTTTAAAGTCTAAAGCACCAAAATATCTCATATAATTTTCTGCATTTTGGGAACTCCACATTCTGGGTAAAAGACCTTGATGTTTTGGGTTTGGTCCTGGAACGGCACCTTTATATTTGTTTACTATGATATACTTTCCAAGTGTGTAATCTTTTTCATATTTTGGTTTTCCATCTTGGTTTTCACCAGAAGGCACAAACATATCTGAGTAATAAGAACCGTAAATAGGGCTATCAACACCTGGGTATTGTTCTCTGTTGTAGTATGCTAAAAGAGCTCTAGCATCTTCTGGGTTGTTCTCATTAATAACCACTTTAGCATTTGCTCTAATTGGCAACATTAACCAAGAAGAAAATCCTAAGAATAAAAACATTAAACATAAAACTATGGTGTTACCAATTTTATATTCGTTTTTACGAGTATAGTTTAATCCAAAATAGAAAGCAGAAATAAAAACAAGTCCAATAATTATTGATCCTGAATTAAATGGTAATCCAATACTATTTATGAAAAAGACCTCTCCCCATCCAAAAAGTTTTAAAATATAGGTTAGGGAAAACTTATAAACCAGCATTAAGATTGCTATTACAATGATATTAGCTAATAGAAAATTCTTTACTGTCGTTTTCTTATAAGTTTTAAAGTAGTATAATAAGCCTATTGAGGGGATGGCCAAAAAGCCCATAAACTGTATTCCGAATGTTAGTCCAACAACAAAAGATATGAGGACAATCCATCTGTTTCCGCGAGGATCATCAAGATTATCTGTCCATTTTAAGCCTAACCATAATAATAAAGCCATTATAAAACTCGCCATTGCGTAAACTTCGGTTTCGGCGGCATTAAACCAAAAACTATCTGAAAAGGTGAATGCTAATGACCCTACTAAAGCGCTGCCAAAAACGGCAATTGCCTTACTGTTTGTAAAAGGTCCGTCTTTGTCAATTAGTTTTCTGGTTATATTGGTAATTGTCCAGAACATGAACAAAATTGTAAAAGCACTGGATACTCCAGATACTAGGTTTACCATTTTAGCTACTTGGCTAGGCTCTAAAGCAAACATGGCAAAAAACGCGCCTATCATTTGAAGAAGTGGGGCTCCTGGTGGGTGACCAACTTGAAGCTTGGCAGCGGTTGCAATATACTCTCCCGCATCCCAAAAACTATTGGTGGGTTCTACGGTTATGTAGTAGGTAATAAGGGCTATGAAAAATACGGACCATCCTAATAATGTGTCCCACTTATGGTAGTTCTTTGAAAACATGAAGCTTGGGTTAAACCTAAGTGGC
>TARA_R110002051_G_scaffold3115_4_pt1 | contig 17775 bp, 10 predicted proteins | sample TARA_R110002051 | Tara Oceans TARA_R110002051 (sample SAMEA4397023) | marine metagenome | biome: Polar Biome; feature: [MES] marine water layer (ENVO:01000295) within the mesopelagic zone...; material: water (ENVO:00002006), including particulate matter (ENVO:01000060) such as......
TTAAACTGACTATAGTGATTTTTACTGATAACTGCTGCCGTTAAGCTGAATAGGGCAGGAAGTTACATATAATTGAAATGTGCCTATGAAAAAGGCTGGCTCAGTATTTACTGAACCAGCCTTTTTTAAACGTATTAATATAAAAAGCAGACGCTATAAGCAGTCTATTACTGAGGCATCGCTGGCATACGCTCTACAGGCTTGACTACTAATGGTTTTAGTTTCTGTGCTGGGCTATTGGTAATACCATTATTAGTAGGTTTAGCGGCGGTCGTATCTTCCGGCGTTTCGACAGGTTTTGGAGCAGGTGGCTGGCGCTTTTGAATAGACGTCCTGACCGGTTTTTCCGATTTGCCTACATCAGTATCTTCGCTATCAAGTTCAGTGACCCCTTCATCTATCATCTCTATAATACTTTGCTTTTGTTTTTTGGATTTGGCACGGTTATTAATGGAGACCCATTGACTAGGCGTGTCTTTAAGTTGGGCTTTCATAAAATCCATCCAAACGGGTAGGGCTGCCACACCACCATATTCGCGACGACCCATGGTTGATGGTTGGTCAAAACCCATCCAGACGACGGTAGCATTGGTAGGATGGAAGCCTGCAAACCAAGCATCTTTTGCTTCATTGGTGGTTCCTGTCTTGCCGCCAATATCATCACGTTCCAAAGATCTTGCTTTAAACGCTGTACCACGCTGTATCACATCACGTAAGATATCTGCCATCTCATAAGCCACTTTAGGCTTTAAAATACGTGGTGCTTGTTCGGCGCGCACATACTGTACGACTGGCGCTTTTAAGCGATCTGATTCTGGGCTGGCATCGTAAAGGCCCAAGTCAATCTTATTGCCGTCTTTGGCAGTGTCGCTGTCTACCTGATTGGCTTCTATATCAGCTTCGGTATTGTCACTGGCAGGCGATTCTTTAGCGTTGCGTGCTTTATTATCTTCAGCTACATTGTCCTCAGCTACTTTTTTACTATTCTCTATTTTTGCAGCATATTCTTCGGTCAGTTTCTTATTGACATCGTTGAGCTGCTCATTGAAACATAGAGCGCAAGCTTGCTGAGGATTGGCTTGAAATAAAAGCTTATTATTATAATTATAAATTTGTTCGATAAAATAAGGTTGGATGCGGTGACCGCCATTGGCAAAGGTGGCATAAGCAGTTGCCATTTGTAATGGGGTTGCTTGACCTGTGCCCAATGCTAAAGACAAGGTAGTTGGCAGCTTCTCTTTATCAAGACCAAATTCATCTAATAAATTGCGAGCATCAGAGATACCAATCGCTTGCAGCAGACGAATAGACACTAAGTTACGTGATAAATAAAGACCGCGCCTTAAGGTAATATCACCTAAAAAGCGACCATCGGAATTTTTTGGTTTCCAGTCACCTACTTGCAGGGGACGATCGGAGACTATACTGTCTGGACGATAGCCTTTTTCTAGTGCTGCGGTATAGACAAGAGGTTTAATGGTGGAGCCCGGTTGACGCCAGCCTTGCAGCGCACGGTTAAATTTACTATGATTAAAATCAAAGCCACCGACCAAGGCAAGAACGCCGCCGGTATCAGGATTTAGAGAAACCAAACTACCTTGCACCTCAGGTATTTGACCGAGCTGCCAACCACCGCTAGCCGTCGGTATCAGGCGAATAATATCGTTCTTACTCACTATTTGGCTGGCATTACTTGGAAAATAACCGATGCGATCAGCAGAGATATATTTGCGTGCCCAGCGCATGCCAGACCAATTGACGGTCACGCTTTCTCCTGAAAGCATGGTCGCCTCAAAGCTACTGGTATTTACTTTGCTCACTTTGGCAGGCGACATATTACTGTAGCGACTGAAATTCTCTAGTGGCTCATCATTTGCTTCGGCGCCGCGCCAGCCATGGCGATGCTCGTAAGCGACCAAGCCAGATAAAATGGCCTTTTCTGCCTCTATTTGTGCTTGACTATCAACCGTCAAGCGTACACGCCAGCCGCCATGCATGACTTGCTCACCATAACGCTCAACTAGAGCTGCGCGTGTCATTTCTGCCAAATACGGCATATTAACATCCAGCTTTTCTTGATAAAGCTTGATACCAATGGGCGCATTAATAGCTTCGTCATGTTGGGCTTTATCGATGTAACCCAATTTATGCATGCGACCGATAATCCAGTTACGGCGCGTGAGCGCACGACTTGGATTGGCAATAGGATTGTATTTAGAAGGCGCTTTAGGCAAACCTGCCAGCATTGCCATCTCTGCAATGGTGAGATTCTCTAGTGATTTACTGTAGTATTTTTTGGCAGCAGCGCGAATACCGTAAGCACCTTCACCTAAGTAAATTTTATTGACATAAAGGGTAAGGATATCGTTTTTACTCAGCTCGTCTTCGATTTTACGCGCTAAAAACAGCTCCGTTAGTTTACGATTTAACGTGCGGTCTGAGCTCAAGAAATAATTTTTGGCAACCTGCATGGTGATGGTCGAGCCACCTGTTTGGCTTTCATCATCCGTTACCACTTCGGTAACCGCGCGCCCTAATCCTTTAATACTAATGCCGCTATGCTGAAAAAACGAGGAATCTTCTGCTGCTAAAAAAGCATGGGTCAAGTCTTCTGGTATTTCTTCAAAGGTAATGGGTAATGATAGACGGTTGCCATATTGCCCAATCAATTTGTCATCACTACTATATATCTGTAATGGCATCTCTAAAGTTGCCGTCTTAATCTCTTGCGTACTTGGCAATGTTGGCGATAAATACATCGCCATACCATAGAAGCCGATAGGGACAGCAAGCGCTAATACAACCGCCAGTGCTAGACAGGCAATGAAAAGCCCCACCAAAAAGTGAATGAGACGAACAGTGGCATTTTTCTTGGTCATAGTCAGACTTATCGATTAAGGTTTGCAACAGATAAAAAGCATTATACCTTGAACAAAATAGCCAAGTGACAATAAATGTGTAAGTTAGCCTTTATAGGACATTTAAATGCTTGAATCTATCCGGTAAGTAAAGTATTGTACTAAATTATTACAAATAACTATCATATTGTACACTTAATATAAGGTATAGAGTTTGTGAGGCTATTTACTTCTAAGAGTCGACATTTGATTGGTGTGGATATTTGTACCACCTCAGTGAAGCTGGTTGACATACAGCGCCAACAAGGCGTTTTCCACCTAAGATCTTATGGTACTGAAATGTTACCTGAAGGCGTAGTCATCGACAAACTTATTGTAGATACTGAAGCAGTAGGGAACACTATAGCAGGCTTGGCCAGACGTTGCCAAGCGGCGGGTAGTAGCGCCGCCACTGCAGTCTCAGGGTCAGCCGTGATTACTAAAATCATCGATATGGATATGGTGCTAAATGACGTGGAGCGTGAAGCTCAGATTCGTCTGGATGCAGACCAATACATACCTTATCCGCTAGAAGACGTCAATTTGGACTTTGAAGTACTGGGTCCCTCACTTGCAAATGACGATATGGTACAAGTACTACTTGCGGCCTCTCGTTCAGAAAACGTTGACCAAAGGGTTGACGCCTTAACCTTTGGTGGTCTCCAAACCAAGGTTATGGATATTGAGTCGCATGCCATCGAGCGTGCTTTTGGCTTGATGGCAGACAGTCTGCCAAACTTGCCAGATTTGGTGGCGTTGGTTGATATCGGACACAATCAAACAACGTTATATGTTGCCAAAAATGGTGAGTTTATCTATAGCCGAGAGCAGTTATTTGGGGGCAGCCAGCTGACGGAAGCCATCCAAAACCGCTATGGTTTGTCTGCTGAAGAAGCTGCTATTAGTAAGCGCGAGCGTGCTTTACCTGACGATTACTATACCGATGTCTTAACGCCATTTATAGAAAATACCATCCAACAAATTACTCGATCTTTACAGTTTTATTTTTCCTCAAGTCAATATAGTAGTATCGATCATGTGGTCCTTGCTGGTGGTAGTAGCTCCATTGCAGGTCTTGCCGGTATGGCGCAGCAGCGATTGGGCGTGCCTGTGAGTATTGCAAATCCGTTCGTTAATATGACCATTGCTCCGCATATCGATCATGAGCAACTGGCGATTGATGCACCCAGCTTAATGGCCGCTTGCGGTCTGGCGTTAAGGAGCTTTGACTAATGGCTCGTATTAACCTACTGCCCTGGCGGCAAGAAGAGCGCGCACGCCGCAATAAAGAGTTCATCACCTTGGTGGTGGCAGTGACGCTCCTGTCTCTGCTGGCGGCATTTGCGACATGGAGTTATTTTAATAACGAACTTGCTGAGCAATTGGATGCCAATGCGCTGATTGAACAAGAAAACGCTCGCTTAGATAAAGCGTTGGTCGAGATTGATAGCTTAGAGCAGCGCCGTGAAGATATCATCTCACGTATGCAAGTTATTCAAGACTTGCAAGGTCGACGTCCTGTACCTGTGCGTTTATGGGATGATCTTGCTAAAGCGATTCCGCCAGCGCTTTATTTGAATAATCTAAAGCGTGAAGGGGATGTATTAACATTGACGGGTCTTGCTGACAATCCAAACGTGGTATCAAGCTTGATTCGTAATCTTGATAGCAGTAAGTGGATGGACAATTCAGCCGTGAGTAACATCCAGCAAAACATTACGGCTTATCAAGCAGCGCCTGTTTTAGAAAGTACAGTCACTACGCCCGGTGAACAACCGCGTCCTATTTATCCTGAAGACAGCTATGTGCAGTTTGTGATTACGACCAAAGTACAGTCTGAAACGGCCGTTCCTGTAGAAGGTGCTGATGGCGCTATTGTGCCTGGAGGTGAGTTATGAAACTGACCCGTAAAAAAACCCGCATTAAACTCAAAAAGACGATGATAAAGCCGAAAAAACAGTTTGATGTAAATGAGTTTCGCCGCAGTTTTGAATCGTTGGATTCTGAAAACTACGGCAGTTGGCCACTTCCTGTCAAAGTGACCCTCATTGGATTCATTATTACTTTGATTGCTGCTTTGTCATGGGCGCTACCGATTAGCAGTAAAATTGATGAAATTACAGCAGCCGAAAGCCAGCAACAAACCTTGCTCGATAGCTACCGTGAAAAAGAATCGCGCGCACGCCATCTACAAGCTTATCAAGCTCAAGTGATTCAAATGGAAGCGGAGTTCAACACCTTGCTTGACCAGCTACCAAAAGATACCCGTGTATCCGAATTGGTTGAGGGTATCAATATGACGGGCGTGGGCAGTAACATACGTTTTCAGGACATATCCGTTGAGCCTGAAATTGAAAATGAGTTCTTTATTGAGCAGCCTATTCGTATCGCAGCGTTGGGCGATTACCATCAGTTTGGTAGCTTTATCAGTGGTTTGGCCGCTTTACCAAGGATTATCACCATGCATGATTTCGAAGTCAGTAATCCGCAGCCAACCTTAGATGTTTTACCTGAGCTAAATTTGGTGTTACAAACCAAAACCTATCGCTCAAAAGAAGCAGTCCCTGAAGGTGATGCTGCTGCTGCCGAAGCTGCACCCACTGCTGCTGCCGAAGCTGCTGCTGCGGGAGGTAACTAATGACTAGCCAAAAATTGCCTAGATTGAGGTTGCTGCTGTTAAGCGCTGCTGTTTTATCTATGACAGCTTGTACGGATCGTATTGGCTTAGCAGAGCAGGCGATGGCTGATATCCGTAACCAGCCTGCGCAGCCGATTGAGCCGCCGCCTAAAGCTGAGTTGGTAGAAGATTTTGTCTATAGCGCCAGTGCGCAGCGTAGTCCATTTTTGCCACCGAGTTTGGTGAACGTACAAGGTCCGACCACCTTTATCGACGGGGTACGCCCTGATATAACCCGAGTCAAAGAACCGCTTGAACAGTACGAGCTGACACAACTTATCTTCCGAGGTGTGGTTATCTCGCCTGAAGGTCAACAGTATGCTTTAGTACAGCGTCCGGATGGTTCAGTTGCCAGTGTTAGGGTGGGTAATTATCTTGGATTGAATGACGGTCGTATTGTTGAAATCACGCCGACTCAAATTAACTTGATTGAAATTGTGCCAGACAGCCGTGCTGGGTTTGTTGAAAAACCCCAGTCACTGGTGTCCCCTATAAGCTAAGTCGGCAGATTTTTTGAGGAATAAATAATGACAGTACGCAATAACAAGGTAATGATGATGAGCAACCGCGTATCTTCTACTTTTGCCATCTCTGCATTGGCAATGAGTATGGTAGCCGTAAGTAGCAGTGCCCATGCCGAGCAGCGCATCAACAATGTCTCTGTGGTGCAGACTGCGCCAGCGGTGACCCAAATGCGTTTGGGGTTTTCAGGTGCGCCAGTATTACCAGCCGCTTATCAGCTCGACAATCCCAGCCGTTTGGTACTGGATTTTGAACAGGTACAAAACGGGCTTGCTAGTCGCTTTAAAGAATATAATATCGGTATGGTCAATGAGGTCACCACTCTAAACAGTGACAATACCACCCGTCTTATCGTTGGGCTAAAACAGACGGGCAACTATACCACTGCGATTGATGGTAACGAGCTGTTGCTGACGATTACGGATCCTAATCGCCCAGTGATTGCTCCAGTGGTCACGAAAGTCATTACCAATGACCCTGTACAAGATGTGCTAAATGGCAATGCGGCTATTACTACCACGGCTGTGGTTACGCCCATTGTTGAAACCAGTAGCGTTGCTGTCGCGCCTATTAGAACGACGGTCACAAAAACCCAAGTGCCTGCTGACACTATGGTCGTACGCGTCAATCCTTTATTAAGCCCGCAACTTGCCTCAGCTCAAGTCAGTAAGCAGTATAGCTACGATGGTCTAAGCGCTGTTAATTTTTCAGCGGGGAATGATGGCGGCGGTAACGTCAGTATCTCACTGGCCAATGAAGCAATTCCTGTAGACGTTCAGCGCCAAGGTAATAAGTTGGTTGTGCGTTTGACAGGTAGTACTGTACCTAGAAATCTGCTGCGCCGCTTGAATGTTAATGGCGGTTTGGTCGATAGTATTGATACCAAAAACCAAAGTCAAAATGGTGTCATTACCATCAATATGAAAGATGATTTTGAATATCAAGCCTATCAATCGGGCAATCAGCTAAATATTGGTATCAGAAAACCGGAGCTGCTACGTGAGCCGACGCTAGAAGAAAAAGTCTATACTGGCGAAGCACTATCTATGGAATTCCAAGACGTTGAAATCCGTAGTGTCCTAGATATTTTGGCGCAGTTTACAGAGATGAATATCGTTGCAAGTGATTCGGTCGCGGGCAATATCACTTTGCGCCTTATCAACGTACCTTGGGATCAAGCACTTGATATCATTCTCAAGAGTAAAAACTTGGGCAAACGCGAAAACGGTAACGTGATTTTGGTGGCGCCCTTAACTGAGCTGGCAGAACAAGAAGCACGTGAGCTTGAAGCACAGCAAGCGGTTGAATCTTATGCGCCGTTACGTACTGAATATATCCGCCTAAGCTACGCAAAAGCGGCAGATGTATTGACTCTTATCTCTCAAGGTAGTGGTGGTGCTTCTGGCGGTAATAATACTGGTACTGGTACTGGCAACGCCAATGCGAATACCAACGATAGTAATAACTTGCTCTCAAACCGTGGTACGGTAACGGTCGATGAGCGTACCAATACCTTGATTGTTAAAGATGTGGCAGCCAGTATCGAAAACATTCATAAGCTCATTGGTAAAATCGATATTCCTGTCCGTCAAGTCATGATTGAGGCGCGTATCGTTAGTGCAACTGATAGCTTTAGTAAAGAGATTGGGGTTCGTTGGGGCATCTTATCAAACGGCGCTGCCAATAATCGCAGCTTGCTGGTTGGCGGCAGCAACCAAACGTTAGCGGATTTAAAAGATTTTGATGTGCAGACGACGACGATCAATGGTCAGACCGTCTCTTATCCTAAATACGATATCACTCGTCCTGATAACTTAAACGTTGACTTAGGCGTTGACAATCCAGCAGGTCGTATTGCCTTTGGTCTGCTTGGTATCTCTGATTTTATGCTGGATCTTGAGTTGTCAGCCATGCAAGCAGATAACCGCGGTGAAGTGATCTCTACGCCAAAGATTTTGACCGCTGATAAACAAACGGCAAAAGTATCTTCCGGTACGCAGATTCCTTATCAAGAAGCATCAGCGAGTGGGGCAACGACAACCAGCTTTAAAGAAGCTGCTTTAAGTTTAGAGGCAACGCCGAACATTACCCCAGATGGTAAGATTGGTCTGCAACTATTAATCACTAATGGCACACCGACCATTATCAATAATCAAGTTGCTATCGCTGAAGACTCTATTTCAACCAACGTCATTGTTGAAGATGGTCAAACCATTGTATTGGGCGGTGTCTTTAAAAATCGTACTAATAATGGGGTTGATAAAGTACCGTTCTTGGGTGACTTGCCTTATATCGGTCGCGCTTTCCGTAAAGATGTACGCAGCAACACCAAAGAAGAGTTGCTGATATTTATCACACCGAAACTGATCAATGATGGTATTAGCCGCTTAGATTAGTCAGGTGTCAGTTGGTTGTTAGCAAGAAAAAGCAAGCCTTAGTGCTTGCTTTTTTAATGGCTGATTCTTAGGCTGGCAAAGATTTTACTGACAATAATCACAGCTCATTACTAGCCAGAATATCACTGACGTTGTATCATACCTAATTTAGCTGAGTGAGTACTATGGTTGAGGAATTACCGTCGGTATTTTTGGTGGGGCCGATGGGAGCAGGGAAGACCACAATCGGTAGATTATTGGCAAAGCAGCTCGGGCGGACGTTTGTAGACAGTGACTGGTATATTGAATCGCAGACTGGCGCTGATATCGCTTGGATATTCGCCAAAGAAGGTGAAGCCGGCTTTCGCGAACGGGAAACGCGGGCGATAGATGAGCTGACACAGCAACCGCAGATTGTCTTGGCGACTGGCGGCGGCGCGGTAATGGCCGCTGAAAATCGTGAGTATCTAAAGCATCGTGGTATCGTCATTTATCTGAATGCGCCCGTTGATGTGCAGATGGCTCGTACTGCGAAAGACAAATCGCGTCCTTTATTACAACAGCCGAACCCTAGAAAAATACTGCAAGGTTTATACAGCGCACGCGATCCATTATATCGTCAAGTGGCGCATATTATCATGCCAACAGGGCACACGTATCCACGGCACATGGTCAATCAATTATTACAGCAGCTCAATACCTTTTGCGCTTCTACGTCTATTTCTGCGGAACCTGAAAAAGATTGATGTCAAAAAATGATTCATATAAGACATATTATCGAATACCTAGTTAGTTAACTTTTACTTGTAATACTTAAGGAGATTTTCATGACATCGCCACTGTTTCATGCTGACTTGACAGTACACACGCAAAGTCATAATTATCCAATCGTCATTACTGAAAACACAGCCATAGAAAACATAGCCATAGAAAGTAATAGTATGGCTAGCCAAGTTGCCCCTTATATTACCGGTCAGCAGGTATTGATTGTTACCAATGAGACCATTGCGCCGATTTATCTAAAAGCCTTACAGCAGCCATTAGAAGCACAGTTTACCGTTCAGGTTTGTGTGCTGCCAGATGGCGAGCAATATAAAACCCAGTCCAGTATCAATCAGATTTATGATGTATTGATGGCAGCGCATTTTAATCGTGATGTGACCCTGATTGCGCTTGGCGGCGGTGTGATTGGTGATATGACAGGATTTGCGGCCGCAAGCTTTATGCGTGGTGTCAATTTTATCCAAATACCAACCACTTTGCTGTCTCAAGTAGATTCAAGTGTTGGCGGCAAAACGGGTATCAATCATCCACAAGGCAAAAACATGATTGGGGCATTTTGGCAGCCACAAATGGTATTGGCAGATATGAGTACGCTCAAAACCCTGCCTGCACGAGAGTTATCAGCAGGGCTTGCGGAAGTCATCAAATATGCGCTGATTATGGATGCAGAATTTTTGCTTTGGCTTGAGCACAATCTACCAGCGATGCTGGCCTTAGATTTAGCCATACTGGGCGAAGCGGTTAAGCGCTGCTGCCAGTACAAAGCTGATGTTGTCGCGCAAGATGAAAGAGAGTCAGGCGTACGCGCTTTATTGAATTTTGGTCATACGTTTGGTCATGTGATTGAAACTCATGAAGGCTATGGCAATTGGTTGCATGGTGAGGCAATCGCTGCGGGCATGGTACAAGCGGCTGAGCTGTCGCAAAAAATAGGCTGGCTAACGAGTGATGACGTTGCTCGTGTTAAGCGCATATTGTCATTAGCCAATTTACCGATCACGCCGCCGCCTATTGAAGTTCAGACTGCTTTGGACTTAATGGGTCATGATAAAAAAGTGAAACACGGACAAATCCGCCTTATTTTGTTAAAATCATTGGGTGAAGCGGTATTAACCAATGATTTTGACCCACATCTGCTCACCGATGTATTAGCAAAACATGCAACACCAGCTATAAAAGAACATATGTTATAAATGGCTATTATCAGTTTGGTATTTTCTGTATAGAAATATTACGGTAATAAAAAAGCAGGGTACTAAAAAGCGACGTTCTTTTATTTTTAACTGACTATATATTGCTTGGTTTTATCTGTATGATTTTTATGACCCTATCCTAAGCATATCTTTACCAAGGACACCCCTCATGGCAGCATCTCGCTCGACGACTCGTACCGCGAGTCAATCCTATCGCCGTCAAGCATTGATTTGGCTGGTAGCGACTCTGCTGTTGGGTGTGACCACCGCTTTGGTATGGATGTTTAGTCAGACGCCAGCGATGGGTGCCAAGATAGAAAACGCGCCCATAGCAGCGCCGCAAGTACTAAGCGCAGAGCTTGAGCAGCCATTAAAAATTGAATCGCTGCATGAGCTTGATACCGATGTACAACCGATAAGTTTTGATGAAACGGTCCGTGATTTGCGCAGCTATCCTAATGAATTTAAAGATAAGCGTTATCTGCTTGCCAACAAAGGCAAGTGGACAGTACAGGTCATGAATGTTGCTGAAAATGAGGTGATTGTCAGTTATCTAGAAGGACGTGAAGACCGTAGTAAGTTTACATATTTTCGCTACCTTGATGAAAACAAGCAAGTGCGTTATATGCTAATCTATGGCGTGATGAGCAGTCCACAAGAAGCAGTCGGCGCGGCTAAGCTAATAGATTTTAAGCTGCCTGCCAATGTGCGAGTACTGCCTGAAGAGATTAATCGCTATGTCAGTATTATCGACAATTATGAGCGCCCTGATCCTGTAAAAGATCTGAGTACAAAACGCACACGTTCAGTCAATCTACGACCAACCAAGCGTGAAGTGCCCGTGCGTCAAAAAATATCAACAGTAAATAACAGCGAGCAAACTGCAAGCAGTGCGACCAATCGTAATCTTCAAGAATCGGCCAATAGCGGTACAACTGAAAGCATTCGTCAGTCCGTTGATACCTCTGACACTTTGACGGTCAATGAAGAGCGTATTTTCGGTATAGAAGAGCAAGGTCCTACTACCTCAGTATCTAAAAATGCTGATACCAATGTACCCCAAAAACCGCCAGTGGTTGCCACGCCTAAGCCGCCAACTGGCAGTGCTATATCCAATAGTACAAACTTGGATAATAAAAATCCAAATGCAGCCTCGGCGAATAAAAACGCCAAGAATGGTTCTGGTAATGCAGCAGCGCCCAAAGCCAAAAACGACAGCATAAAAGAGCTCATTGAAGAAAAGAAAGATTAATTTTGAGTATGAATTTGCATAAAAAAGCTCACTTAAAAATATAGTGGGCTTTTTTATAAATAGTCTATTTATGGGTTCTAAGCTCTTATATCACAAATAATGATATAAACACTTACAAAATCTGACGGATGAATCGGTAGAAAAGACTAGATTTTTTGTCAATCATTCACTAATATAAGGATGGGCGACGTTCTGTATAGTTATCGTAAATGGTCATGTATTAGCCAATTGGCTTTTATGAAATCCACAATAAACGATTAACAGAAAACATCGTATTCTCAAGCGCGGCTACTTACTAACCGGCTATTAGTTATCCACTATAGTCAGCATAGCGCAAGTGGCGCAACTTCTCTTATTATCATCCTTATTAGGATTGTTAAGGCGCTTGAATATAGGCGTCTTATATTCACATTTGATGGATAAACCGCGTTTTTTCAGCTACTTACTATTTTGGTCATTCAAGGTTGTAAAGCTCATATTGAACCCTATAACTGATACAAGATAGACAAGTAATTACGCTCAGTGCTCAATAACTTGGTTTGCGACGATTGATATTCAATGCTTTATCAAAGTTATCTTATCATTCCGCGTTAAATTGATGGCTTAAATGATGCTAACATACAGGGGATTGTGATAAGTATTTTATCCTACCCCATACAGTGGCAATAATTTTTCTGCTCGCGCTTTATTAATCCGGATATGTAAATATAATTCAGCCCGTTCTGCTTGCGGAAAACGGTTTGTGCATCACATTGGTTGCATATACTGCCGCTTACTTAAAAGGACCAGCTATGTCAATGATTTCCTCCCATACGCATTTGGCCTCGCCAGATGACTTTTCTGACAATTGCGGCTTTGGTTTGATTGCTCATATTGAGGGTCAGGCCAGTCATGACTTGGTAAAAACAGCCATTCATAGCCTAAGCTGTATGACCCATCGTGGCGGCGTGGCAGCTGATGGCAAAACCGGCGATGGTTGTGGTTTATTGTTAGCAACACCCGTTGCCTTTTTTAGAGACATTGCAGCAGAGCAGCAGTTTGAGATAACGGATAACTTCGCGGTTGGTATGGTATTCGTCAATCCAGATACGGCAACGGCTCAGCATAGCCTACAAGTATTAAATGAAGAGATTGCCGCGCAAGGCTTAGAAGTAGCTGGCTGGCGCGATGTGCCGCTTGATTTAAGTATTGTCGGTGAGATTGGTCGTCAGACATTACCAGATTTTAAGCAGGTATTTGTCAATGCACCTGATAATCTGGCTGCAGATGATTTTAATCGCAAGCTGTTTGTGGCGCGCAAAAAATCTGAGCAACGCTTGGTTGATGATGAGCTGTTTTATGTGTGCTCATTAAGTTGTCAGACTATTATTTATAAAGGTTTGGTGATGCCATCAGATCTGCCTGCTTTCTTCTTAGATTTGCAAGATGCGCGCTTGGCATCGCATATTGTGGTATTTCATCAACGTTTTTCAACCAATACGCTACCGCGCTGGCCATTGGCACAGCCTTTTCGCTATTTGGCACATAATGGTGAGCTAAATACCATCTCCGGCAACCGCAGCTGGTCTGAGGCGCGTACGCCAAAATTAAAATCAGACAAACTGCCCAATTTGAACGAATTAACGCCATTGGTCAATAGCACTGGCTCAGACTCGTCTAGCTTAGATAACATGCTAGAAGTGCTGATGTCAGGCGGTATGAGCTTGTTTCATTCGATGTCAATACTTGTGCCACCTGCTTGGCAGAATGTCGATAGCATGGATATGGACTTGCGGGCATTTTATGAGTTTTACTCGCAGCATATGGAAGCATGGGATGGTCCTGCAGGTCTCGTGATTCAAGATGGTCGCTATGCCGTCTGTATGCTGGATCGAAACGGTCTGCGTCCATCACGTTGGGTAACGACGAAGAATGGTTATATTACCGTCGCCTCAGAAGTAGGGGTTTGGGACTATAAGCCAAAAGACGTGCTTGCCAAAGGTCGTGTTGGACCGGGCCAAATGCTGGTCATCGATACGCAAATCGGTCAAATCATGGATACTGAGGCGATTGCAACCTTGCTTAAAAAGGCGCATCCATATCGTAAATGGTTACGCGACGAGGCGACCCATATCCGTGATGATGAGCGCTTAGAAGAAGAGATAGCTGCACAGGCATGTCGCGGTGAGCCGCTAAAAGCCTTGCAAAAAATGTATCATATCACCAATGAAGAGCGTACAGAAATCATCCGCCCGAACGCTGAAAATGCGCAAGAGCCAGTTGGTTCGATGGGTGATGATACGCCAATGGCGGTACTGTCACAGCAGATTCGTCATGTCGGTGATTTCTTCCGCCAGCAATTTGCACAGGTGACCAATCCACCGATTGATCCACTACGTGAATCTATTGTGATGTCGTTACAGACGTGTCTCGGCGCTGAAACCAATGTGTTTGCGCCATCAGCACGCGACGCGCATCGTATTATCTTATCATCGCCGGTGTTGTCAGCCAGCAAGATGCAGCAACTTGAAGCCTTGGCTGATCCTGCCTTTAAGATGGCACGTATCGACCTAAATTATGAGCGTACGCTAGAGCTTTCCGCTGCTATCATCGCTATCTGTGAGCAAGTTGCCAGCAGTATTCGTGCTGGTCATACCTTGATTGTCTTGTCTGATAGAGACATCGCGGCAGACAAAGTCCCAGCCAACGCTATTATGGTCACAGGGGCGGTGCATCATTATCTGATTGCACAAGGTATCCGTACCGATGCCAATTTAATTATTGAGACTGGTCTGGCGCGTGACTCGCATCAAGTAGCGGTCCTAATTGGCTTTGGCGCGACCTGCGTTTATCCTTACCTTGCTTATGATGTGATTGATGATTTGGTTGCCACAGGTGAGCTGCTTGGCGATCCAATTCAGGCAAGGGTAAATTTCCGTAAAGGCTTAGATAAAGGTTTACTCAAAATCTTATCAAAAATGGGCATCTCCACCATTGTGTCATATCGCGGCGCTCAGTTATTTGAAGCAGTTGGTCTTTCTGAAGAAGTGGTGAGCTTGTGCTTTAAAGGCGTGCAAAGCCGTATTAAAGGTGCAACCTTTGCAGATTTGGCCGCAGATCAAGCGCAGCTTGCGGCAAATGCCTTTAAACGTCGTGCGCCACTTGATCAAGGCGGCTTGCTAAAATTTGTTTTCAATAAAGAGTATCATGCCTTCAATCCTGATGTGATTAATAGTCTACATACGGCGGTACGCACAGGAAACTATGACAATTATCTTCAGTATGCAGAGATCGTCAATAGCCGTCCGGTCGCCACTTTACGGGATTTATTAGCGCTTAAAACCGACAACCCTCTCGACGTTGATGAAGTTGAAGACATCTCAGCCATTTTGTCGCGTTTTGACTCCGCTGGCATGTCACTAGGCGCATTGTCGCCAGAAGCGCATGAAGCCATCGCTATTGCTATGAATACTATTGGCGGTCGCTCAAACTCAGGTGAGGGCGGTGAAGACCCTGTACGCTACGGCACTATGCGCAACTCAAAAATTAAGCAAGTTGCCTCCGGTCGTTTTGGGGTCACGCCTGCCTATTTGCGCTCAGCAGAAGTTATGCAAATCAAAGTCGCGCAGGGGGCAAAACCTGGTGAAGGCGGTCAGCTGCCAGGTGGTAAGGTCAATGCCTTAATCGCTCGTCTGCGTTATTCTGTGCCGGGGGTGACGTTGATTTCACCGCCGCCGCATCATGATATTTATTCGATTGAAGATTTGGCGCAGCTCATTTTTGATCTTAAGCAAGTCAATCCAGATGCGCTCGTGTCGGTTAAGTTGGTCTCGCGTCCAGGCGTTGGTACGATTGCAACTGGTGTGGCAAAAGCTTATGCCGATTTGATTACCATCTCAGGTTATGACGGCGGTACAGCAGCATCACCACTGTCTTCTATTCATCATGCTGGCTCGCCTTGGGAGCTTGGTCTTGCTGAAACCCATCAATCACTACGCGTGAATGGCTTGCGTCATAAAGTCCGTATTCAAACCGATGGCGGTCTAAAGACAGGACTTGATGTGGTCAAAGCGGCCATTCTTGGTGCTGAAAGCTTTGGTTTTGGTACCACGCCTATGATAGCGGTTGGTTGTAAATACCTACGTATTTGCCATTTAAATAACTGCCCAACGGGCGTTGCTACTCAAAAAGCCCAGCTACGCGATGATCACTTTATTGGTGAAGCTGAAATGCTGATTAACTTCTTTAAATTTGTCGCAACCGAGACTCGCGAATGGCTTGCAAAGCTTGGCGTGCGTACGATGGAAGAGTTGGTTGGACGTACTGACTTACTTGATATATTAGAAGGCAACACGGCTAAGCAGCAGCATCTTGATTTATCGCCTCTACTATTTAGCCATCCTGCTAGTAGTGGCAAAGCACAAACCTGTCAGGTTGAGCGCAATGAGCCATTTGACAAAGGCTTGCTTGCTGAGCAAATGATTAGCGATATGCTGCTTAATATTCGTCAAGGCAACGGTGGTGACTACAGTTATGACGTTGGTAACTGTGATCGCTCTATTGGGGCGCGTATCTCAGGTGAGATTGCAGAGGTATGGGGCAATCTTGGCATGAGTGACAAACCCATTAAGCTGCACTTGACCGGCACAGCAGGGCAGAGCTTGGGTGTTTGGAATGCTGGTGGTTTGCACATTGAGCTTGAAGGCGATGCCAATGATTATGTCGGTAAAGGCATGGCGGGTGGCGAGATTGTGATTTATCCACCAAAAGACTCCAGCTTTGTGGCGCAGGATACTGCCATTATCGGTAATACTTGCTTGTATGGCGCAACAGCTGGCAAGTTATATGCTGCGGGTACGGCAGGGGAGCGTTTCGGTGTTCGTAATTCAGGTGCTCATGCGGTCATCGAAGGCACAGGCGATCATTGCTGCGAGTACATGACGGGCGGTATCATTACCATACTTGGACGTACTGGTCTTAACTTTGGCGCAGGCATGACGGGTGGATTTGCTTATGTACTCGATTTGGAAGGTGATTTCTTTGATCGCTGCAACCATGAGTTGATTGATTTAAATCGTATCTCAAGCGAGCAGATGGAAAGCCACCGTATCTACTTACAGCAGGTGATTGAGACGCATGTCAATAAAACAGGTAGCGCATGGGGTCAGACCATATTGGCGGACTTCGAGCATTATGCGCGTAAGTTCTACTTGGTTAAGCCAAAAGCCGCGAACGTTGCTACTTTACTTAAGACCACGACCGCTGATCCTCAATAGTTGATCTGATTTATGGATAGCGTTGTGTACCATAATCTATAGATATTAGAGGTGCACGACGTTATTTCAAAGATGGATTTATAGATGTTTTGAGCAGGTAAATGACAGCCTATATAAGTAAATTTGTCTCATTGAGGCTGCCTATATCGACTGTCGTTAGCCACTATAAAAGACCCCTATATCAAAGAGACAATACCATGGCAAAACGCTTAGAAAATAGCTTTCAGTTTTTAGATGTGCCACGGCTTGAGCCGATCAAAAAAGACATCGCCACGCGTTCAACGGAGTTTGTTGAAATTTATCAGCCGTTTGAAAGTGAATCAGTCGCTCAGCAATCACACCGCTGCCTAGAATGTGGCAATCCGTACTGTGAGTGGAAATGCCCTGTCCATAACTACATTCCTAACTGGCTAAAACTGGCGGCTGAAGGTCAAATCTTCCAAGCCGCAGAATTGTGTCATCAAACCAATACTTTGCCTGAAGTCTGCGGGCGTGTTTGTCCGCAAGACCGCTTATGTGAAGGTTCTTGTACACTTAATGATGGCTTTGGTGCCGTGACAATTGGTAATGTCGAGAAGTATATCAATGACACCGCTTTTGCACTCGGTTGGCGTCCTGATATGTCTAAGGTAATTTGGACAGATAAAAAGGTCGCCATCATCGGTGCAGGACCGGCAGGACTTGGCTGCGCGGATATCTTGGTTAGAAATGGTGTCAAACCCGTTATCTTTGATAAACGCCCAGAGATTGGTGGTTTATTAACTTTCGGTATTCCAGAGTTCAAAATGGAAAAAGACGTCATGCGTAACCGCCGTGTCATC
>TARA_R110002051_G_scaffold25551_2_pt1 | contig 17764 bp, 14 predicted proteins | sample TARA_R110002051 | Tara Oceans TARA_R110002051 (sample SAMEA4397023) | marine metagenome | biome: Polar Biome; feature: [MES] marine water layer (ENVO:01000295) within the mesopelagic zone...; material: water (ENVO:00002006), including particulate matter (ENVO:01000060) such as......
CCGGCGCCGGTGGCGGAAGCCTTCAGCGATGCCGACAACATGACCGACCTCCTGCAGGCGCTCACCCTGCTTGCCCATCGGTTCCCGGATTCCGGCGAAACCGAAGGCGCGCTGGGCGCCTTCCTGACCCGCTTCGATGCCAATCCGCTCGTCATCGACAAATGGTTTGCGGTGCAGGCCACCATTCCCGGCGCCGCGACCCTGGACCGCGTCAACGCGCTGATGACGGACCCGCATTTCACGCCCGGAAATCCGAACCGGGTACGCTCGCTCGTCGGCAGTTTCGTGTTTGCCAATCCGACAGGCTTCAATCGGGCCGATGGCGCCGGCTACCGCTTTCTCGCGTCGCAAATCCTTCAGATCGATCCGAAGAACCCGCAGCTGGCGGCGCGGCTTCTCACCTCGATGCGCTCCTGGCGGTCGCTGGAGCCGCAGCGGGCCGACCATGCCCGCTCCGCGCTGCTGACCATCGATCGAAGCGCAACGCTGTCCAACGACGTCCGCGATATCGTCGAGCGTATGCTAAAAGGCTAACCCTTCTCCCGCTGCAACCTATGAGTCCAGCGGGAGGCCAGCAAAATCAAAGTCTTAAGAAAGTCTTACCAAAACTCTGGACACGGCGAATCACTCGTGATTCATTGAGTCAGATTCGGGCGAGCGGTGCGCCGAATTTCCATGAGGGGTCAGATGAAAACGATGGCGGACGTGCGACGGGTGACCGTCGGCGAGGGATTGCTGCGTCTAAAATTTCCGGGCATGAAACGGGCTGCCGACCTTTTCGGGTCGAAGCCCGATCTGACCGTGACGCCGATTTCCCGGCAGATGCCGCGCGTCGAACTGGTGCTGAAGCGCTCCATTCCGCTGCTCATCCTCGCCTTTCTTGCGGTGGTCGCCACCTCGCGCAGCCTCGGCCTGGTGTCGGAATTCGACCGCATGCAGGAGAGTGCCCGCCAGGCAACCTCGCTTCTCGCCGCGACCGCCGCGGCCGCCTTTTCCGGAGAGGACGTGGCGATCAGCACCGGCGATCGCGCGGCGGCGGAAACCCGCCTTGCCAGCTTCATACCGCCGAACCTGCACCCGGACGCCTTCCTGCTTCTCGTGGACCCGAACGGCACGATCTTCGGCGGCTCAGCCGCCTCTTCCTTCGTCGGCCGCCAGCTGTCGGCGGTGCTGCCGGAAACCGCGGCGCTGCGCCGCTTCGGCGTGTCCGGCCTGATCGAGACCTCGATCGGCGGCGAGCGGCATTACGCGGCCATCCAGGCCGTCGGCAATGATGGCGGCCTGATCGTCGCCGCCAGTTCGCTTGCCTCTGTGCACTATTTCTGGCGCCACGAAGTCTCCCTCAACGTCACGCTATTTGCCTGCATCTCCGCCATCCTGCTGGTCATCCTCTATGCCTATTACATGCAGGTGAAGCGAGCCCGCGAGGCCGATGAAACCTTCCTGGAAGCCAACCTGCGCATCGAGACGGCGCTGTCGCGCGGCCGCTGCGGCCTCTGGGATTTCGATGTCGCCAACCGGCGTCTGTTCTGGTCCGGTTCGATGTACGAGATGCTCGGCCTGCCGCCCGCCGGCAACGTCCTCTCCTTCGCCGACGCTGCCCGGATGATGCATCCGACCGACGGCAATCTCTATGCTCTGGCGCGCGCCATCAGCCGCGGCAATGCCAAGCAGGTCGACCAGGTGTTTCGCATGCGTCACGCCGCCGGCCACTATGTCTGGATGCGGGCGCGCGCCCAGGTGACCCGCAGCGCCAGCGGCCGCACCCATGTGATCGGCATCGCCATGGACGTCACCGAGCAGCATCGTCTGGCGCAGCGCTATGCGGAAGCCGACCAGCGGCTGGCGGACGCCATCGAATGCACCTCGGAAGCCTTCGTCCTCTGGGACAAGAACGACCGGCTGGTGATGTGTAACGCTCACTTCCAGCAGGCCTACGGGCTGCCCGACAGCGTGCTCGTCCCCGGCACCGAAAAGGCCGTCGTCAAGGCTTCGGCCTCGCGTCCGGTGATCGAGCGACGGATCGCCGACCCCGACAACAACGGTCTTTCGCGCACCACAGAGGTCCAGCTTGCGGACGAACGCTGGCTGCAGATCAACGAACGGCGCACCCGCGATGGCGGCATGGTGTCGGTCGGAACAGACATCACGGTGATGAAGCGCCATCAGGAGCGGTTGCGCGAATCCGAGCGGCGCCTGATGGCGACGATCAGCGACCTCTCCGCCTCGCAGAAGAAGCTGGAGCGGCAGAAGGAAGAGCTGTCGACCGCCAATGCCAACTATCAGTCGGAGAAGGAACGGGCCCAGGCCGCCAACAAGGCGAAGTCCGAATTCCTCGCCAACATGAGCCATGAGTTGCGCACGCCGCTCAACGCCATCCTGGGCTTCTCCGAAATTCTCGCCAACCAGATGTTCGGCCCGGTCGGTTCGCCGAAATACGGCGAATATGCCCGCGACATCCATGACAGCGGCAAGCACCTGCTCAACGTCATCAACGACATCCTCGACATGTCGAAGATCGAGGCCGGGCACATGAAGATCCAGTGCGAGGCGATCGATCTCGCGCCGCTGATCGAGGAAAGCCTGCGCCTCACGTCGATCGCCGCCGAAGACAAGAATATCTCGATCGAGCAGAGCCTGTGCCCCGATCTCGGGATGGCCGGCGACAGACGGGCGATGAAGCAGGTCATGCTCAACCTCCTGTCGAATGCGGTGAAGTTCACCAACGAGGGCGGCCGCATCATCGTGCGGGCCCGCCGGTCGGAATCCGGCGTGCTGCTGACCATTGCCGACACCGGCATCGGCATCCCGAAGGCAGCCATGGGCAAGATCGGCCAGCCTTTCGAACAGGTGCAGAGCCAGTATGCCAAGAGCAAGGGCGGCTCGGGCCTCGGCCTGGCGATCTCGCGCTCCCTGGTGGCGCTGCACGGCGGCTCCATGCGCATCCGCTCCTGCGTCGGCAAGGGCACGGTCGTGTCGGTCAGCATGCCGGAGCAGCCAAGCTTCGCCGTGGCTGCCCGCGCTATGCGCTGACCGTCTTCCGGAATACCGCCCGCACCGCCTTCGACAGCCGCTTCACCTCGCCTTCGAGCGTCTTGATGTCGGGGCAGTCCCCTGCCCGGCAGACGCGCTCGACGAGACCCGCCGGAGCCTCCTTGGGCACGAACGGTCCGTCGATGCAGAGGCGGATGATCTGCGAGAGCTCCGTGAACAGGGAAAGACCTTCGAGGACCGTCTGAAGGTCGTCATCCGTCATCAGCTCGGCTCCCAGGGCCTGCAGGGCCTCCCTCGTGGTCAGCCCATGGGTGTCGATCGCAAGCCCCTTTGCGGGCGCCACCAGCCGCAGGTGCTGCGCGATGAACTCGATGTCGATCAGCCCGCCGGGGATGAGCTTCAGATCCCAGATGTCGCGCGGCGGCTTCTCCTTCTCGATCAGGTCGCGCATCTCGCGCACGTCGGCTGCAATTTTCGCGACATCGGCTGGCCTGTCGAGAACTTCGGCGATGACGGCGCAGGTCTCGTCGCCGAGATCCTCGTCGCCGGCGACCATGCGTGCCCGCGTCAGCGCCATGTGCTCCCAGGTCCAGGCCTCTTCCTGCTGATACTTGCGGAAGGCCCTGATGCGGGTGGCGACCGGTCCCTTGTTGCCGGAGGGGCGCAGGCGCATGTCGACCTCGAAGAGCACGCCTTCGGCCGTCGGGGCCGAGAGCGCCGCGATCAGCCGCTGCGTCAGGCGCGTGTAGTAGCGCGTCGCGTCGAGCGGCTTTTCGCCGTCGGATTCGGAGGCCTCGTCGTCGTAGTCGTAGAGCAGGATGACGTCGACGTCGGACGCCGCCGTCAGCTCGAAGCTGCCGAGCTTGCCCATGCCCATCAGCGCCACGCGGCCGCCGGGATAGTGCCCGTGCGCCGCCTCGATCTCCCGCTCCACCGCCGTCAGCGTCTGCTCGATCAGGAGATCGGCGAGATCGGTGAAGGCGCGGCCGGCCTCGGCGCCGTCGATGGCGCCCGTCAGGAGACGGATGCCGATCAGGAAGCGCTGTTCGGCGGCAAAGATGCGCAGCCGGTCGAGCACCTCCTCGTAGTGGCGGGCGACCGTCAGGAAGCTCCTCAGCCGTTCGGCGAGGTAGTCGCGCGTCGGCAGTTCCGCCATCAGCGCGGGATCCAGCATGCCGTCGAAGACATGCGGCCGCGACGCGATGATGTCGGCAAGCCGGGGCGCCGACGACATCACCCGGACGATCAGCGAGAGGAGCGCCGGGTTGTTGCCGATCAGCGAGAACAGCTGGATGCCCGCCGGCAGCCCTGAGAGGAAGCTGTCGAAGCGCAGCATCGCCTCGTCGGCGCGGCTGCTTTCGCCGAAGGCCTTCAGGAGCTTGGGCATCATCTCCGTCAGCCGCTCGCGCGCTTCCACCGACTGGGTGGCGCGGTAGCGGCCGTAGTGCCAGGTGCGGATCACGCGCGCCATGTCGGCCGGTCGCTCGAAACCGAGCGATGCCAGCGTCTTCAACGTGCCCGGATCGTCCTGCTCGCCGGTGAAGACGAGATTGCCCTCGACGCCGGACAGTTTCGTCTCCTGCTCGAAAAGACGCGCATAGCGCCTCTCGACGGACCTCAGCGTGCGTTCCAGCCTGGCGGAGAAGCTCGCCGTATCGGCAAAGCCCAGCATGAAGGCGATGCGCTTCAGCTCCGCCTCCGTGTCCGGCAGATTGTGGGTCTGCTCGTCGCGGACCATCTGGATGCGGTGCTCGACGTCGCGCAGAAACCAGTAAGCCTCGGTCATCTCGGCGGCGATGTCCTGCGTGATCCAGTTCGCCTCCGCCAGCGCCTTCAGCGCCACCTCGGTCTGGCGGGTCCTGAGCGGCGGCATGCGGCCGCCGGCGATCAGTTGCTGCGTCTGGGCGAAGAACTCGATCTCGCGAATGCCGCCGCGACCGAGCTTGACATCGTGGCCCTTGACCGCGATCGCCCCGTGTCCCTTGTGGACATGGATCTGCCGTTTGATCGAGTGGATGTCGGAGATCGCCGCATAGTCGAGGTACTTGCGGAAGACGAAGGGCACCAGCTGGCGCAGGAAATCCTCGCCCGCGGCAATGTCGCCGGCCATGGCACGGGCCTTGATGAAGGCCGCCCGTTCCCAGTTCTGGCCGCGGCTCTCGTAATAGAGAAGCCCCGCCTCGACCGGCACCGCCAGCGGCGTCGAGCCGGGATCGGGCCGAAGCCGGAGATCGGTGCGGAAGACATAGCCGTCGGCGGTGCGCTCCTGGAGGATGCGCACCAGGCGGCGCATCATCCGGCCGTAGATTTCCGTCCCGTCGACCGGGTCGACAAGGATGCCGCTTTCGGGATCGAAGAAGACGACGATGTCGATGTCGGAGGAATAGTTGAGCTCGTGACCGCCGAGCTTGCCCATGCCGATGACGATCAGGCCGGATCTCTCGCTCGGTCGCTCCACATCCTTGAGGACGACCTTACCGCTCTCGTGGCCAGCCAGCAGCAGGTGATCGATGGCCGCGGCCACCGCCGCGTCGGCAAACCGGCTGAGGTAGAGGGTGGTGTCGCGGGCGGAGAAGATGCGGCCGAGATCGGCCAATGCCACGACAAAGGAGAGGCTGCGCTTGGCTCTCCGCAGCGACGCCATCACCTCCGTCTCGGAGGGCGTCTGGCCATCGCGCGGCTTCCAGCAATCGCGCGCCGTGGCGATCAGTTCCTCCAGCACCGTCTCCAGCGGATCGGAGAGGGCAGCGGCGATCAACTGCGGCGAGACCGCCGCGCTGTCGCGCAGATAGGGCGACAGCGTCAGGGCGGCGATCAGGAACGGCTTCAGCGGGTCATCGCCGGCCAGAAGCTCGGCAATCGCCGGCTCCTGCCGTGCGGCGTCCTTCAGAAGCGCGACCGCGCTCTTGGCCTCGGCCTGGCTCAGCGGCCGGATGACGTCGGCCTCGACGTCCTTCAGGTATCTTGCAGTCTCTACCACGGCATCCTCCCGTCTGCCGTCCCTTCTTAGGGTCTCCGGACCGGAAATACCATGGTTGCGGTGAGGCCCGGCGCCTCGGCATCCTCCGGATGGGTGGCGGCAAGCACCAGCGCGCCGCCATGCAGTTCCATCACGGCCTCCACCAGCGACAGGCCGAGGCCCGTGCCCGGCTTGGAACGGCTGGCATCGAGCCGGACGAAGCGCTTGACCACTTCCCCGCGCTTGTCGGGCGGCACGCCCGGTCCATTGTCGCAAACCGACAGGCGCACGCTCTCGGCGTCGGCGGACAGCACGACGCGAAGCGTCGGCTCGCCCTTGCTTCCGGCGGAATATTTGATGGCATTGTCGAGCAGGTTGAACATCGCCTGCCCGATCAGTTCACGATTGCCGCGGATCTTCAGCCCGGGCTCGATTGCGGTCTCCAGTGTCAGCCCCGCCTCCTCCGCCGCCGGCTCGTAGAGCTCACAGCTGTCGGCAGAGATGGCCGAAAGGTCGATGTCCGACATCTCGGCGACGATCGACCCGGCCTCGACCCGCGAGATCATCAGCAGCGCGTTGAAGGTGCGGATCAACTGGTCGGACTCGGCGATGATGCCTTCGAGCGCCACGCGGCGGTGGGCGGCATCGTCCTCGTTCATCGCGTCGGCCGCCTTGTTGCGCAGCCGCGTCAGCGGCGTCTTGAGGTCATGGGCGATATTGTCGGATACTTGGCGAAGGCCTTCGTTCAGCCGCTCGATCCGGCCGAGCATGGCATTCAGCGATTCCGACAGGCGATCGAACTCGTCACCGGAGCGGCCAACCGGAAGGCGCTGCGACAGGTCGCCGGCCATGATCTTCTGGCTTGCGCCCGACATGCGGTCGATGCGCTTCAAGGCGTTGCGGCCGATGCCGAACCAGATGAACAGGGCGCCGATGCCCATGATCGTCAGCGCCACCATCAGCGCGCGGCGGACGATGCCGCGGAAGCGGCCCGGCTCGCCGAGGTCGCGGCCGATCATCACCCGCAGCCCGTTGTCCATGACGACGACATTGGCGATCGCCATATGCTCGCGGCCGGAGCCTGCCTCGGAGAACGGCCGGTAGGAAAAGGGAAACCGCGTCCAGCCCTGTTCGTCGAGGACGCCCGGCTGCAGCGAGGCCACGTTGCCCGCCACGATCTCGCCGTTCGGTCCCGCGACGACATAGAGGTTGGCGCCCGGCTGGCGGGCCCGTCGCTCCATGATGCGCAGCATGCCGTTCAGGCCGCCGCGATCGAAGGCGCGCTGGATGTCGCTGACCTCCTGGACGAGGTTGTCACGGGTCTGTTGCGCCAGGATGCGCTCCGACATGGCCGTCACGTAGAAGACGAGGAAGGCGGCGCAGATCGCAAACAGCAGGATATAGAGCCCCGACAGACGGACGGCCGTGGAGCGGAACATCAGGCGAAACCGGGTCAGCACGCGCTCAGGCCTCGTCCTTGATCATGTAGCCGGCGCCGCGGATCGTCTTCAGGAGCGGCTTGTCGAAGTCCCGCTCGATCTTGGACCGCAGCCGCGAGACATGCACGTCGATGACATTCGTCTGCGGATCGAAGTGGTAGTCCCAGACATGCTCCAGAAGCATGGTGCGGGTCACCACCTGGCCGGCGTTCTTCATCAGGTATTCGAGCAGCCGGAATTCGCGCGGCTGCAGCGGGATCTCCTTGCCGGCGCGGCGCACCTCGTGGGACAGCCGGTCGAGCTCGAGGTCGCCGACGCGGTATCCCATGTCCTGCTCGGGCGCGCCCTTGCGGCGGCCCAGCACCTCGACGCGGGCCAGAAGCTCGCTGAAGGCATAGGGCTTCGGCAGGTAGTCGTCGCCGCCGGCGCGAAGCCCGGTGACGCGGTCGTCGACCTGCCCGAGCGCGGAGAGGATCAGCACCGGCGTGTTGACGCCGCGCTTGCGCAGCTCGCTGATGACGGAAAGCCCGTCGCGGCGCGGCAGCATGCGGTCGATGACCATCACGTCGTAGCTGTTCTCGGTCCCCATGAAGAGGCCGCTGTCGCCGTCGCTGGCATGGTCCGCGACGATGCCGGCTTCGCGAAAGGCCTTGGTCATGTAGGCCGCAGCCTCGAGGTCGTCTTCGATCACCAGAATCTTCATGTGCGACACCATAGCGTCCGCCGGCCTTTTTGCACCATCGGATTCGCTGAGGTCGGGGCGGGTGGAGGTCTCCATCGTGTCACTCCTTCAACTGCAGACCATCGGAGAAAAGAAAAAAGGGGCACCGACGTCGCCGGCGGTGCCCCTTTCGAATGCTGCCTGGAAGGATCAGCCTTCGTTGATCGGCAGGGCGATGAAGCGGCTGCCGCGTTCGGACTCGACCTGGAAGAGCGCACGGGTGCGGCCATCCTTGCGGGCCTGCTCGATCACGTCCTCGATGTCGCCGGCGTCCGTGACGGACTGGTTGTTGACCGAGACGATCTTTTCGCCGGCCCGCAGGCCGCGGGCTGCCGCCTCGGAGTCCGGATCGACTTCCGTCACGGCAAGGCCGGTGCCGTTGTCGGCCGGAGCAACGGTGATGCCGAGGCTGGACAACGCCTTTTCAGACGAAGGCACGGGGGCGTCGGGCTCGACCGGTTCGGCGCTGGCAGCGTCTTCGCTGGCGAGATTGCCCAGTGTCACGGCGATGTCCTGCGACTTGCCATCACGCCATACGCTCACGTCAACCTTGGTGTCGGGGCCGAACTGCGCAACCTTGCGGGCAAGATCACGGGCGTCCTTGATCGGGTCGCCGTTGACGGCGGTGATCACGTCACCTTCCTTGATGCCGGCCTTCTGGCCCGGCGAACCTTCCTGCGGGGCCACGACGAGCGCACCCTGGGCCTCGGACAGGCCAAGCGATTCGGCGATGTCCTTGTTGACCGGCTGGATCTGCACGCCGAGCCAGCCACGCTCCACCTTGCCGTCGTCGATCAGGTCCTGAACCACGTCCCTGGCAACGGATGCGGGGATCGCGAAGGCGATGCCGACGTTGCCGCCGGACGGCGAGAAGATCGCGGTGTTGATGCCGATCACTTCGCCCTCGAGGTTGAAGGCCGGGCCGCCGGAGTTGCCGCGGTTCACGGCCGCGTCGATCTGGATGTAGTCGTCATAGGGACCCGAACCGATATCACGGCCACGGGCGGAGATGATGCCTGCGGTCACAGAACCGCCGAGACCGAAGGGGTTGCCGACGGCGACGACCCAGTCACCGACGCGCACCTTGGTGTCGTCGGCAAGGTTGACGTAGGTGAACTTGCGGTTGGCATCGACCTTCAGGACCGCGAGGTCGGTGCGGCTGTCCTTGCCGATCAGCTTGGCATCCAGCTCGGTGCCATCGTCCATGACGACGGTGAAGGCGGCGCCGTCGGAGACGACGTGGTTGTTGGTGACGAGGTAACCGTCTTCGGAGATGAAGAAGCCGGAGCCCTGCGAGGTCGGACGCAGGCGCTGCGGGCGGTTGTCGTCGCCGCCACGCGGGCTGCGTTCGGCGCGGTCGCCGTCACGGCCGTCACCACGGCCACCGGGCATCTGGCCACCGAAATCGCGGAAGAACCGCTTCAGCGGGTGATCGTCCGGCAGGTCTTCGAAGCCCTGGCCGTTGAAGTTGAAACTGAAATTGCTGCCGTTGTCGGAAACGGGCTGCGCCTCGGACTGGACGCGAACGGAGACAACCGCAGGCGAAACTGCGGCAACGACATCCGCGAAGCTCGGGGCCTGCGGCGCCTCGACCTTGACGGGCTCGGCGAACGACTGAACGACCTGCGCCGGGATGCCGGTAGACAGCATGACGGCCGCAAGACCGGCAACCGTCGAGGCCTTGAGAACCGTCTTGAGGTTCGAACGTCCAGGTTTGCTGTTTTGCATTGGGGCTACCTTCTTCTCTTCAATTGGGTTGTCACCGGGAGTTCCCGGGTGGGCGGTGGATGAGAGAGATATAGGGAGCCTCACCTTAACTGCAGGTGTCAGGGGGATGAATTGTTTGTAATGTTAGGGGAGCGGGCGTTACTGCTTGCCGACCAGATCGTCGAGGCGCGCCTCTTCCTCCGGGGTCAGCACCGAAGGCTGGCGCGGCTTCAGACGTCCCCGCGCCATCAGCACCAGAACGAGCCCTCCGAGCAACAGGAGCACGACCGGCGCGCCCCAAAGAAGCACCGTGCGCACCGACAGCCGCGGCTTCAGCAGCACGAATTCGCCGTAGCGCGAGACGACGTAGTCGATCACTTCCTCGTCGCTGTCGCCATCCACCAGCCGCTCGCGGACGAGGACGCGCAGGTCGCGGGCGAGCTCCGCATTGGAATCGTCGATCGACTGGTTCTGGCAGACCATGCAGCGCAACTGCGCGGAGAGATCACGGGCCCGCTCTTCGAGAACCGGGTCGGCGAGGATCTCGTCGGGATTGACGGCGAGCGCCGGGAGGGGATTGAGGAGGAGTGTGAGGAGAAGGACGAAGAGCGCAACCACGCCCCCTCTCGCCTGCCGGCCATCTCCCCCATAAGGGGAGAGAGACAATGGGGCAACGCCTCGCCAATTGCTTGGCGCTGCGGGCGGACAAAGAAGCCCCTCCCCCTTGTGGGGAGGGGTTGGGGAGGGGTTCTCTTTCCTCATTCCGCCGGCTCCATTGCAGCCGGCACGGGCTTCGCCTTGCGACGCGGCGCACCGACCCGCAGGCGGCGATCGGACAGCGATACGAAGCCGCCGATCATCATGACCAGCGCGCCGCCCCAGATGCAGAGGATGAAGGGCTTCCACCAGACGCGCACGACGATGCCACCGTCCGACATCGGATCGCCGAGCGAAATGTAGAGCTGGCTGAAGCCGAAGGTGAGGATGCCGGCCTCCGTGGTCGGCATCTGGCGGGCCGTATAGATCCGCTTCGAGGACCAGGTATCCGCCACTGCGACACCACCCTGGCTGACGGTGAAGTGGCCGCGCTCCTCGGTGTAGTTCGGACCGACCGCATCGCGCATGCCGTCGAAGACGATCGTGTAGCCGCCGACGTCCGCTGACGAACCGAGCTGCATCTCGAGCACGGTTTCCGTTTCGAAGGTGGTGACCATGACGATGCCGAGCACCGTCACGCCGAGTCCGAAATGCGCCAGTGCCGTTCCGAAGGCCGAGCGCGGCAGGCCGACCAGCCGGCGCCAGGCGATGTTGAGCGGCAGCTTGCCGAAGTTTGCCCTGTTCCAGAGATCGGCGAGCGCGCCGAACATCCCCCAGAAGCCGAGCGCCATGCCGAAGACGGCCATGACCGGACCGCCGTTCTCGACGTAGTAGAGGGCAAGCCCCGCAACCAGCGCCAGGCCCGCCGCCACGTAGAGCCGCTGAAGCGCGCCGAGCGCATCGCCGCGCTTCCAGGCCAGCATCGGCCCGAAGGGGACGGCGACCAGCAGCGGGATCATCAAGAGCCCGAAGGTCAGATTGAAGAAGGGCGCACCGACCGAGATCTTCTCGCCGGTCAGCGTTTCCAGCACCAGCGGATAGAGCGTGCCGATCAGGACCGTCGCGGTGGCAACCGTCAGGATCAGGTTGTTGAGGACGAGCGCCCCTTCGCGCGAGACCGGCGCAAACAGGCCGCCGGACTTCAGCATCGGCGCCCGCCAGGCAAACAGGGCGAAGGCGCCGCCGATGAACAGCATCAGGATGCAGAGGATGAAGATGCCGCGGGTCGGGTCGGTCGCAAAGGCGTGCACGGATGTCAGAACGCCGGAGCGGACGAGGAAGGTGCCGAGCAGCGACAGCGAGAATGTCATGATCGCCAGGAGCACGGTCCAGATCTTCAGCGCCTCGCGCTTTTCCATCACCAGCGCCGAATGCAGGAGCGCCGTGCCGGCGAGCCACGGCATGAAGGAGGCGTTTTCGACCGGATCCCAGAACCACCAGCCGCCCCAGCCGAGCTCATAGTAGGCCCAGTAGGAGCCCATGGCGATGCCGGCGGTCAGGAAGGTCCAGGCCGCCAGCGTCCAGGGCCGCACCCAGCGCGCCCAGGCGGCGTCGATGCGGCCATCCATGAGGGCTGCCACGGCAAACGAGAAGCAGACGGAGAAGCCGACGTAGCCGAGATAGAGAAGCGGCGGATGGATCGCGAGCCCCGGATCCTGCAGCACAGGGTTCAGGTCCTGGCCTTCCGCCGGCGCCGGATTGAGGCGCAGGAACGGGTTGGAGGTGAGCAGGATGAACAGCATGAAGGCCGTGGAGATCCAGGCCTGCACCGCCAGCACGTTGGCGCGCAGCGTGTCGGGAAGGTTGCGGCCGAAGAGGGCCACCAGGGCGCTGAAGAACGTCAGGATCAGCAGCCACAGCAGCATGGAGCCTTCGTGGTTGCCCCAGACGCCGGACACCTTGTAGACGACCGGCATCAGCGAATGGGAGTTCTCCCAGACGTTGCGCAGCGAGAAGTCGGAGACGACATAGGCCCAGGTCAGGGCGCCGAAGGCAATCAGCACCAGCACGAACATGGTCAGCGAGGCGACGGGCGCCAGCGCCATCATCGCCGAGTCGCGGCGCCATGCACCGATCGCCGGCACCGTGGAGACGATCAGCGCGGTCGCAAGCGACAGCACCAGCGCATAATGGCCAATCTCGATGATCATTGGGTCGCTGCCTCGCCCTCTTCCTTCCAGACCCCCTGTTCCTTCAGGCGGTCGGCCACTTCCTTGGGCATGTAGTTCTCATCATGCTTGGCCAGCACCGTATCGGCAACGAAGGAATGGGTCACCGCGTCGAAAGCGCCCTCGGTCACCACGCCCTGACCCTCGCGGAACAGGTCCGGCAGGATGCCGGTGTAGCTGACTGGCACCGTCCCAGATCCGTCGGTGACGGCGAAGGTGACGGTCGAGCCCTCACCGCGCTTGACGGAGCCTTCGGCGACCAGTCCGCCGAGGCGAATGCGGGTGCCGGGCGAGACCTCGGTCGTCGCGAGATCCGCCGGCATGAAGAAATAGGCGACCGACTGGCTGAAGGCGAACATCACCAGAAGCACGGCGGCGATGATGAAGCTCATGCCCCCGGCGATGATTGTCAGCCGCTTCTGTTTGCGTGTCATTGCGTCACTCCATCGACGGAAAGCCCGACCTCGCGCGCCAGCGCGACCAGCTGCCGTCCCTCATCACCGTCGGCCGGGAAGGTCTTGAGGCCCGCGTTCAGCGCCTCGGTCGCCTTCTCCCGGTCGCCCAGCACCGCATAGGACCGGATCAGCCGAAGCCAGCCCTCGATATTGTCGGGATCCTCCTGCATCCGTGCAGCCAGGCTCTCCACCATGCCGCGGATCATCTCCTGGCGCTCGGCGCCGGACATCTCCTGCGCTGCGGCAAGGTCGTCGGGCGTCGGCCCGCCGGGGCCCTGGCTGACGGCTGCAGGGGGCAGGTCTCCAGCCGGCGGCGGCGCGGCCTCGCCGCCGTTTGCGGCAATATGCTGCTGGACGAGTTCCATCCAGGGAGCGTCGGCCGGCGAAGCCTTGGCGATCGCTTCGAAGGCTGCCCGCGCTTCGTCACGGCGACCGGCCTGCTCCAGCGCCAGCGCCAGATAGAAGCGGGCACGCGGATTGTCCGGCGAAAGGCGCAGGCTCTCCTCGAAGGCCAGCCGCGCATCCTCCGTCACGATCCCGTCACTGGCGGCGATAAGCGTTTCGCCGAGACCGGACAGCCGCTCGGGGCTCGTGCCGACGAGGCGGATGGCGTTGCGATAGGCAAGCTCGGCGTCCGCCAGCCGCATCGCACGGAAATAGATCGGCGCCAGGAGATCCCAGCCGGCGCCATCATTGGGGTTCTGCGCGAGATGCCGCTCCGCTTTGGCGACGAGCAGCGCCATGTTGTTTCCCGGATTGGCAAGGCGCGCGGCCAGCGGCTGGTCCGGCAGCTGCGGGCTGCCGAGCGTTACATAGGCCGAGAGACTGACGATCGGCACCAGCAGAACGACGAAGACCCCGGCCACGGTCATCCCGCGTCGCGTGCCTTGGGCACCGTCGGCCTGGGCATCGCCGGCAGCCGAGAGCAGGCGCCGGCCAATCTCGGCCTTCGCATAGCCTGCGTCCTCGGCGCTGATCAGCCCGAGATTGCGGTCGCGTTCGAGTTCGGCGAGCTGATCCTTGTAGACGGCGATCTCGCCGGCGCGGTCGTCCGCCGCCGGCTTTGCGCCGCGCGCAAGCGTTACGAGCATCACTGCCGCCACGGCAGCCGTCAGACAGGCAAGGATGATCCACAAAAACATAAGGGTCCAATTACTTGAACCGCCCGGTCTTTCCAACTGCCGAACGGCTCATGACGCGGATTTGAGGCGTTTCGCCGCAATCCATTCCGCGCCCTCTGTGGCCCCTCGTCTCGCGTGCGGCCATGATTTATGTCAAATCGTCAGCTGAGCGGCGTCCAGGTGCCGTTGGTGTTGCGGCAGGCGGCGCCGCGGGCCTTGGCCTCACGACCGTCGCTGACGACGGTGTGGGTGTATTGCCGGCAGTTCTGCGATCCGACCTGATAGGGTGCTGCCGCAACCACCTGACCACTGACGCCACGGCCGGTCCATGCCACCGGCTGGCCGCCGGGAGCTGCTTCCAGTGCCCGGTATTCCGCTTCCAGCGCCCGCGATCGGTCGCTGTCGCCGATCGTCACGCCGCTGCGGCTGACGATGCCGCCCTGCAATGCGGAAATATACTGCGCCGAGGACGAGCGGGAGGAGCCAAAGCCTGTGGCACCGCTCCGATTTCCCGTCGAGGTCGTGCAGCCAGCGAGCAGACCGGCAACGAGGAGGGTCGAGACAGCATGATGGAGACGGGTCGAGTGCATCTGTTGGCTACCGGTTCGCATAGGGATCTTTCTGGCAATGCGCAGGCACTTACGATGTTCCAGCGTGGCATCATTAAGGCGATATGGCGTGTTTGCCTGCATCAGGCAACATCCTTTGTCACCGACGGCAGGATCAGCACCGCGCGCAGGCCGCCGCGCCCGCCGCGGTCAAGCTCGAACAGGCCCTGGTACTCGCTGGCGATCTCCCGCACGATGGACAGGCCCAGCCCCGCGCCGGGGCGGCTTTCGTCGAGCCTGCGCCCGCGCTTCATCGCTTCGTCCGCCTGCTCCGGATCGAGCCCCGGACCGTCGTCTTCCACGACAACCTCCAGCCAGGTCCGGCGAACGCCTTCGACGCCTTCGATGCCGCGGGCGTCGGCGGTCGGCACCGCGCTCAGCCAGACACCGGAGCGGCAGAAACGGGCGGCGTTTTCAAGGAGATTTCCCACCGTTTCCTCGACGTCCTGCTGCTCCATCGCCAGCACGCAGCCCGGCTCGACGGAGAGGTGAAACTCCCTGTCCGGGTTGAGACGGCGCATGACCCGCACGAGGCGTTCGAGAACGGGTCCGACCTCCGTGCGCACCAGAACCGATTCCCGCTGCGCGGCAATGCGCGCGCGGTTGAGGTAGGATTGCACCTGCGCCTGCATCGCCTCGGCCTGCGACTTGATCAGTTCCTGCTGCGATGAATCGAGCGAGCGGGCTTCGTTGATGAGGACCGCCAGCGGCGTCTTCAGGGAATGGGCAAGATTGCCTACCTGCATGCGGGCGCGGTCGACGATGCGCCGGTTGCTCTCGATCAGCGCATTGACCTCGTTGACCAGCGGCAGGATTTCCCGGGGAAATTCGCCTTCCAGCCGCTCCGCCTCGCCGCGGCGGATCTTGCCGAGCGCACGGCGGGCACGGTCCAGCGGCTGCAGGCCGAAGAGGATGGCGCCGCCGTTGACGATCAGACTGCCGACGCCGAAGACGAAGAGCGCGAGATAGAGGCTGCGGTCGAAGGCACTGATGTCCTCCTCCATCGCATCGAGATTGCCGGCGACCCGGAAACGGGCTGCCCGCCCCTCGCTATCGAGCACCACCTCCGTCTCCGCCACCAGCACGCTGTTTCCGAAGGCGTCGGTGACCGGATAGAAGCGCTCGTATCGGTTGTTGAAGGGAACGGTGAGGATCGAGGGGACGACAATCTTGGAGACGCCGAGCGACGAGGAGGCAAGCGGCGCGGCGGCAAAGGTGCCGAGCGGCTCGATGATCCAGTACCAGCCGGTCTCCGGCTGCGAATAGCGCAGATCGCCGAGCTGCGGGTTGCCGACGAGGCTGTTGTTCTCGCCGATCGAGACGGAATTGATGACGTTGTAGAGCTGGGCGCGCAGCAGGTCGGTGAAGGCGCGCTCGGCAGACTGCCGGTAGAGCGCCGAAATCACCAGCGCGATCACCACGAGGGCGACGCCCGACCACAGGGTGGCGAGCAGGAGGACGCGGGCGGTGAGAGACCGGGACCCGATCATCCGTCAGCCGGCTTCGGAGGGAGCTTGCATCCTGTAGCCGAGCCCCCGCACGGTCTCGATCAGGTCGACGCCGAGCTTCTTGCGCAGCCGGCCGACGAAGACCTCGATCGTGTTGGAGTCGCGGTCGAAGTCTTGGTCGTACATGTGCTCGACGAGCTCCGTGCGCGACACCACCTCGCCCATGTGGTGCATCAGGTAGGAGAGCAGCCGGAATTCGTGGGAGGTGAGCTTCAAGGGCGTGCCGTCGACCGTCGCCTTCGAGGCTTTCGTGTCAAGACGGACGGGGCCGCAGGTCAGCTCCGAGGAGGAATGGCCGGCGGCGCGGCGGATCAGCGCCCGCACCCGGGCCAGGACTTCCTCGACGTGGAAGGGCTTGGCGACATAGTCGTCGGCACCGGCGTCGATGCCGGCGACCTTGTCGCTCCAGCGGTCGCGCGCGGTCAGCATCAGCACGGGCATGCCCTTGCCTTCGGCGCGCCACTTTTCGACGACGGTGATGCCGTCGATCAGGGGCAGGCCGATGTCGAGGATGACGGCATCATAGGGCTCCGTCTCGCCAAGATAGTGACCTTCTTCGCCGTCGAAGGCCTGATCCACGACATAGCCCGCTTCCTTCAGCGCGTCGGCAAGCTGGCGATTGAGGTTGATGTCGTCTTCGACCACGAGAATGCGCATTGTCCGCCTACCCCTTGCAGCAGCCGTCAGGCCGCCGTCCCTTCCTACATCGGTACCCGCACCGTTACCTTGCGCGGGCGCTCATTGCCATTCCCCTGCACCAGAACGGTGACGACGCAGGTCTGGCCATCCGAGGAAGGCTGGGCGGACAAGAGCTGGCCGCCGGTGTCGCTGACGACACGGGAGGCTGCGGAACCGCAATCGGCTGCGGCGAGAACCAGATAGTCCTGTGCCGTGGCCGGTCCGAGGGCCGTCAGACCGGCAAGGCCGGCGATAATCATCGCTGGGATCGGCAGTCGCGCCATCGTTTTTCAGTCCATGGTCAGAGTGGATCGGTCGGATCCAATTACATGGCAGAGTATGTAACGAAGACCGCCTGAATGGCAAATGAATGGGCGGTAAGGTTGTTCCCGCCCATCGTCTGACCGTCGGTCAGCGCCCGATGGCAGCGCTGGCCGAGATCCGTCCGTAAATCGACAGTCCGCCGCCGATGATCCCGGCGGCTGCAATCGCCAGATCGGCAAGATCGTTCTGCACATCCGGCGTCAGCTCGACGCCCGCCGCCTGCAGCAGCGAAGCGCCCAGGGCAATCAATGCACCCCAGACGGTCTTCGACCGGTACCACTGCTTCGTTCCATCCATGCCCTTCTCCTTTGCTTACAATGAAAACATCGCCTGCGCCGGCAGCCCCAGCGGGACGGCGCGGCCTTTCTGGCGGATGCGGATCGCAAGGCTTGTCTGCAGCGCACCGAAATCGGCGAGCTCCATTGCCTCGTCATAGAAAAAGCCCGGCGCCGTGAGATCCGCCGTGCGCCGGACCGAAGATCCGT
>TARA_R110002051_G_scaffold8755_2_pt1 | contig 17762 bp, 20 predicted proteins | sample TARA_R110002051 | Tara Oceans TARA_R110002051 (sample SAMEA4397023) | marine metagenome | biome: Polar Biome; feature: [MES] marine water layer (ENVO:01000295) within the mesopelagic zone...; material: water (ENVO:00002006), including particulate matter (ENVO:01000060) such as......
ATTTCATTGCTAATTTAGAATTCACCAATTCTTCAAGTGCTTTTAAGCGCTCTTCAGCTTCATTGGTACCTTCTTTTTGCTCTATGCCATTTTGCTCTATTTTAGAGGCAAACTGTAAGGCACACATGGCCAAAACATCTTGTTTATCCCTAACCGCATAATTTTGCTCAAACTTTTTGGCCAGCTGTTCTATATTTTTAGCCGCCTTCCGCAAACCTTCTTCTTGCGCAGGATCTATTGTTAAAGGGTATACCCTATCAGCAATCGAAAGTTTTATTTTGAGCTTATCTGACATATTATTTTAACATTATTCAGACAATTGGGCTATACAATGGTCCAACTCTCTTATCAATGTATTTATTTTAAGCTTAGCTTCAGTTTTATAGGTATTACTGCCTAGCATAGAACTAGCAAGTTTGAGTGAATTATATTTTTCCTCCCATTCAGAAACCGTTTTACTCGCGTTTTCTTGTGAAGATTTAATATGTAGCAATTCCTTTTCTAACTCAATATTAGCATTGTTTAAAACCTCTAGTTTATGCAACAATTTGCTTATTTTATTTTCTAAAGAATCAACTATTTTAATTAACTCGCCCATACATTACCGTCAATGCGATTTACACAAAGTTAACATAGATTAAATGACTTAGCAATAGTTTTGTGAAAAATTCCTAAAACTGCCCAACTTAAATTGATTATGGAATAAAATGAAGGCTTTATTATAATTTTAGCGTAACCAACTAAATAGATTTGTTCTTGTTTAATTATTTTCGCACTATTGTTATCTACTTATGAAAAAACTACCTCTTGCCCTTTTATTATTATTTTGTTTGTCCCTTTTTGCACAAGAAGAGTATCCTAAAGACGCATTTAGACCACCAATGGACATCCCAATTATTTTAGCTGGTACTTTTGGTGAACTTCGTTCAAATCATTTTCATTCTGGTGTTGATATTAAAACACAACAACGAGAAGGTATACCCATTATGGCCATAGGTGAAGGAACAATTACACGTATAAAAGTCTCTTTGTGGGGTTATGGTAAAGTAATCTATATTGCCCACCCAAACGGTTATACTTCAGTATATGGTCATCTTCAAAAGTTTTCTCCGTCAATTGAAGCTTACATAAAAAAATTACAGTATGACAAAAGATCTTTTGAAGTCGAGGTATTTCCTGATTACGGAGAATTAAAGGTAGAAAAAGGTGAGCTCATTGCTTACAGTGGAAATACTGGTGGTTCTGCTGGTCCACATTTACATTTTGAAATAAGAAGTAGTATTTCAGAAAAGCCTACAAATCCACTATTATATGGTTTGGATGTTGCCGATGCAACTAACCCTATTGTAGAAAAAATCTTTGCTTATCCCCTAAAAGACCAGTCCCATATAAACGGTAATTACGAGCGCACTCAAATTAATTTTAGTAGACAAAGTGATGGTACCTATTTAGCAGATAAAGTTAATGCCCTAGGAGAAATAGGTATAGGTTTTATTGGTTTTGACAGACTTGATATGGCTGCAAATAAAAATGGCGTTTACGCTGTGGAATTTAGTGTAAACGGTAAAATTTATTCGCTTTATAATTTTGAATCTTTCTCTTTTGGAGAAACAAGATATATTAACACACTAGTGGATTACGACTATTATGGAAGAAATAATCAGCGAATTCAAAAGAGTTTTAAGTCAGCAGGAAACAATTTAAATATTTATAAAGATCTGTTTAATGATGGAAAGTTACAAGTAAATGAAGGACTTAGCTATATGTCCAAACTTTTAATATCTGATTATGCTGGAAACAAAATTGAACTAAATATTCCTATAGACGGAGTTAAAAATGTACTAGGAAATAAAAAGGTAATTGAAAAAACGGACAACTATATTATTGCAAATAAGCCAAATAATTTTGATTTAGATGGTGCTAAGGTATATTTCCCTACTAATACCTTTTATGAGGATTTTTTTATTGATTTAAAAAAAGGAACAGACACGGTAACGATACATAACAATACCGTACCAGCCCATAGAAATTTCACCATTACTTTTGATGTTTCTAAATATCCAAAAGAAATACAGAAGCAATTATTTATTGCCAGATTAGATTCTAAACTAAGACCCAACCATGCAAATACGTATAAAAGGGGTAATGAGTTTACCACACGCACCCGTAACTTAGGTACATATACATTAGCGCGCGATACAGTTGCACCAACAATTAGAACCAAAAACTTCAAAGAAAAACAATGGTTAAATAATTATAAATACCTGAGTTTACAAATAGCCGATGATCTTAGCGGGGTTGATAGCTATTCAGCAACATTAAATGGAGAATGGATTTTAATGGAATATGAACCTAAACGTAATACACTAACCTATAACTTTGACGATAAGATAACTAGCCAAACGCAATGTGAACTTATAGTTACCGTTATAGATAATGTAGGAAACGAAAATACCCTAACTACCACATTTTACAGAAAATAACATAGTTGAAACTTTATAATGTTCTAAGATTAATTTTGGCACTGTGTACTACAAATTGTTTTGCACAAAGTGCTACTATTTCTGGCATTGTTTTAAGTGACGGCAATGTGCCTTTATCTAATGTTAATATAGTAGCAAACGAATTTGGAACCACTACAAATTTAGACGGTTTCTATATTCTTGAAATTACTGCCGACACAGAAAATACAATTACGTTTTCTCATATAGCCTATACAGATGTTATCATTAAAGATTTAATTTTAACAACAAATGAGACCTTCGAGTTTAATCCGGTTTTAAAAAGTGACATTACTCAAATAGATGGTGTTACAGTTTCTGCAAATGGCAAAAAAACTATTAGTAATGTTTTAAATATAACACCAGAGGACATTAGAAAAATTCCCGGCGCAAACTCTGGTGTAGAAACCATTTTAAAATTATTGCCCGGCGTATCATCAAATAATGAGTTGAGCACACAATATGCTGTACGCGGCGGCAACTATGACGAAAATTTAGTTTATGTTAACGAAATAGAGGTATATAGACCATTTTTAATACGTTCCGCACAACAAGAAGGTTTAAGCTTTGTAAATAGTGACCTTGTACAAAACGTGAAATTTTCGGCAGGAGGTTTTCAAGCTAAATATGGCGATAAAATGGCTTCAGTATTAGATATTAACTATAAAACCCCTACTCTCTTTTCTTTACGGGCCGACTTAAGCTTTTTAGGCGCAAGCACAAGTCTTGAAACCGTTTCTAAAAATCAAAAATTAAGCTCGGTATCTGGTATACGTTATAGAAATAACTCTTTGTTGGTAAATAGTCAACAAACTCAAAGTAATTTTAATCCTGCATTTACAGATGTTCAGAGTTATGTAACATATCGTTTCTCTCCAAAGTTTCAATTAAATTTTTTAGGCAACTTAGCTGTAAATGATTATACCAACAAACCCATAAACAGACAAACCAATTTTGGCACTATAGATAATCCGCAGGCATTAGTAGTCTATTACGAAGGACAAGAAATTAATAAGTATACTACAGCATTAGGAGCATTAAAGGGAAGTTATATTTTAAACGAAAATACTACACTAAAACTTATATCATCTATCTACCATACCACTGAAGAAGAGTATTCAGATGTAATTGCAGCTTATCAATTGGGTGACATTGACAGTAATTTAGGTAGTAGCTCAGTAGGTGAAGTAATAACTACGCGTAACCTTGGCTCTCAATTTAACAGAACAAGAAATGATTTAGATGCGCTTATTTTTAATTTAGAGCATAAAGGCACACATACCATTAATAGTTCTATTCTTGAATGGGGAGCCAAATTTACCCATGAGGATATTCGCGATCAATTACGAGAATCTGAGTTTATTGATTCTGCAGGATTCTCAATTAGACCACCACGTTCAGAGTTTATAAATAATCAACCATTAGAACCTTTTAATGCTCCAATAGTGGCATACAACGGAATAAATGCATTGAATTTTGTAAAAACAAATCGGTTTTCCGGTTACGCACAAATTGGCACCCAAAAAACGCTAAATGATACCGAAATATATTACAATTTAGGTATACGAACACATCATTGGACCGTAAGTGGTACTGGTGTAGAAAAAGTATCACAAACCGTCTTTAGCCCAAGAGCACAATTTGCAATTAAACCAAAATGGGATAAGGATATGTTATTTCGTCTCTCCACAGGAATTTACCACCAGCCACCGTTTTATAGAGAATTAAGGGATAGCACAGGAACAATTTTACCAAATGTAAAAGCACAAAAGGCGTTACATGTTGTTGCCAGTAATGAATATAGTTTTATTCTTTGGGAACGGCCATTTTCTTTAATAAGTGAAACGTATTACAAAAAATTAAAAAATGTTAACCCGTATACATTAGAGGATGTACGTATTCGTTATTCCGCGAATAATAATACAGAAGCTTATGTTTACGGCGCAGAACTAAGAATGAACGGTGCTTTTGTGCCAGGCACAGAATCTTGGATAAGTATTGGATATTTAAAAACCGAAGAAAATAGAAATGACAAAGGATATATTGCAAGGCCTACTGATCAACGATTAAAACTTGGAATACTTTTTCAAGATTATATACCAACCATACCCGATTTAAAAATGTATTTGAACTTAGTATATCAAACAGGAGTTCCCGGGGGGTCTCCTAGTTATGCAGATCCCTACATTTTTCAGAATAGATTAAGAGATTATAAACGTGCAGATTTAGGAATTTCCTATATTTTTGCAAATAAGGATAAGCAATATCCTTCAGCACACTGGCTAAATAATTTTAAAGATTTGAGCTTTGGTTTTGAGATTTTTAATTTATTCAATAATCAAAATTCAATTACAAACACTTGGGTTCGAGATGCTAGTAGTAAAAATGAATTTGCTGTTCCAAATTATTTAACATCACGAGTATTAAACTTAAGACTAGGTTTACGCCTTTAAAAAAATCAGATGAATAAAATACTATTTCTTTTAGCTATTATTATTTCCTTTTCCACAACTGCTCAGAAAAATATTTATGAGAGTCCTAATTTTGATGTACTAAGCGCTAATCATAATATACTGGCTATTATCCCCTTTCTTACAAATTTAGATTTAAACGAAAAAGTCTCTAAATCCGAACAAAAAAGGTTAGAAGAGAACGAAGGTTATGCCGTGCAAAACGCTTTAGAAACTTATTTTTCTAAGAGAAGTAAAAAGAAAAAATTACCGGTAACATTTCAAAATATAGAAAACACTACTGCAATCTTAGCTAAAAACAACATTACCTATGAAAATATTGATGTATACACTACCAAAGAATTAAGTGAAATTTTAGGTGTAGATGGCATCATAAGTGGCACTTTAGATTTGAACATACTCTTGTCTAATGGTGTACCAACGGAGTTTAGTTTTACAGACTATATATCTGGCGGAGCAAATTACGGAAGAATTGGTATAAAAATAAGTGATGGTAGATCTGGTAAACTACTTTGGAAATACGAAAAACAAATTAATAAGAAGACAGGAAAAAACACCACCGACCTTATTGATCGTATGATGAAATTAGCTATTCGTAAATTTCCATATGAAAGAGAGCGTAAACGTGATCGTAATAAAGACTAATTAAGCTTCAATACTATTTTTCAAAACCTCAATTGTATAATCGATATCTTCTTTTGAATTATAGATTGAGAATGAAAACCTTAACGACGGTTTTTTCATATCTTCTTTTGATAAAATTTCAGTTAAAACGTGTGAACCAGCATTACTCCCAGATTGACAGGCGCTGCCCTTAGAACAAGCAATACCTTTCATATCTAAACTAAACAATAACAATGTTGCCTTATCTTCAGCAATTGGCAAACAAACATTTACCAAGGTGTATGTACTTTTTTCCATAGAACCAGAGTGTCCATTAAATTTAGCCTTAGGTATTTCAGTGTTTAATCTCTCTATAAAGTAAGCCTTTAGCCCTTCAACATATTTGCTTTCTTCTTTAAGATTATCATAAGCATTAATAAAAGCCTCCTCTAAACCCACTATATTATGAAAAGATTCAGTACCCGCTCTAAGTCCACGTTCTTGTGAACCACCCGAAATCATACTACTTAAACCAGAGTTTTTTCGAATAAATGCAAAGCCAATACCTTTTGGACCATGAAATTTATGAGCAGCAGCAGCTAAAAAATCAATTGGAAAAGCCTTTACATCCCAATTATAATGTCCTATAGATTGTACTGCATCAGAATGCACCAAAGCTCCAAACTTTTTAGCTAAAAGTGTTATTTCCTCTAAGTTAATTTTATTTCCTATTTCATTATTTACATGCATTAAACTAACCAGTTTTTTAGAATCATCTTTTTGAAGTAATGTTTCTAAATGTGCCATATCTGGATTACCATAAGTATCTAAGTCTACATATAAAAGTTTAATTAAACCTTTCATCTCCAATTCTTCTACAGTATGTAATACAGCATGGTGCTCAATTCTTGAAGTAATAATGGTAGTCACATTTAAATCACGAACAGCACACCTAATAATCATGTTATCAGCCTCAGTACCACCTGAAGTAAATATTATTTCAGAGGGATGCGCATTTATGTATTTAGCAATGGTTTTTCTTGCACTTTCAATTGCAGTTTTAGCAGTTCTCCCAAAACTATGAGTAGAAGATGGGTTACCGTATACCTCCAAAGCATCTTGCATTTTACGAATAACATTGGGCCGTACTTGTGTTGTTGCAGCGTTATCTAAATATACATGTTTCATATTTGGGTACTCTAAAATAAATAATGCACAAAAATAACTCAATTAAAGTTAATTAACCCTTAAATGAAAGCTTAGCAACTTAGTGGTTTCCAAATTTTAAATTAAATTTGAACTATGAAAAAATACATTTTAATTGGTTGTTCACTTTTATTTTTTAGTTGTAATGATGGTGATTTACAAATAGAAACAGTTGATTTTGATAGTATTGAAACTGTTCAAAATTGTGGAACCGTTTCTACTTCAACAACAAATGTATTATTTAAAATAAATGGAGATGAGGCCTTAATATTAACGTTGCCAAGTGGACTTTTTAAAAACGAGGTTTCAACAACAAATATAGAAAGTATAGTACCTGACAACTCGCAAGTAAGTTACCGAATATTTTCTGGTGATGTAACTAGTGCTTATTTCTGTGATTCACCACCTCCATTAACTCCAACTGTAATGGAAGAAATAGAAGCAGAAGGCGGTACTATAATTATCAGCACAACCACTGAAGATAACATTACATATACACATACCATTCAACTTAGCGGTATATCCTTTGTAAATGAAAACGGTAGTAGAATCACCGATTTACAAATAAACGAGTACGGAACAGTTACTACAATGCTTTAATATTTAATTCTGAAAAACATAAACTTCTGTTGCGCCTAAACCATACTTTTGGTAATCTGCATCGTAAAATTTTACATTATCGTATTTTCTAAGCATATAACCCAATTCCTCTTTCAATACGCCTTCACCTACGCCGTGAATGAATACTATTTTTTGAATTTTTTTACTAATAGCAAAATCTAATTGTCTTTTTGCAGTATCTAACTGAAGGTTCAACATCTCAAACTTTCCTATTGCTTTTGGATTTTTCATTAACTGATTAATATGTAGGTCTACTTCTAATTTAGGGGCATTTCGCTCCTTTATTTTGAGAACTACATTTTTTCTACGTTTAGGTAACTCCTTTTCTTTTTTAACTTGGGCAATTTCACTATTAGATACATGCATATCATCTAAAAGTAATACCAACTCGTTTACTTTGAACGTTAATGGAAAACCATCTTCACTTATAATAGTGACATCATCTCCATTAATTGATTCAACAGTGCCTTTTATAACATCATCAATAGTTTCTACGGTATCGCCAATTTTAAAATGAGCCATCTTTTTGTTTTGTAAACACAAAAATAATGGTAATTTTCCGACTAATAATTTTATTACCAATGCGTCTTAAAGCATTCTTCATTTTTTTGGGTTTAGAAAGTTATATGCTTCCTTGCTTTACAAAACAATTGTTTGGCATAGATTGCCCAGGCTGTGGCTTGCAACGTTCTGCTTTATTTTTGATAAAAGGAGAGTTTATATCTGCTTTTATAATGTACCCGGCCATTTACCCAATGTTAATGCTTTTTGCTTTCTTAGGAATTAATAAACTATTTTCCTTTAAGCATTCTAATACAATAACAATTGTGCTTATGATAAGTACTGTAAGTTTTATATTAATTAATTACATTTTAAAATTTATCTAACTAAACCTTTAAATTATGGAACAACAAAAATTACCCAATGTTACTATTGCACTTGTTTTAAGTATCCTTTCATTTCTATGCTGCTGTTTCAGCATAGGTATTGGTGGTATTTTACTTTCTGGGATAGCGCTTTTTTTAGTAAACAAGGACACTAAACTATATAGTGCAAATCCTGAAGAATATTCTAACTTTAGTACATTAAAAACAACTAAAATTGTTGCAATTATAGGCTTAGTTCTTGGTGTCCTTACATTAATATGGGTGATTTATTCAATTGTATCAATGGGAGGTTGGGATGCTTATTTAGAGCAACAAAAAGAAATTTACCAACAAATGGGAATTGATATAGAATAATTAAATGAACAATTCAGAATACCAACAAATACCAGGTGCAAGTAACGCATTAACTTTTGGCATTTTATCAATTGTATTAACCCTTTTCTGTTGTGGTCCTTTTGGAGCTATTTTCAGTTTTATAGGTTTAAGCAATGCTAAAAAAGCTAAGAATTTTTACGAGTCCAATCCTGGAAATTATAGAGGCTATGAAAATATAAATACTGGTAGAATATTATCTTATATTGGACTTGCCCTTGCGGTAATCCTTTTAGTATTTACCATAATTTATTTTGGTGTAATCATAGCTATATTTGCCGCTGCAGATTTTCAATAATACAATTACAACCTAAAAAAGAGAATCCCCGATTTTATATCGGGGATTTTTTTATTTCTATTTTTTAAATTCTTTTAATGTTTTTATAATAATGGAAACACAATCTAAAAGTTGTTCTTTTGTCATCACCAATGGTGGCGCAAAGCGTATTATATTACCATGAGTAGGTTTTGCTAGAAGTCCATTTTCTTTTAAAGCCATACAAATATCCCATGCCGTACTACTTTCTTCAGTATCATTAATTAATATAGCATTTAAAAGGCCTTTACCACGAACACTATTCACCAGGTTTGTTTGTGGTATAAACTTATTTAGTTCTGCTCTAAAAAGCTCTCCTAATTCAAATGCATTTTCTGCAAGTTTTTCCTCTTTTACTACACCTAAAGCAGCCATACCAACAGCCGCAGCAATTGGGTTACCACCAAAAGTACTACCATGGTTTCCTGGTCGTATCACATTCATAATGCCATCATTGGCTAAAACCGCAGAAACAGGATATGCTCCACCAGACAGAGCTTTACCTAATATTAAAATATCTGGTTTAATTTCAGGTGTTCCACTACAATGTTTATCTGAACAAGAACAATTGCCACAAGTTGCCAATAAACGACCCGTTCTAGCGATACCAGTCTGTACTTCATCAGCAATAAAAAGTACATTATACTTTTCGCATAATACTTTAGCACCGCTTAAATAACCTTCAGAAGGCACATAAACTCCTGCTTCACCTTGAATAGGTTCCACTAAAAAACCTGCTATATTTGAATTTGATTTAAGAACTTCTTCAAGGGCAGATAAATTATCATACTCTATTTTAATGAATCCGTCTGTATATGGTCCAAAATTCTTACGAGCTACAGGATCGTTAGAGAAAGAGATAATTGTAGTTGTACGACCGTGAAAATTATTTTCACAAACAACTATTTCAGCCTCATTTTCTGCAATACCCTTTTTCTCATAAGCCCATTTTCTACAAATCTTTAAAGCTGTTTCAACAGCCTCAGCCCCAGTATTCATTGGCAAAAGTTTATCGAAATGAAACGTTTCTGTAGCGTACTTTTCGTATTTACCCAACATATCATTATAAAATGCTCTAGAAGTCAAAGACAATGTCTTTGCTTGTTCTGTCATAGCATTTACAATTTTGGGGTGGCAGTGGCCTTGGTTTACTGCAGAATAGGCGGATAAAAAATCATAATACTTTTTTCCTTCAACGTCCCATACAAATACTCCTTCTCCTTTACTTAGCACAACAGGTAATGGGTGATAATTGTGTGCTCCATGTTTTTCTTCTAATGCAATAGCATCCTTAGAAGAGATGTTTTCTAAAATTGACATGATAAAAATTACTTTAAATAAAACTTTAGCAATTCCTTCTATACCTTTTTCCTTTCAAATCCCGATAGGCATCGGGGCGAAAATTCAGCGTGGGAGAGAAATCATCCTTGTAGATAATCAAAAATACAAATAATTGTCTGCAAATATAATAATTATGGTGAATGCTTCCAATATCTTGTTAATACTATCAATAACAGTATTCTCAATTCAAAGAAACCATTTATTTTTGCGGCATGCGAAAAAAGACAAAGCGTTTAGTTTTTGAAAATGTAACCGTTGTAGATGCTGCAGCAAAAGGTAAAACCATTGGAAAAGCGCCAGATGGTAGAGTAATTTTTTTAAACAATACGGTCCCTGGAGATGTAGTTGATGTGCAAACCACAAAAAAAAGGAAAGCGTATTTCGAAGGAACAGCTATCAATTTTCATTCATTATCTGACAAAAGAGTTGACCCTATATGTCAGCATTTTGGAGTTTGCGGAGGTTGTAAATGGCAAGATATGGGTTATAACCACCAACTTTTTTACAAACAAAAAGAGGTTGAGAATAATTTAAAGCGAATAGGGCATTTAGATTTACCTGAACTGACCCCTATTCTTGGCTCTAAAAAGCAGTATTTCTATAGAAATAAAATGGAATTTTCGTTTTCCGACAGTCGCTGGTTAACTCAAAATGAAATTAAGTCGGATAATCAAATAGAAGATAAAAATGCCCTTGGTTTTCATATACCAGGTATGTGGGATAAAATATTGGACATTAAAAAGTGTCATCTTCAAGAAGACCCATCTAACGCAATACGCTTAGAGACAAAAAAATTTGCCTCTGAAAACGGATTAACATTTTTTAATCCAAGAAATCAATATGGCATGCTACGTACATTAATGATACGTACCAGTTCTATAGGTGAAATTATGGTTTTAGTTCAGTTTTTCGAAAATGGTATAGAGAAAAGAGAATTGCTTTTAAATCATCTTTCTACAACTTTTCCAGAGATTACATCATTATTATATGTAATCAATCCAAAACAGAACGATACTATTTACGATCAAGAAATTATCTGTTTTGCTGGTAGAGACCATATTTATGAGGAAATGGAAGGGTTAAAATTCAAGATTAATGCAAAATCCTTTTATCAAACAAATTCAGACCAAGCATACGAGTTGTATAAAATTACCAGAGATTTTGCCGATTTAAAAGGTGATGAATTGGTGTATGACTTGTACACAGGCACAGGTACTATTGCACAATTCGTTTCTAAAAAAGCTAAAAAAGTAATAGGTATAGAATCGGTACCTGAAGCAATTTTAGATGCCAAGGCAAATGCAAAGAGAAACGAAATTGAAAACGTCGATTTCTTTGTTGGCGATATGAAAAATGTTTTCAACGAACAGTTTATTGCGCAGAATGGTGTGCCCGATGTTATTATTACCGACCCTCCAAGAGATGGAATGCATAAAGATGTAGTACAGCAAATATTGAACATTGCGCCAAAAAAAGTAGTTTATGTAAGTTGCAATAGCGCCACACAAGCGAGAGATTTAGAACTAATGAAGGAGATGTACAATATAACCAAGGTTCAGCCTGTAGACATGTTTCCACAGACACATCACGTAGAAAATGTTGTACTTTTAGAAAAGAAAGTTTAATATGAGAAGTTTACGAATTGGCATTTTATTATTTGCAGCCATATTAGCTGCAGCTTCTTGTGAGAAAGATGATATTTGTGTAGAAGGGGACACTCCACTATTAGTCATAGAATTTTACAATATATCAGACACCACTACGCTAAAAAATGTTCCAACGATACGGGTTGCAGGGGTTGGTAAAATCGTTACCGTAAATACCGTTGCAGATAGAACAGCATTAAGCACAATTTCAATTCCACTAAAGTCAGATGAAGATACAACAAGCTTTATAATGATTAGTGGTTCCGCATCTGCAGAAGATGGTTCTGAAACAGGAAACATTGACACCATTAATTTCTCCTATCAAAGAATAGAAGACTTTTTATCGCGTGGTTGTGGGTTTGTAATAAATTACGATAGTTTACAAGCTAGTTTAAAAGTAGACACAGATAATTGGATTAAAGATATTGAAATAATAAAATCACAAATCACCAACTCAGATTCAACACATGTTAAGATTTATCACTAATCTTTTATTTATATTAATTACCTATTCGGCATTTAGTCAAAGTAAGCCAATAGACTTAAGCCCAAAAGATACAGTTATACACAAACAATCCTATGGAATAAGCTTAGGTATTGATTTAAGTAGAATTATAACTGGAGCTCTGGATGACAACTATAAAGGCTTTGAAATCGTTGGGGACTACAGACTAACTCAAAATTTATACTTAGCCGCTGAACTTGGCACAGAAGAAAAAACAAGGCAAGAAGATCTTTATAATTTCACCACTTCTGGCAGTTACTTAAAGGTTGGTGTAAATAAAAATAATTATGCGAACTGGTATGGCGAACATAACTTAATTTACATGGGAGGAAGATTGGCATTTAGTACGTTCGATAATACATTGAATAATTACCAATATTTCACCACAAATAGGTATTGGAACGAAGATAGTTTTGCAAACGGTTCTGATGTGGCAGAAAATTTCTCGGGACTATCAGCAACTTGGTTAGAAGGTGTTTTTGGTACTAAAGTTAAGGTGTTCTCTAATTTTTATGTTGGTGCCAGTATAAGACTAGGATTGATTATTTCACAAAAAGAAAATGAGCGTTTTCCAAATTTATGGATACCCGGATTTAATAAAGTAACTTGGGATAGCAACTTTGGAGTAGGTTATAACTATAGTATTTCCTATTTTCTACCACTTTATAAAAAAAAGAACAAAGTCAAGAAAAAAGTTGAAGAAGCTATAGAACCGCAACAACCACCAAAGTCTAAAGAACGCTTATAGAACCTTAAACCCTTTTCTAAAAACCCATTTCATTACAATCTTTTCTGCCCCCTCTATATTAGCGACTGCAAATTTAGGAGCTAAAACAGAACTAGCTATAGCTGCTATGGCAGATAAGTAAAGACTATTTACTGATAGGGTTACATATAAGATAAAGCGAAACAAAACATAAAGAACTGCAAAGGCTAAGAAATTATATATTAGAACTTTATGTTTAAATTTCATTCTTCATTTCCTTTTTGATACTTTGCTTTCTTGCTACCTTCGTACATTTCGTATTTTACTAAACGAGACTCCAAATGACTATTAAATACTTTAATTTTTCGAGAAGGTCTTAAGCCTACAAACTTTAATGCAGGCAGGTTACTTGTAATAAACCAAGCATTAGTCCCTGGATATCCTTGTTTTAAAGTATCACCTATAGCACTATAAAAATTTTCCATCTCAATATCCAATCGTTCCCCATATGGTGGATTAAAACACATATGTAATGTTCCAACTGTTTCCTTTTCCGTTTTAAAAAAATCCTTACGTTCCACAGAAATATAATCTGCTAGATTAGCATTTTCAATATTGTCTTGGGCTTTTCTTACCGCAGAAGGAGCCTTATCATATCCAATTATTTTATAATGAAACTCTCTTGTTTTCTTTAAGCTAGAATCAATTATTTTCTCATATAACTCGGCATCAAAATCTGACCATTTTTCAAAAGCAAATCCTTTTCTATTGATATTGGCAGGTATATTACAAGCAATCATTGCCGCTTCCGTTAACATGGTACCACTACCGCACATAGGATCAAGAAAATCAGATTGCCCATCCCATCCACTTAATAATAACAAGCCAGAAGCCAAAACCTCATTTATCGGGGCAATATTAGTAGCAGTACGATAACCTCTACGATGTAATGAGTTGCCCGAACTATCTAATGAAATATTACAATCGTTATTATGAATATGAATATTGATACGTAAATCTGGATCTTTAATATCAACATCAGGTCTTGTACCATCTGTGTCTCTAAACTTATCTACAATAGCATCTTTAGTTTTTTGCGATACATATAATGAATGCGTAAACTGTTCTGAATTTACGGTAGTATCAATGGCAAAAGTTTCACTGACAGAAAGATATTCTGTCCAATCCATTGCATAAATCTTCTTATAAAGATCATTCTCATCTCTAACTCGAAAAGAATGTATTGGTTTAATAATTTTTATAGCTGTCCTCAAACAAAGATTTGCTTTATACATAAAGCCTGTATCACCTTCAAAAGATACATTTCTAACACCCTCTATAACATTGCTAGCACCAAGATTCCTTAGTTCCTTTGCAAGAAGTTCTTCAAAACCAAATAGCGTCTTTGCTACCATTTTAAAATTATTACCCATATCCATTTTTTCTCGTACCGCAAAAATACGCTAATTTTGACGCTAGATTAATTTAAGATCTATTTCCTTTATACAAAAGCCTAACAAGCGTCTACATGATTTATATTTTACCTATTTTGGGTGTGCTACTAAGTTTTATTTTTGTGGTAATTACAAAACCTCAAAAAAACGAATCGTTTAAGCTATTACTAGCCTTTAGTGGTGCTTTTCTATTAGCCTTAACCATCTTTGAAATGCTACCCGACGTTTACTCTAATATAGATCCAAAGTCAATTGGAGTCTTTATTATGCTAGGAATTTTATTTCAAATATTCTTAGAATTCTTTTCAAAAGGCGCAGAGCATGGGCATGTACATATATCTAAAGAAAGTAGAAATTTTCCATGGTTACTTTTTATTAGTCTTTGCATTCATTCCTTATTAGAAGGTTTACCTATTGGCACTAATAATACAATCATCTATGGCATATTAATTCATAAAATTCCCATAGCAATTATTCTAAGTATATTTCTTTTGGGCTCAAACATAAAACCCTTTCATGCCGGTTTATTTGTGGTTCTATTTTCTATAATGACACCGTTAGGAACTTATTTAGCTCATACAATTGAACTATTATCTACCTATGGAATTTATTTAAATGCGCTAGTAATTGGTGTTTTCCTACATATTTCTACGGTAATATTGTTTGAAAGTTCTGAAGGACATAAATTTAACTTGAGAAAACTATTGGTGATAATTTTTGGAATTACAATAGCATATTTTGTATAAATGTTTAGCAAAGAAGACTCAAGAAAATTGCGTGAAGAATTTTGGATTTCATTTGGAAAATCGTTCCCAAATAAATGGACCCTATACAAAACAAAAGTAAAGGGACTATCTTTTAAATTTCATTTCGATTTAAAAATGGCGATGGTGTCTATAGATGTTGATACTGATTTTGAACAAAGAATAAAAGTTTGGGATAAGCTAGTTGCGCTGAAATCAATATTAATAGAAGAATACCTTCCAAAAGCCATTTATAAAGATTTTATTGATTCTTAATACTACTGAAACAAACATTAATAATTTAAATTACCACTATTATACTATATCCAAATAAATAAAAAACCAGTGACTTATTGCCCCGGCAAGTACAAATAGATGCCAGATAAAGTGATTATATGGAATTCTTCTTACCGCATAAAAAACAATTCCGATGGTATAAAAAACCCCTCCAAGCATTAATAATTGTATTCCTAGTTTAGAAATACCATCCATTAAATTCTGAAAATCGAATACTATTAACCAACCCATAGTTAAGTATAACAACAATGATAGAATTTCAAATTTACCTGTATAAAATACTTTTAAAATAGTTCCAAAAAGTGCTATACCCCAAACAGTAAAGAATATAAACCACCCATTACCGTTAACTAAGGTTATTAGTGCTACAGGTGTATATGTACCCGCAATAAGATAATAGATATTAATATGATCCAAAACTCGCATTCTATGTTTCCAAACGCTATTATTAATAGCATGATATATTGTGGAAACAGCCATCATACTTATTAAAGAAATACTATATACTACTATACTCAAAATAGCAAAATTAGATTTCTCATTATTAGCATAAAATAAAAGTAGCATTCCAATTATTGCCAAAATAGTACCAATACCATGAGAAACAGTATTGAATTTTTCTTCTTTTTCTAACAAGTTGATTTTATTTATAGCGTTTCCCATGTTTAAATACAATATCAACATCTTGCAAAAGACTAATATATCTTAAAACATCTCCTTTTACTGCTATAATATCGGCGTCTTTACCTGGAGTAATAGTACCTACTTTATCAGAAACACCCATCCATAATGAAGGCCAATAAGTAGCTCCTCTAATGGCATACATAGGGTCAATTCCAAATTCATTTACCCACACATCAAGTTCATTCCATGTAGATTGACTATGAAACTTCATTGGAATTCCACTGTCTGTACCTATCATCAAAACAACCCCTGCATTTAATAATTGCTTCACTTTTTTTTCAAGCGTTGGTCTTCTACTTGGCGTCAATTGAAAATAAGGTAACCTGTCAGAATGTTTAATACTATTTCTTATATCGCTTACAACACTATCAGGTAAGCCCCTATGCCATGAATCCTCATCTATAAATTCTGGATTATCCCGCATATATTCATAATTATATAAAACTTCAACAGTAGGGGTCCAAAACAAAGGACCTTGACTCATGTCACTTGTTCGCTCCTTTATCATTTCCATAATGTCATTTGGATACTCCGGTGCTGAAGATAAGCCTGTATGCTCAAAACAATCGGCACCTGCAATTAATCCCCTTCTTATTTCTTCAGGTCTATGACTATGAGCAACAACTTTTAAATTATTTTTATGAGCTTCATCCACTATGGCCATAACTTCATCCATAGTCATTTTATCTTGGTCAATTAATTTTATTACATCTACTCCCCCCTTTGATAATTTTCTTATTTTCTTTCGTGCATCTTCAGTACCATCTATTCCCCATCTAAAATCTTCTGTGCCTGGATAAGGTTTATGCTGTATAAAAGGGCCAGAAACATATAAACTAGCACCTGGAATTTCACCCTTATTAATAGCATCTCTAACAGCAATACTTTCCTCCAAAGGCGCCCCTAAATCTCTAGCACTAGTTACTCCAGCCATTAACAACTGATGTGCTGATGCAGGCATAATGATATCTTCCCATAAAGGCGGATACGTTTTATCCCAATAAGAGTAATCTGCGTGCCCCGTTAACATGGTATGCACATGCATATCCCAAAGTCCGGGTAAAACACTCATTCCTTCTGTCGAAATTACTTCAGCATTTTGTGGAATTATAGTATTGTCTTGGTTACCTACCGCAATTATTTTCTTATTTTGAATTATGATTACACTATTTTTAATAGGTTCTGCTCCAAACCCATCAATTAGAGTACCACCAACTAAGGCTTTTAATTGATTTTCCTGAGAAAAAATGGAAAATGAAAATGAGAATAAAATTAATAAAAGTATAGCATTTTTCATGATTACTATTTAAGTTCCTTAAATATAATCAAAAGAAGTAATTTATTATTTTACACCTAAAATATAAGGCAAAAAAAAAGCCCCCTTACATTCCTGTAAGGGGGCTTCGAAA